>JACCDO011293252.1_pt1 | contig 13005 bp, 13 predicted proteins | sample 7446101 | NCBI WGS metagenome assembly JACCDO01 (sample SAMN15323440, study PRJNA562643) | freshwater metagenome | isolation source: river surface water | place: USA:Blue River Watershed | collected 2017-08-16
CAAGAAAGAAGTAAGAAAGAAGTTTTTAGTATATAATTGCTTATGTGTTTTAGTCAATATATCTATTTGTACAATTTAACTTTTATAATTGCTTATTTATACAAATATATTTATTTTAAAAGTGAAAATGTGGCATTCTCGTTTGGTAGTTGAGGCGCTCCTCGCATCGTGAGCTGATCTGCATGAAAATCAAACGATGCCGGAGTTTGCATTACACACTCGCCGTCCACTGTAACAAAGAGCGCGGGATTGTGGCGATGCGTGTGGGAAATATTGCCCTCCGCGTCGCAAGCCCCAATGGCGAATGTATGGCACGCCTGCTGAGTAATTTTCTCCTCTCCAAACTTACCAACGTGGGTGCCTTGCTTCAAGGGTCCCATCAGCCGGAGCATCTGCATCTTCGAGAGTCCTAGCGCCGTGGTGATAGTCGCGTGGGGCTTCTTGGGGTGCATCCCAGGCGCGCCGCGAAAACCTTTATGACGGATGATGATATAATGGAATGAATACGATAGAGGATAGAGAGGTTTGAACGGTTAGAGTGTGACCCAGTCATTTGTTGTGAAAATTGACGGGGCTGTAATATTTCTCAAAGAGTACTTACCACCCCCAAAAGTCTCACACATCTGGACAACGAACAGCCCTTGCAGATCAACGATGGCTGCAGCGCCGCCATTAAGCTGAAACCAAGCCTTCTGGGGTTTCCATCCAAAGATTGCGCGAACGCCTAACATTTGATACTTAAGTTGTCCAGGGATCCAAGTAAACACACCCTGGCTTTTCATTCTGTTGACCGAAGAAGTCACACCCGCATCCGTCTCTACAAACGACCACCTGACGATATTGCCTTCAACTCGAGGAAGCCCGTTGCAAATATGCCCGTTTGGTGGCTTATCAGGCGAGTCCGCTGGAGGGCCCTCTACTCGCACAGCCCCGACGAGGTGATCCGTTCCGTTTTTGATAATGTCTACAGCTGCTTTGATATTCTTCCTTGGAATTCCCATCGCACGAGCCATATCATCACCACTTCCTAATGGTATGATGCCCATTCTCTTTTGTGACAAACGGAGTCCGCTTGCCACCTCATGCGCCGTGCCATCCCCCCCGATCGCCACGACCATGTATATATCATCTCTTTCCCGAAGACCAAACGCGATCTCTACCGCATGGCCGGCATGCGTGGTAAAGTGCAATTCCGTCGCAAACCCGGCGTTCTCTAACTCTTGAAAAATTAATGGGTACTTCTTTTTGCTACGCCCATCTCGTGCCTTTGGATTAAGTATGCACGCAAGCAGCATGTTCTATGTTTGTAGAGTTCAACCTCAAAAGAGGGCGCGCGAATGGACAACGCAGCGAGATAAACAGGATTTCTTCAAAACAAGAACTTGACTTGTTGAAACAATTTTAACTTTTATAATTGCTTATTTATGTAAATATAAAAGGGAAATGTGGCATTTGGCATTTTGGCATTTGACATTCTCGGGCATTTCAAAGTAAAAAACTCTATATTTTAATAGCAGTGCTTTATTTTTGTTTAAAACTCTGTTGAAATAATAAAAGCTTATATAGATATCCGATTTAAACCGTACTGCTCCACGGAGCCTGAAACATGCTCACTAGGAAGCAACTTTGGAATCGACAAATTAAAGATATAAGATTCACAAGAAATCTGGTCGTAGAATCTAGTGAGCGAGATAGTTATTGTGATAAAATATATGAATGGTTACAGCCGATTGCCCTCGTATTATTGAATCCATTCGCGCCAGCAAGATGTAATGATTATGACCCTACTTTCAATGACGCATGTGACAGTGAAACACAACCAGATCAACGTTTCGTAAGTAAAGATTCTGAAATTCATGTTGCAGGTATGATAACATGTGTATCAGAAACGTCTGATGCTACGTCGAAGATTGAATTCCAAACGAAGGGATTGCCTCGGTTGCGCTCAGCTTTAAGTATGGGAGATTTACAATCGGCACTTAGACCAAATGATAAAAAGCGACACATGCGTTTCAGTAATACAGTTCATGTCTGTCTAGTTCCTACCAGAGATGAATTGCGAAATTTGTTGGATGACTTATACTTTCGATCTGATGATTTCGTCAATTTCAAACAAGAAGCTATTGTTGAACTGAGAGAAGTGCTCACCAAACTAGGAATTACATCTAAACAAGCCATTCAACTTATGTACCAACCTCAGCAAGAATTTGATAACAAAGATCGTGAGTGTCATGTTTCATATCACGATTACGAAGGACCCAGTCTTTCGGACAATGAAGACGATGGCATTGCAGCCCGACCCGCTCAAACTAATCATAGTATGAGTAACATACCATTGGAAGTAGAAGGACCTAGTCTTTCTGATGATGAAGAAGAAAACAACGCTTTCCGCGCGAGCGTCGATAATCATATGAAGGCTGCTGCCTTCATCACAGGAATTAAGACAGATGTTGAATTGAATGCAGGCATCAGTCCAGATAAATATAATAAGGGCGCTTTGCGCCGCGTCTCTACCAAAGCATTACCTTTGCGTACTCCTAGTGGTGCGATTAGTGAAGCGCATGCAACGTGGCAAGTGCAGTGGAAAGTTGGGGCAGGAAAAGTCGCAAAGACCTCAGGCGGGTAAGCAGAGATAGCGCCATTGAAATACTTGCTCCAGAGACAATATGATCGCTCTAGATATTCTCGCAGAATACCGGTTTTGGGATGTATGTACATCGTCTTTGTGATGAACGATCCATCCAGAAAAATATATCCCTCTTCTTAACAAGCACTATTGCCATTGCTTTGCACATTGGTTTTCTTTAGTGCTGGTACTTCTTCTTGAATATTATTGGTTTATTTGCACTATACTTTGCTCGAATGTATGGATTTTAATGTATAAATGTACAAAAGAAAAGTATCGTAACATTTGTGTGAAGCATTTCATCTTTACATAGATTCTCCCATGCTTACTCCTGCAATACACATTTTCAACTTCAAGTAAATCTTTGAACAAAATGTATGACGTGGCATATAAGAAGGTACTACTTTCATCATATGAATTGCTGAGTCGTATTCCTGGGCGTCCATCGAGCACATTGAGAGTGATTGATGCACTTTGTCTTAGTAGTAACTAGTAGGACTAATCAGACGACCATTGTGCTACTTTTTTTGCAACCCATGGGGCTTTACGCAAATTTTGCTCCGCTTGTTGCTTGTAAAATGATGTTTCCATCATCAATTTCTCCTTTTTTTCTTTACCTGGAGTAAATTTAGCCCTTGTACAGGTCACCAAGTCTTCAAAATGTGCTGGACAATATTCCATTTCGCCTGTGCGATGATAGCGGCTGAATTGATACTGAGGTTTCATACATGCACTAAGATGTAAATAAAACTGTGTACAATTATCCGCCATGTTGCTCAGATTAGCTGTTTCCAGTGAATTACTCTGAGGCAATGTCGTTCCTTTTCCAACATTATCTGTCAACATAGATAACACATCTAAATCGGAGCTATTTGCATTTGAGGTATTGCTATTTGATTTGTCCATTGTTGTTCAGTCAACCTAAGTGTGTCGGCAAGCGTTTTCAATTTCAGAAATCATCAATTTTGAGATGAACAAAAATCCTTGTTGACTTCTCTTCGAGTTCTTCGTCATTTTAAAGTATTTCATATAATTTCAGCGGAATGCGGGCGTTTTCCCCCTTCCGTTTGAGTCGCGGTATAAATATCCCTAAGGCGACCCTGAACAGGTTGTCTCTGCGCGAAGTATCCTACAAAATTGGATTTATGTTTCCAGGGCAAGGTTCACAGTCAGTTGGCATGGCAAAAACACTGTGCGAAGAAATTCCTGCTGCAAAGTCCCTCTTCGATCAAGCTAGTGGAATTTTAGGCTATGATCTTCTATCAAAATGTGTTCGAGGTCCATTGACCGAATTAAACAGTACAGCTGTGGCACAGCCAGCAATATTTGTTTCAAGTATGGCCGCCTTGGAAAAATTGAAAATACAAGATGCTGAATCTTTGACAAAATGCTCTGTAGCGATGGGATTATCACTCGGTGAATACAGTGCGCTATGCTTTGCTGGTGCTATTTCTTTTGAAGATGGAGTTAAACTTACTAAGGTACGCGGAGATGCTATGCAAGCTGCTGCTGATAGTTTTAAAAGTGGAATGGTTGGTTTGATTGGTGCAGATTTATCCTGCGTGGCTGCCATTTGCAAGGCTGCTCATGAACAGTCTGGAGAAGCAATAACTATCGGTAATTATTTAATGGACGGTAACTACTCTGTTTCAGGTGGACTGCAGGCGTGTAATATTGTTAAAGAGCTGGCTCCTAAAATGGGAGTGCGAATGACGGTACCATTAGCAGTTGCTGGTGCTTTTCATACAACGTATATGCAATCTGCAGTTCCGCGGCTCGTTACCGCTTTAAACGATATCAATATTAAACAACCACGTATTCCAGTTATTTCTAATGTAGATGCTAAACCTCATGGAGATGTTGAATCTATTCGTCAGAAATTAGCTAATCAAGTCATCTTCCCAGTGCAGTGGGAAACAATAATGAAAACGATGCTATCTTCACCAGAATTTGAGGAATGCTATGAAATTGGGCCAGGAACTGTATGCAAAGGGATTATTTTGCGCTACAAGAAAAGAACTCGTGTCATAAGTGTTCAAGCATAATTGTTATTGTCAGAACATGTAGTATATTATAAAATTTACAAATTATAACGTTACGCTTATAAGCGTCGCCTAGTGGAGTGGTCATAAAGCACAACTTGAATGTACTCTGAAGTTTCAATTTCAGTCCGAGTAGAATTATCTCCAGGGTTTGATTCTGGGTTCACATTCACGATTTTTCTGTCACGTTTGTTCTTGAAAAGTACTCCTTGTCCGCTGTCCGCTATTACCTGGTAGTGCGGAGTGCTCGTTGATCTTGAAAGTTGAGTTTCCCAATTGTAGTAACTTAGGTCGCTTGGTTTGGGCATTAAACGCTTGCGTCGCTCAAATATAGGTAAGAAATCTTCTGTGCGCATTCGGTGTGCCAAATCAATATACCCTGATACTTCTTGGCCTTTCGAGTTGAAGTCGCGAATAAAAGCTATAGTTGTCAGCTTACCAGTTCTTATGAGTTCTTCTCTGCTTGCAAGTGCTTGTAAAAATGGGAATCCAGACAAGTCGCGATCAAGCGAAGCGAGCTGCTTGGGCGCTGAACTTTTCTGATTTGTTCGTTCAATAAGCAATCTCTTGCGACTATCGAAATCCTCCCGTCTGATAGTATCACCCATACCGCGATAGCCTAATTCGACTAGTTGCCGACCCATCTCTTCATCTCCGAGGTAGCCTAAATCAGTCGCTGTTAGCTGCGAATCGAGATAGTCCTCATAGGTGTCAAAGCGCTCTACTACATCCAAGTTTGCCTCATCGTTGTTATTCGTACCTGTGCGACTAGCCATTTTCTGTACACGTGCCTATTCCAAATGCGCTTTACCGATAAACACGCTCTCTAAGTTGCTTAGTCTTTCACTCCTCCCTTCAATCACTGCCGAAGTCTTTCTCTCCTTTGTCGTTTCTTGGGCGAGGGAAAATTACGTAATACCCTCAAAAGTTGCGAGGAAAATCCTCCTCACCTCATTTTGAAGTCTTCACACGAGTGATATGATAAAACGTTATCAAATGATGTTATGTGTTCTTTTTATTGTGTTCATTCAAGCTTTTGGTTATAAACCGAGTCTTCGAGCCCTTTCTATTCCTATTCAAAATGCGGAAGTGACTTCAACTACATCTAATATTCCATCAATTGCTTCGTCGTGTATGTTTCAAATGAACGGACCTGTTTTCCAGGCTTCGGATGGTAATCTTATTGGGATTAGTAATGTGCCAGTTAGGGATTACTATGTTAGATTCAATGTGTTTCCTCGCGCTCTAGTGGTCAGTGAACATAAAACGAGTCTCATTGAATTAAGCACAACCTCTCTGCAAGATGGGCCAAATCGAATACCAAGTGTAGATTTTCTTTCCAACAGCACACGTATGATGCTGAGTTTTATCACAGATGCAAAGTCAGGAGTCGGATTCATCGCGACAGAGGAACTGCCTCTTCAAACATGGAGTGAAATTTCGATTTATATCTCTGGCTCCACGCTTACACTTGTAGCCTTGAATGCAGAAAGGCCTTTTGCTAATAGAATTAAGTTGTCTTTTTCCCGTCACGTCGTTAACTCAATTTTTATTTATGCAGGGTCGACGTCTTTTCCAGCTGCAAATGTTAACTTGAAGAATTTTTCGATATGTGCGAACCCTAGCTTGACCACCAGTACTTTCTCGCCAAGTACAAACCCAAGCAATTCACCAACAGTTCTGCCGACAAGCGCACCTGTTGTAATTACTTCTTCTCCCACCGTGTTGCCAAGTCCGATGCCAACTTTGTCTCCGACTGCTCCGCCAAGTCCTCAACCGACTGCAAATCCGACTGAACAGCCCACTGCGGAAGCAACTGTGGTACTAACTATTCATGTACCAGCCCCAACATCATCTCCTACACCCGGACTACCCGCCTTTCCGACAATTGTACCTATTGCTACTTCGCCGCCACCCGCAGCTCTAGGTAATCAAGGAGTGAATCAAGTTTTTGGTGACCAGAACAATATGCCTGGATATCCGAATACAAATTATCAGCAGAACTTTTATCCCCCTTGGTTATATATTTAAACAATGTGTGATATTTAATTCAAACTTACATGGCAATTAATCTTGAGCAACGAATCGAGAGCTCTCGATTGACACAAAGGTAACGATCACTTATGATCGTAAAAACGGAAATTGGAATCTGATAAAGAATCAATGTACCGGTTTACGCTCCGTGCGTTGTCTGCCTCGCCCAAGTACACTGCATCCCGCAGAAGTTCTGGGTCAGTGTTGGGCATTTCGCGACGTAAATTCGCGTATATTCTATCTTTCGCAGTTGAAATACTCGGCAATGGTTCACTTTTATGCAAAGGCGAAGATGTGTGTGACGGATGCTTTTCCTCTGCTCCGAGATCCAGAAGCAAAGGAGGATTGTCTTCTTGGTTACTGAAATATTCGTTGATTGCGTCTCCAACTTGGTTATCGAAGCGCTTCAACAAAGTGATGGCATAGCTCCTGTTCATGTCGGGACACATTTCGAGAAGCTCTATAAGCGCATTATTGATGTCTGTGGATTTGGCATCCGCTTCCTTGGCCTCGATTGGTGAAGCAGGGTCATTGGCATTCTCTGCATCGCCGGTCAGCAGGTCTAAAGGCTGATCTTTTGCACCAACAGACTTGGCCGGATGCGCACCACTGTCCACTATTGGGGCATTGATGGGTGGTGTGAACACTGCGCCCATCGGATACAGCAAGTCGTAGTGTCCAGGTCGCAAGAGGATGTGCACCATTCCCAGGCAGTCGCCGTTCAGGGGCTGATACGGGCACTCGATCTCTTTCTGTGCAGAGTGGTCTAAATTATGAATCACGCAGCCCATACGAAGCAAGCTTGGTAACAGGCCTAGTTCCAGAAAAGCGCCTTCTGCATCTTCTCCCATGCGGCGCACGTACTTGTCGCAATATGCTTGCATGCTTTGGACGTCTTCGTTCACGGACAAAATACATACTTTAAGCGGCAGCTCGTTGTACAGTACGTCCTCATTATTAACGAGGTAGTTCCCCAGAAGATTGCGACAACCGCGTACCAAAGCCGCATCGATGTTGCCGGAGGAAGTCAAGAAAGATGCCTGCAGCTCGTCGGTGTCGCACCATGCCTGGCCTCTTGACGCATCGTCGAGGAGCTGCAATAACTGGTTATGCGATTCATTCTCTATTGAGCCTACTTCATACTTAACGGTGTTCAGAATATTGCGAACTACGATAAAGTTCTCATATGCCTTATCTAGAACCAGCTGCTCCAGCAGACCGAACGCAATGGCACGGTAATAGCAGTTGCCATCACCGCCAATTTTACGAAAACCAGCATAAGCGCTACATATACCTTGCAGAGCATCAAAAAACTTGGGTTCTAATACGCCTAAAATTTCCAGATGTGATCGTGCACCGATGATGTGATGCGTGCGCATGCGCACCACCAGGTAGTCCCCCTCGCCCAGGTCGCTGATGCTGGCCATGATAGGCACTCCCCCTGACGTGCGCACCACGCTTGTTTCGTCGGCGCGCAAATCGCACAACTCCACCTCCCACCCATTGCTGTCAAATTTATATATGACTAGATCAGAGTTGTAAGTGGTGCCCGTGACTTCCAAGATCTCGTTGAAGATGTTTGCTAGCGTCCACCTGGCCAGACAGTGCACTTTGTGCACAACACATGTGGCAGGAGAATACACATTGAGCGTCAGTGCGTCGGTTATCTTAAGAGCATTTTCTTGGTTTTTTGTGGACGGAGAAGCGATGGAAGCTCCGAAACGAGCGAACAGATCGCGCTCGTTGCTGTCCAGAATCTGGGACGCCTCGTTTTCGCTACCGTACGGGAAAAGCTGCTCGTGAATAAACTGGAACTTCTCGCTACATTTATCATTACTATTATTTCTGTAGCTAGGATCGCGGAAGCGGCACACCCAGCACACCCAATAATCATATTCGCAGAACTCTTCCACCGCTTTTTCTTTGTTTTCAGTCAGCCAGTAGTTATACCCTAACAAAACGCGCGTGGGTAAGTAAGTCGGTTCATAGCCCATCGCTCGTTGGCAATATCTTTTCATTTCGGATGTATATTCTGCGACCTTTTGCATGTTCGGTCGATTAGTCTTGTGATCCCACTCAACGAGGCATTTTTTGCACATCGTGTGATTCTGACATGGAAAAGAAAAACGAGTTAGTTGGGGGTATCGATGTTAATTCGATGAGCTATATTTTTCGGTCATATCGTGATGTATTTGTTGTAAATCAATGACACTTACATATTTAGCGCACGTAAAGAGCACGAAGCGATTTAGCTGGGCTTTATCACAGCGTTGGCACAAGCACATTTCGTTTGGGCTCTTCCATATGTGCTCGCGACACTCCCCGTTGCGAAGTGTATGCACATCTAAAATAATGGTACCATTAAGAACTGCTTCAATCGGCAGTAACAGCATGCGCTGTCGAGCATTCTGAATTCCACTTGCAATATATGTTTCCGCTAACGAAACATCAATTTCCCAGCAATCCAGATTCAAAGGTTCATCAAGCACAACTATGTAATAGTGTATTGATGATATTCTTTTACGCCCGACCAACACACCGCCCCTTCTCTCGATAGGAGCTGTCCAGAGCTCAGTTTTCTGTCCAATGGTCGGATTTATAGCCAAATCACATGAAATTAAAACCAATCTTGAACCAAAAACTAGATTAGAGTCTATCATACTTCGTAACAATTAGCCCTAAACTACACTGAAATGCTTTTCACACATTTATGACTTGTGTCTTTCGTTTTGTCGCGAGTCGGAAGATTTTTTTTGATGTATAAACACTGATACTTGATGCAGACATATTACTACGTTTCGATGGTATTTATAAATGTTTTAACCGTGCGATGCTAAATAATAGGTTGAGTTTATATCAAGCTGCTAAATTATCTTACAAATTATGAAACTTCATTCACTCTAACTGTAATCACGATCCCTTCGCTCAATATAATATGAACGAAAGATTACTACAGTTTTGATGAAATCGGAAATTAACTGACTTTATTCGACAGATAATTTAAAACTTGCGGGGACCCCTGCTAGGAGGCAAGCGATTCTTGCGATCAATGGCCGATCGGACACGGACAATGCGCTGATGTACGGCAGCCTCAATGCAGTAGTGTTGCTTGATATATAGCTTAGGCATAGTATAATTCTCATAAGCACTGGCATCACGAATATCGCGCATGGCTGATGCGTCCACAATGTTGCGCACGGAGAAACGCTTAATGGCCTTATCCTTAGGAATCGCCTTAGCGGTCGATACACACCTACACAAATAAATCACACAGAAATAGGGTTAAAGATTAATACAAATTGAATTATGCGCATAATAAAAAGATGTTGACAAACAACACTTAAATGAACAGCCATCATGTCTTCTTTTTCAATGCACTACACTGCATGAAATGCATTTCGAAAGTAAGGCACTTCAGTTGAGTATATCATCGCAACAAACACATACCTTACGCGGTTCACGTGTCCCCTGCCGTGCTTGCTGCGTCCGTGGTTTCTTCTTTTCTGTTAGAGCAAAGTAAAGGGTAAAAGTAATGAGAAAGTGTCCGAAGAGAAGAACGATGGAGATATTGATGAAAAGTCAGGTTAAACAGATCACTTTAGACAAATGATGCATAATATATATACAAAAACTCATACTTGATCATTTCATGCTGGGCGCTGCGTATATTATCCACGTACCACAGTCATAGTCGCCGATAACAATAAACCTGGTTGGATGGCGAGATTGTGGGTCTCTACCGGCGTAGGTACACTGGGACCTATCAGTGGCCTGACAAAGTTCGAAAAGATTAAAGTAAGTCCTCTTTTTACACACTTCTCTTTGATATACATTGAAGAAGTTGTTAATTTAGGGTTATCATGCATATTCTTTTTATTTTGTGCTTAGTCGCATCGCTAATTTTCTTTTCATGTGCAAAGAGGTATGAGCACTCTGATGGCGCAGGAGAACGTCTTGATAATCTAAGAGCCCTAGCCGCTCAGTCTTCTTCTGGGCTTATTGAGCTCGATGACACAAATTATGAGTACTTTGCAATAGATAAACCGCGTGATTATAATTTGATTGTGTTTTTGACCGCTAATAGCCCAAAGTATAAATGTGAAGTATGCAAGCTAACTAATGATCAAGTTTTAAGCGTTGCTAGTGAATTTCGAAGGAGCGTTGCTAAAAATACTGCTGAGTCTGACACATTTTTTATCAAGTTAGATTTCGAGCATGGGGGACAAGTGTTTACACAATACAAATTGCAGACGGTTCCAATACTATTTTATTTAAGCAAGCGGGATGGCATGGGGGATGGTAAGTCGGCGTATAATATTCCTCTTAGAGACAGATATTCTTTTCCAGAGCTTACCGATGAGCATAAAATTGCTGAATGGGTAAGTTATAAGACTGATGTGACGGTAGTAATCGCAAAAAGCATGATCATGGTATACGTTATGACGATACTTTGCTTCGGGGGGATTGCAGCTCTAGTTCCATATATAATTAATTCGTTGGATACATTTTGGCTACCGTTAGTACAATCAAAGGCCCTTTGGGTTATCATTAGTGGTGGTGTATATATTTGCTCCATCAGCGGGCTCATGTACGACATCATTCGAAGTCCGCCGTGGTATCATCATGACTCACGAGGAACTTATTTTTTCTATCCTCAATCGCAGCAGCAGTTCATCTTGGAAGGTTTCATCGTGGGTTTATTAAACATCGGTTGTGCCGGAGCCTTACTGTGGACTGTCGTTAGTGCCCCACGCCTTCAGACTGCCGAGAAGCGGCTCATGGGAATGATCGGCGGGATAGCGACTTTTATCGCACTTTTTTGGCAAGTGCGGAATCTTTATGTCATGAAGAATCGTTGGTATGGGCATGATATTTAGTTTGAACGTTTTGTATTGTAAAATAGTTAGTAGTAGGTTACATCCATTAGTTGAGGAATTGCTGCATCATCTGCATCATGGGGTGAACTTTGGGTTGCATGCCAAAAAACTTTACCGCGATCGGCCCCTGAAGCAAATTTGGCACAACATCAGCATTAGGTCCTGTTCCCCATCCGTTCAGATCGGTGGCGACACTGTTGACGAGTTGCTTGTATAGCGGGGTGGCATCCCGGCGGCAGCACTCAAGCAGTTGCACACAAAAAGTAATCAGTTTAGTATCAACTGCATTTCCGCGATTCTTTTGAGATTTTTTGAATAGTACCATAAGCTCGTTAGCGTCACGCAGATTTTCGTGACTGATAAAATGGCACACACCCAGTGTTAGGGCACGATCACGTTTAATCTTCATGTCTTTTGATCCATAGGAATCATCAATCTTTTGGGCCAATGCTACAGGTGCCTCTCCTGTAACATAGTGATATGTTGCTTGCATGTCGTCCGTCGCCCATAGCGCGGATCCCAAGCGTACATGCAGAGCTGGGTCGCCTAGAGCTTGCTTACCGCAAGCTTGCGACCACTTCACTGCCTTTTTAAGGAAATCTTTTCTTACTTTAAAAGCACTTGTTGTTGCAGTTTCGTTAATATCTTCTGCGATACCCTCAATCACCTCAAGTAACGCGTCGTCCACGCGAAAAACCATTTCCCGTGTTTCAGTGTTGGCAATATCTGCTTGTAATTCGTTAAGAAAATCAAGGAACTGATCAAGTAGTTCGGCAGCAGCTGCATAATAGCGTTTCTTAATCAGTTTAATGGCACCATCCACAGTTGTCGTCATGGCTGCACCATTATCACCTTTGCTCCTCGAGCGGAGGGCTCTGGAACGGTACAGTTGTAATGCCTCATAAGCACCAGCCTCGCTAGTTTCCAATAAGTCATCAAGATTAACCTCAGCTCTTTGATTCTTCGAACGATTTCTGGCTTGCATTTTAGAGATCTAAAAAGCCTAAAGTAAGAGAAACCGATTTAATCCCCTTCTGTGATAAATCGGGCTTCCGAAACGTTGAAATCATCAAAATGATTTTCTAAGTGTGAAATTTCTCCACTTCAAGATATATAAGACTAAAATGCTTCGCCCATTACGAAGTCTATTGATAAGTTTTAAAATTAACCATCCATTTTGTCAACAAATCTTTTTCAATGGTTTACATAGTGCAAGTGATGTCACGAAGACGCCCCTCCGTTCAGCATCTGGAAGTGTGAAAGAGAAAACACCCCAATATATTCGTGTAAATAAGGAAGAGCTAAAGTTTTTATTATCTAAAGGGGGAAATATGTATGATGCACTGCAGTCAATACGCAATAAAAGTAATTCCGTAGCGCAATTCAGCGGCATTCCTAACAAAGCAGAGTTTGTACAGCATAATAC
>JACCDO011505256.1_pt1 | contig 13004 bp, 9 predicted proteins | sample 7446101 | NCBI WGS metagenome assembly JACCDO01 (sample SAMN15323440, study PRJNA562643) | freshwater metagenome | isolation source: river surface water | place: USA:Blue River Watershed | collected 2017-08-16
ACCAGTTGATAAATTAAATATACCAAAACCATGACGTTTATCATTATTCCAATCACCATCATAAACTGCTCCAGATGAAAATTTGTAAATACCTTTACCATGTTTTTTATCCATGTCATAGTCCCCTTCATAAGTATCACCATTTGCATACTGATATACACCTTTACCATGTTTCGCTCCTTCAAAAAAGGAACCAGTGAAAGAATTACCGTTAGCAAAAGTATGAGTACCAAATCCATGACGTTTATCATCCTTCCATTCGCCATCATACACATTGCCATTAGCAAATCGATAAACTCCTTGTTGTGCTTTACTATCATTCTCAAATAAACCTTCAAAAATATCACCATTGGAAAATTTAATAATACCTTTACCATTTTTCTTTCCTTCTTTAAATTCGCCTTCGTAAACATCACCATTTACAAATTTATGAATACCTTTACCATGTTTTTTATCATTTTTATATTGACCTTTATATTCTTCACCATTGGACCATGTATATTTACCTCGACCATGTTTTAATCCAGACCAAAATTCTCCTTCATATCTTTATATTAAATAACCTGTTATTAATAATTACAACTACATATTGTAATGAATAATTTACCTGGATCCATCAGCAAAAGTATATTTTCCTCTGCCTTCCTTTTTACCATTTCGCCATTCACCATCATATTGACTTCCATCAGCAAACTTCTGAACGCGATAAATGTATTTCTTCGGGTCGGATAACTTTGCAACTGCCGACATAATTGATTCCCACTCTCTCTCACTCACTCACTCACACTCACTCCACACTCGCTCACTCCCTTTCTGTATGAAACTGAACTGAATAAGTTCCCAGGATTTCGGAACCGATTTTGATACCTAATTAGGGTTTAGTAACTGTTACTAGAATAGTATCTTTCATTATATTCGTGATTTTGATGCGAGCTAAATAATGAAATGTTTCTTCTTTGTACTCTCAATCTTGATTGAAGCGTCGGTCAAAATAAGTACAAGATCGTCGAATGGATTGCTGATAGCTTCATCTTCCACAAACGCCGTTCTAACAAACAATCTCGCCATGTATATATCCATATTTCTAATTAATTCAATTCTATTTGGGACCGGGGTAGGGATTTGTCCTGTGCTGATTCATATCGCACATTCGTCCCCATTCGGTACTATTTGCTTTTTCAGATGCAACTCCAAGTGTTGGTGCTGTTGCTGGGATGCTTTGGTTCGATGCATGCGTGGAACATCAGATTAATAAAAAAAAGCATTATTCCTGCAATAACATTAATGCCAATGCTATATGTTAATATTCCGGCTATTCCCACATCATTAATACCATTAGTACATGCAATAGAGTATGATGATATTGACCAAGCTTCCAAATCGGCTTTAACAAATGTATATAATGTATTTATGAATTTGAAATATATTGAAAATGATATAGAAAATGGTGAATCACCACAAACCATAATAAAAGAAGTAAGAACATTATTGTCGAACTATCGCCTCAAAGACAGTTTACAGAAATCTGTAAAATTGAGTAAAAATAGAAATGAAGCAGAAGTAATTGGTAGAAATATTATAGAAAATTTAAATTTAATTTATGAATATTATGAAGATAATATCGATAATATGTCAGGAATTAAAACTCCACCAAAGGAAGTTCTTCTATTTGCCAAATCATCATTGTCTGCAACATCTATTGAATTTAATAAATTATTTAATTTATATCCTTCAAATATTATTGAAAAATTAAAAGAAACTGTTATTAATTGATTAATTAATTATTATAATTTTTTTTCAAGGAATTATAAATCTCTAGTCCAAAATTGCACACATTGTCTACTTCCAAGATAGAGACATGCTTTAATGCTTTATTATTGATTTGTTCAAGCAACCATTGATTTACACCACTTTTTTGCTCATCTTCAATCACTGATGATAAGTGAAGGTTTCCTATAGTGACACTTGTCGCATCTGATTGCCAATGTACTTGAGTCATATATAAACTCTCACTATGATATGTGTTAGTACTACTGATTGTATAATTTTTTAATTGATTCCAAGGAATATCAGAATTATGTCCATAGCAGGTATAATCCCAGTCATAACAGTTAATACTACTCACGTAATTTTCGTTCATACAATTAATAATACCAACAATTGAACCTGAATTAGAATTTAATTGTCCTAATTTGTATGTATCCATAACTGACATTGATGTTAATAAACTACAATCGGTTATATATTTAATATTTTCTTGTTGTAATAATTTTTCTGTTGCTGATTCACACACATCCTCTGCGTTATCATCATCACCATCAAAATGTGATAAATATAATATTATCATTTCTTCTTTATTACTTTGAGCCCAATTCTTCAATTCTGAAATACTTTCACTCATAAGTTTCTTCACTTTCGTCGACCCGTGATGAGCAATTAGTGTTCCATTCGATAATAAGTAAGGACGATAATCAAATCCTCTAGCACCACATTTTAATTGATCTATTAAACCTTTTGATTGAGTTATAGAATATGCGTCAATAATATCTTTTATAATTCCATCGCGGGTTGTATCAATTTCACCAGTTGCACTATCATGTGTTAATAATAATGGATAAGCGGTCAATTTACGTGTATCAGTTGAAGGAATTCCATTTACATCAATCAAAACACCCCATAATATTATTAATTTTATTAATAACAACGTCACGGGACACCTCATGTTTATTTGATAGCCGCGTAGCGGAGCGCGCAGTAACTTTGTTGCACGATTGGAGGTGCTGAACTACGTCGATTACGTATAAAAATAATAAAATTTACAAGTTCCGGTTATGTGTTGAACTTCATGAATACTAAATTGATTGCAACCAAAAATTAGTGCAGCATTTAATGTTGCATTAAGCATCGAGAGATTTTTAATGAAAATGATTTGCACAAATTTTAATCAACTTAAAAAATACATATATCAAATTTTTATGCAAATCATACTTGCCCTTATAATACTAGACTGACTTAATGATTAATTTCAGTGTTTGCACGAGTTTAGTTGTTGGAGAATCTCCTTCTTCTGAGGTCGCACTACCTTGTTAACCCTTACCACGTATCCTCAATGTAAATTGAAGTTTGCTTTGGTCCAGGAAAAAATAAACTGAGTCATTTAAGTGAAAATTTCCTGGGAGGAATTCAAAGATACACTTGAAGCACCACGTCTACCTGGTGATCGGCAGCAACATGGACACTCTCAAGCCTTATTCGACGATGGACAATAGCATACATGGTGCCATGCCATGGAGCAATGGTGGTTATGCGGACACGACCATACACCATTCATCTGTGCATAATGATGATAATAATGACCATACAGATGTTTCTTGTGATAGGTAAGATGCCAATTTGACGATTTTATACATTTATGGTCTATAGAAGTACATTTTTTAATCATGTTCAAATGATAAAACCATTTATTGTCATTATTTTATGCTATTTATGCTATATATGCTCAATATATATGCTTAAAATGCTATTAATAATGATTATAAATGCTTTTTATGGTTGATTGTGCTTATAAAAATGTCTTTATGATCATTTATATCACCTCAATATAGCATTTAATTTGCTTCAACTTAAAACTTGAACTTATAATAATAATAATACATTTTATAGTGCCTGTAGTGACAATGATAATTTTTCATATAAATATGAGAATGAAGTGAAATTGAATGAAGATTCATTTGAAAAAATAATAGAGAAGCCTTTTGAACAAGTAACAAGTGATGAAAAACCACCACTACAAAAAACGCTCAGTTCATTTGCCATAGATTGTTTATTAACTCTACGTTCTGGTAGTAATGACCTATCAAGAGTTGAAGTCAATTCTTTGGCTTCGTTGTGTTAAGATACTAGAGAGTATTTATTGACAAATTATTCCAGCACATTAAAATCTCAACCATCATTAATAAGTCGAGATTATGATTCATACTCATATAAACCAAATAGTTATATCCAAAATGATAAGTTTCAGAAACGTAAATTTGATTCGTATAATAGTGATATTGTTGAACCAGCGGTGGCGTTTTATATTGGTTGTAAAGTTCAGGTTTTAAAAGATGGTAGAGAAGGTGTTGTTGTATGCGAAAAAGCTGGTGGTTGGAGAGAAGTTTTATTTACAGACGATACAACGGCTAGATTTCGTCCATCTGAATTACGTAGATTGTCGTCATTATATTCAAGCAGCGATTCTTCGCATAGAAATAATCATAATCGATCAAAATCTTTAAGTTACATGAATCACATGAATTATTCGAGTATAAATAAAAGACCTCGTATTAACATGTCCGTTATAACTGGCAGTAATACGTACCATAAGCAATCACCAATAAGCATTGCTGGTCATGGATTCGGTAGTGTCAGCTCAAATACTTCTGATAGTGAAGGAAGATCGGGTAGTCCAACGTATTTAACATTTGCAACAGCTAGTCCATTAAAGAATGGATCTAAAGTGCAAATTGTTAGAGATGGAAGAGAAGGAATTGTAGTATGTGAGAAACTTGGAGGTTGGAGAGTTATTCAGTTTCCAGATCAAACAACTGCTAGATTTCGTCCATCGGAATTACGGTTACTAACATCCAGTTAAAAAGTTAGAATTCTAAAGTTTAAAAATGTTATTCGCAAGAAACCTTATAAATGCTATTTTACAAGAATGAGTAGGATTTTTGTTCGTAATAGCGGTGCTTATAGTAGTAGAAGTAGTTTAGGTAGTTAGTTAATTTATATTATTGATAATTATTTTGTTTAATTTATAGTTATAAGAAGTAAAATTTGTTATAAAATCTTTTTTTTCGTTGAGTATTTACAGCAGTATCGTATACGCTTAGCTACTTGAATTTGTCAACATTTTATGGATAAACAACTCTCCTGCACGGTAAGAGCTTCTAACTAATGGTCCTGATGCAACATACTTAAAACCTAATTTGTCTGCCTCGTCTTTCCAATAATTGAACTCATCAGGTGTTATATATTTTTGTACCGATATATGTCTTCTAGATGGTCTTAAATATTGTCCAAATGTAATAATATCAACATTTGCCTTACGTAGATCAATTAATGTTTGTTTAATTTCATCATTATTTTCACCTAATCCTAACATAATAGATGTCTTCGTAAGTAATGATGGTTTCGCTTTCTTTACTTCAATTAATACATCAATACTTTGTTGATATCCTGCTCTATAATCTCTAACTCTACGTTGCAATCGCTCGACCGTTTCTATATTATGGGCATAAACATCTAAACCGCTTGTGGCAACTATTTTAATTAATTCTTTAACTCCTCGAAAATCTGGTGTTAAACATTCAACTATTAATTTTGAATTTTTTTCTTTTAATAGACTAACTGTTTTAGCAAAATGATTGGCACCTTGATCTTCTAATTCATCACGATCAACGGATGTAAGCACAACATAATCTAAACCCCATTCTATTATTGCTTTAGATACATTTTCTGGTTCATTTGGATCTAATGGTGCAGGATTTCTTGATGTTTTCACATTACAAAATGAACACCCTCTTGTGCAAGTATCTCCCATGATCATTATCGTTGCAGTAGCTGTTCCCTTTTTTCCACCCCAACATTCACCAATATTTGGACATCTTGCCTCTTCACATACAGTAGCTAATTTTAATGATCGAACAGTATCACGTAATTTTTCATAATTTTCACCTGATGGTACATTTGCTTTTAACCATTCTGGTTTCGGTATTGTTTTTTTAGATCCTTTATTTTTTATTATTGTCGTTGTATCTTCTACAGTTGATTTCAATCCAACTGTTATTCCTAATGCATCATCTCTGGCTAATTTTTCCCGAACTGTTTCCCTAGTTGTCGATAAATTCAGAATTTTTATCGAGAAAAAGTCGCTCCTGCGACACGATAATCGTCTCAGCATTTTGTAACAGCAAATAACCACAGAAAATTCGTGATTTTCAACGTTGAAAAATACTTGTAATTCGGTTTATTTTCTCAAAAAAATATTCTTCATAGCCGGCAACCGGTACTATTATTATAACTAATTTAATTACGATAAAACTTACCGTGAAGCAAAAGAAGCAATAGATGCAATAGAAGCAGTAAATAATTATTTAGAAAAGCGTAAAAAAATATAAACCAATCTCAATTTTTTAGTAAGAAGTTGTTTTGATTGATTACGTTTAAAATAGTTGAAACAGAAGATGCTGTTATAATTTGGACATAGTGTTAATGCAATAGTAAAGACACAATTACGTCGTAGTTAATATTATTAAATGGTTTCTTTTTTTCTGTCCTCCGGATCCAAAAATAGGTATGGCAAAACCGAAAATTTCAAAAAAACAATATAATAGAAACAAGTAAGAAACGATGGGTTTAAGTGATAAATTTGCGAAGCTACACAAGTCGCCTAACAAGGCGGTCGGTGGCAAAGACAACAAAAATGGTAAAAAGCCAAAAACACCAGAATCAGGGAAAAAAGGAGATAAAAAGAATGGTAAATCACCAAAATCTGCAGGTAAAGATAAGAAGAACGATAAGAAGAATGGTAAGAAGAATGGTAAGAAAGGTGGAAAGAAGGGCGAGAAGAAGAAGGATTTGAGTTTAGAAGAGCTAAATACAGATATGGATGCATACTGGCACAAGGCTGGAAAAGGACCTGATCCAAAGATAAAAGCACTCGACAGTGAATTAGAAGCTATGGCTGCCAAGAAAGCAGAAGCCGCTTCGAAAAAATAAATTATATATTCTGTTCTAAATAAAATTTATATACAAAGTGTCTTACTTTATTATGCTATTTCAATTGAACTACTAGGTGGGCGATTATTTCATTTTATTCGGCATCATGCATAATTTGTATAATATACTTATATTATTCACACAATAATAATAAATATAACAATACTCAGTATATATATTATTTATTAAAGATACATATGGAAAAATATTTAAATTAATATATTACGTATAAAACAAATATGCATTCCTATATCCTATTAAAAACACACAACCAAAATGAATTAATTGGTATTTTGCTTCGCTTTAATTTTGTTGTTCCTATAAAAATTTGATGAATAAATTAGTTTGCCGCGTATGATATAATATTTCTCTCTATTCTTACCATTGTGTTGTATCCTCATTAGAAAATGTCAACTTTTTATTATTGTCTTTATTTGAATAATATTGCCAAACTGAAAAGACTCCTGTAAATTTAATATAAGTAATAAAAAGAAAATATTAAAATTATTGGTTGAAATAGCAACTTACCGATTGCAAAAACCCACGAACCAATTTTAAATCCTTTCGAATTATTCGCACCCCAAATATCCTTGACTTTATTCACTACTGTATTCATTATTGCGATTTCAAGACGTGTTAATCGATGATAAGGTGGCTTCCAGTAACGTAAATGTACAACAAATTCTTCGGAAGGGAGCTATTTTAACTATTTTAGTTTTTTTTTTTTTAAGGAACTTTCGAACTTGTTGAATAATTAACTCAGACCCAGATGGCCCTGTCAGGTGGTAGCTAGTAGATTTGGTTTGTTACTGATTTGGCTATTCCCAAAACTAATATAAGCTCTTGTATCTCCTATTTCCTATATACGCTGTTGATTTGTTCTCGGATAGGGATATTATCTATTAGCACCTGATATCAGCATGCACACATTAATCTAATACAAATCGTTTCTCATTTATCTATCCTACCAGTTTATTCTTAATGTATTATTTATCAACATTTAATATTCAATTATTCAATATTCTTAAAATATTCCTAATCCCTATGAATCATTGATGATGGCATCAACATGGTCTTGATGTGATTCACAACTTGACTCGCTGATTCAATAAATTGCTGGTTTGTTGAAATTTGTTAGTTAGAAATTGTTTGAATGAAGATAAATTGTTTGTATTTCATTTTTATGATGCTTCGATGTTTAAACAATATTAAATATTCAATAGCATCATCAGTTAATGTTGGCGCAACAATATCAACATCTACTAAAGATAGAGAGATATCATTGGCATCACATCAATATTATGCAGGAACAAATAAGCAAAATTATTCTAATTTGCCCAATAATTATGAATTACAAAAAGTTATTGTTATTACTCGTCATGGCGATAGAGCGCAAATTGCACCCGAATTAGGTCCAAAATCACCGTTAAATCATGATGTTACAAAAATATGGGAAAAGAATTTACCTAACACTAGTTTATTGAAATCATTGTATATGGTCGCAGATTCTAACAAACCACTACCAAGTGATAGTACAAATATTGTATCAAATAGTATTAAAGAAATGATAAATGAAAAATTACACAATGAATTATACACCGGATGGGATGCGATTAAAGCACCTTATGGTCAATTAACCGAAGCTGGTGTCAATCAATTAATGTTGGTTGGTAAAGAATTACGTAGGCGATATCATAATTTTTTAGATACCCCAAAAATAAATAATATTAATGATATATTATATTGTCGTTCAACAAATATTTGTCGTACGATGCAATCATTACGTTCATTATTAGTTGGATTATTAGATAAACAGATAGAGAATAATGACATAAATAATAAAGATTCGTCAAATATTCCAATATTAAATATAAGACCACGTAATATTGAAACATTGTTTCCTCAAGCTGATGGTATCCATGCAAGTATAACGGAACGACAGAAAGAAATTATGCCAGATGATTACTTGGAAAAAAATTATCCTGATTATTTGGAATTAGATAGTAAAGTGCGTACCACATTAGGTCTTCCTGATAAAATTAATTGGTTAACGATTAAGGAAGTATTAACGTGTTATCAATTATATGATATTAAATATCCAAATGATTTGAATGATTATGATTTAGATAACGTTACAAAACTGATCGGCTGGATGTGGGGTAAGTTGTATAATGATGACGTATTAAATAGATTATCTATAGGACGATTAGTCTATGAAATTAAAGAAAACATCGAGGTCGGAAAGCATAAAATGTACATATATAGTGGTCATGATTCAACATTAGTACCTATGTTATGTGCGTTGGGTATTTACGATGATATATGGCCACCATATGCAAGCTTTTTAACCATTGAAATTGTACAAGATAAATTGTCGAAGCAATTATATGTTCGATCTACATATAATGATCAAGATAAACCAATTAGAAATTATGAAAATACATGGATGCCATATGAATTATTTATGGATCATATGAACAATATGGCAATATCACACGAAGAATATAAGCAAGAAGAATGTAAAAAATCTAATTAAATTATAATACAATTATTTTTTTGCTGCTTTACGATTTACATATGATAGTGGTAGCTGTTTTTTCTCTTTTTTCATCTTTCCTTGATGACTAACTTTACTGGTTTCTTTTGGTATATTTTCATTGGCATTAGCATTTCCAATTGTTGATTCCCATTTTTCGTAATCATTTGCTATACTAATCACACCTGGTTGACTTGGGGAAGCATCTTGTAATTCAAATGGATCTAAATTTTCTTCATTAATAAGTTTTGATAATTCAGTTATTGTTTCTTTATACTTTTCACGTTCACTACCTGTTGATACCATAGAATTGAAGAAGTCTTCTAACTCCATTGTTGTACTAGCTTTTAATTGAGCACGTTGTTCTAACCGTTTTAATAATTCATTACCATTTTCACTATCATTATTTATACTAAAAATTCTCTTAAGATCTAAAGATGATACATGCCACCTCCAATATTCTGAATATTTACTACTTAATCCAGTAGATGTTGGTTTTTCAAATAATGCAGGCACAATCTTACTGTCAATAGTTTGTTTGGTTATCCAAAATGGTTTCTCTTGTAATAGATCATTTATTAATTGATTATATCTAGCTATTTTTTCTGCTTTTTCACTATTTCTAACAATATTTCCACGAGCTAATTTTTCTTTGTATGCAATATTTGCTATTTCTTTTCTTTTTCTATCTTCTTCTTGTCTTTTAAGTGAATCTGATCTTTTTTGTCTTAAATTAATTGCTTTGACTTGTAATATACGTTTTCTCTCTGCTTTTCTAATTAATTCTAACTTTTCATTTTCATCTTGAATACCTTTTTGTAATTTACTTCGAAGTAAACTCATTTCTTTCTTATATTCTCGACGACGATCAACAAAATTATCTATTCCTTTTTTTACATCTTCTTTATGAACCACTTTTGGTTTAAACTGAAATAATTTCTTCGCATCAGCAGCTTTTGCAGCTGGTTTGGATGAAAACAATCGGCAAATTAAATGTCTTGAACCGTTGTACATCTTTCCTGCAACAACCAACTTCCCAAGGTACGGTATAAATTTTTTTGTTGTCATGGTCAAATGAAAAACCCTAAGATTTCGTCGATACTTAACATATAATGAAGATAAAATAAAGTGTTGGACATTGGAGAGAATACAACGGAAACACAACAATTTTAAAATAATTCAATAAAACTTTATTCTGTAATAATACTTATACTTTTTCAAAATAGATTATATTCCGTAAATAGCTAAGTAAACCATAAAGAGCCTCAAGCCCCATGACTCATCGCTAACTAGTTTATATCCTTTTCTATTCACTTCATCATAAATTAAAACAAAAAAATATGCAATTTGCGGTACCGAGGTACCTCATAACTGCCGATAACAAAAAAAGGAAGAAAACAATAAGCGGAAAAGAGGCAGTTTCTGTTATTCAAATAGGAAATGGCGAAGCTGATTTTGGACTGGCTGAATGAGGAGTTAGTGCTGTCCAGACGGGTCGATAAGTTGGACGGTGATTTCACTGATGGATATTTATTGGGTGAAATATTAGCCAAATATAATCAAATTATTGATTTTGATACTAAATTTATACCACGATCAACTCCTGATGCCAAGATTAATAATTTCTGTGTTTTAGAGAGATCAATGAGAGATATTGGTATATCACATTTTAATTCTAAATTAGCTTTTGAAATAATGGAAGCAAAACCAGGTGTTATGTTGACACTTTTATCACAATTAAAAGGTATATTAGAAAGAATAAAAAAGAATAATAAATTACAAGCAACATTAATGGATCCTAGTAATGCACACCCCTCAAAGTCACCAACAAAATCTATTACTCAAATACCCACTGAAAACACTAAAATATTAAAAGTTATTAAACCATCAAGACCATTATTTGATAAAACAATGTCAATGACATTTGAAAACAAATTACGAGCTGAAATGGATAATCCAACAGATTTAATATTAGCTAAAGGTATTAAACGTTTTACAGATAGAGGTATACAATTTCAAGAAACATTAATGGAAAATCATAGCAATATGATGGAGCAAATGAAAGATGAATTTACTAGAAAAAAAGAAATTAATAAACAACGTAAATTGCATGAAAAAGAATTTATTGAAGCTTGGGAATTAAATAATACAAATCAATGGAAAGATAACCAACGTAAAGCACATGATAGAAGAGAAATGGATAAAAGAAATATTCAAAATGCCATAACACGTCAAGAAATTCGTAAATCTTCAGCATTATCAAATGCACGAGAAGAAACATACAGAGGTATTGCAGCATTTGATAAGAGATTAGAGACTGAAGTGTTCCGTGAGGATCCTAGTATTCAAGCTACTATAGGAAAAGCATTAATAAAAACTGCTGGTGGTGCACCTGGTACTGGTATACCTGAAATTATAAATATTGATAAAGAATATTTAAAGGCGGGATTTGAATCAGCACAAAAAAAAGTCCAAGAACACCATGAAGACAAGATTAATAAACAACAATCTCATGATCGTCGTCGTCGTAAATTTTTACGTGATCGTGAAAATATTATTGCATTATCACTACAAGCATCCGCTGAAAATGAGATTACTAACCAATTATTGAACACGTGCCAAGCGGAAGATATTGAACAAATGCAATACAATCGGGTAAAAAAGTATAAGGATATTTTTTGCCAGAATCGTTACACACGCGATGAATTAATAAGATCGATTGACAGTGATCAATTAGCACAACAACGTAATCATGTTTCCAAAAATAATGTTTTTAAAGAATTAAATTGGGTTATTGAAGATAAAAAGAAATCGCAATTCAGTAGATACAATCGGTTACAATGTGCAGTAAATTCGGCCAATAGAAAAGTAACATTAGACATTATAAGTCATACCGTTGACACGATATTAGACTTGGTTGATTGGGTTTCATCTTGTCGATCATTTGGTTTATATAATACGACTCCCGCCACTGGTATACCAAATAAAACAGATGACGTTGATGCGGTTAATGTCAGTGAGCCTTGTATTCCTTTGTCATTATGGCTGGATGCAAAAAGAATGTTCAGTAGTGAGTTACCATTTGGTTTAGCATTACCTTATCCTGAGGCAAGCAATATTTCATCGGAACTTCCTTATTCGTTATCGGATAAACCGTTGTGCTCGTCTTCAGAATGGTTATTTTCAAAATCTTTTGAAGGTAAAGATGTAATGGCGAACCCAGCAAGTGACGATGGAGCATTGCAAGTTGCAAATAATCTAGCAATAGTTGAAAATAATGAATATATTCATGAAACGGCTAATGTGAATATCCCTGATTACGACTCCGTACCATCCAATTTACCGCCAGTGAAAGACGTTGATATTAATTCAACAAACCTAACAACTCCGGCGTGGTTGAGGTCGGTTCAAACAAAGTATGTTTTAGGTGATACTATTACAACAATAAGAACTACAGCGAATCCGTTACCACCAGATCCGTTACCACTCATTGAAGTACCACGCAAAGCATTTCGGCTTTTGTTGGTTGGCACTGATGAAAATGCCAAAATAAACTTAGCGAAAAAATTGAATAATATTTCTAACAATACAATTGTGTGTATTTACAGCGAAAGACTGGTGCACTCAGCATTGAGGGCGTACAACGGAGACTCTAGTCGTGGGTTGTACTTAGACGATAAAGTTGAAGTGAAAATTGAAGGCGGCT
>JACCDO010209394.1_pt1 | contig 13001 bp, 6 predicted proteins | sample 7446101 | NCBI WGS metagenome assembly JACCDO01 (sample SAMN15323440, study PRJNA562643) | freshwater metagenome | isolation source: river surface water | place: USA:Blue River Watershed | collected 2017-08-16
GAAGAAGATGAATATCAAGAAGATCAAGAAGATCAAGTAGAAGAAGATGAAGAGGATGAAGATGAAGAGGATGAAGATGAAGAGGCAGAAGACGCTGAAGATGATGAAGAAGATGAGGAGGATGAAGAAGATGAAGATGAAGAGGATGAAGAAGATGAAGATGAAGAGGATGAAGAAGATGAAGATGAAGAGGATGAAGATAACAATTTAATAAGTGAAAATATCACATTGAGAAACAAATTGTTATCAAGAATGCCAGGGTCACAACAATTGATAAAAATAGATGGAAAGATTTTTGGACTAGATGCCAGATTTTTAATAGACACAGGTGCAGCAGGTTCAGCTATATTTTTATCTTGGCTTGATGATAACAAAATGATCAATTTGATAGATAAGAATAAACGAAAAGTTGTTAGTGGAGCTTTTGCACAAAAAACAACTTTTGGACTAATACATTATTTGGATTTAAAAATTAATACAGGGACCCAATATATTGATACCCCAATAACAGTAGATGTAATTGATAATAAATATTTTACAAAAAATGAATCTGGTCAAGTAATTAAAAATATAAGTAAACATGAATTTGATGTAATTTTGGGTTTGGATTATCTTTGTGGATACAAAATAAATATAGATTTTTGTGAAAAAAAAATTATTTTTAAATTGGATTTGGAATCAGAATCTAAACAAGTTAGTATTGATTTTAGAACTTAAATAAATCAAACCAAGTTAAAATTTTATTTATAAATTTAAAATTATCATTAATCAACTAAATGACTGAATTTAATGTTGAACATTCTACAGGATTAACAGGATTATCTGGGTTAACTGGGTTATCTGCACAATCAGAACCCGAATTCAAATACAATCAAATTACAAAAGGATTAGCTGAAATTATTGGGGAAAATGAACTAAAAGAAAAGTTAAAATCATCAGATCCTTTAAGAGTATATTGGGGTACAAGTCCAACTGGATCTCCATCAATCGCATATTATTTACCAATGATCAAGATTTGTCATTTGTTAAATGCTGGATGTGAGGTTACAATATTATTTGCTGATTTACATGCATATTTGGATGCGATGAAAACAACATGGGAATTATTGGAATTGCGCACACAATATTATGAAGCAATAATTAAAGAAGTTATTAAAACATTAGGTGGAGATATTGACAAAATCAAATTTGTCAGAGGAACTGATTATCAATTAACAAAAGAGTACACTGTTGATGTTTATAAATTTTTAAGTAAGATTACAGTTGATCAAGCTCAAAAGGGTGGAGCGGAAGTAGTTAAACAATCAGAAAATCCTTTAATGTCAGGATTGATATACCCGATACTCCAAGTATTAGATGAAGTATATTTAAACACTGATTGTGAATTAGGTGGAGTTGATCAACGTAAAATTTTTATGATGAGTCGTGATCATTTATACAAATTGGGTTATAAACCAAATATTCACTTGATGAACAAAATGTTACCATCATTAGCTGGTAAAGATGGTGAAAAAATGAGCTCGTCTGAACCCAATAGTAAAATTGGTTTATTAGATTCAACAAAAGAAATTAAAAAGAAAATAAACAAAGCGTTTTTAGAAGAATCTAATACTGATTGTGGGTTGTTCAAGTTTTTAGAATTAATTGTATTCCCTATTTTAGAACTTAAAAACAAAACTTCATTTGTAATTAATCGCGATGAAAAATGGGGTGGTAAGTTAGAATTTGAATCATATCATGAGTTAGAACAACAATATAAACAAAATTTAATTGCACCTCCTGATATTAAATTGGGTGTAAGTGACTTTATCAATGATTTAATTGAACCAATCAGACAAAAATTTAACACTGAAGAAATGAAAAATTTAATTTCAAAAGCATATCCTAATTAAGTTATTTAATTTTTAACAAAATAAATTTTTTTATTTATTTTTTATTAATTTTATTTATTATTTTATTTATTTTTATATATGATCTAATCAGACCATAAATTTAATATGAATATTTAACATTAGATCTAAAACATCTTAAAAATTTTTATTTATTTTTTTTAATAAAAATAATTAAAATTCGAGCTCATTAAAAATAAATATTTTTTTATTTCTTCCAAACTCTCTCTCTCAAATTTTAAAAAACCCTTAAAATCATAAGAAAAGTTATTAAGAATACTATTTGATCTTTAAAAAACTTAAAAAATTTGCTTAATTTGCTTAAAATTTGCTTAATTTGCTTAAAATTTGCTTAAAATTTGCTTAAATTTCTTAAATTTTGTTTAGATTTTGCTTAAAAATAAATAATAAAAATCCAATAAAAGTTAATATGTATCCATTTTATATAATTAAATCATCTAACACAAAATCCGACTTATTTGGTGTATAAAAGTATCAATGGTGTCCAAATTATCATAAAATTTAACCAAAATTAACCAAAAATTGGTTAAAATTAACCAAAATTAACCAAATTAACCAAAACATAATTAAACCAATCAACATTTTTATTAATAATTTTTTAATTCAAATTAACATATGATCTGATCAGACCATAAATTTAATATGAATATTTAACATTAGATCTGAAACATCTTAAAAATTTTTATTTATTTATTTTAATAAAAATAATTAAAATTCGAGCTCATTAAAAATAAAAATTTTTTTTCTTCCAAACTATCTCTCAAATTTTAAAAAACTCTAAAAATTATAAGAAAAGTGTACAAGAGTACTAATTAAACTTTAAAAAACTTAAAAATTAACTTAAAAACTTAAAAATTTGCTTAAAAATCACTTAAAAATTGCTTAAAAACTTAAAAACACATTAATAATTTTAAATTTTATTGTTTTATTATTTTTATAAATGATTAACTATATATGAATAAAATATAATTAAAAGTTTGATCATTAATATAACTCTATAAATAATGTATAAAAAAGAATTATTGTAAACAACTTAAGTCTAAAAACTTAAAAATCATCAAAAATCCTCAGAATTCATCAAAAATCATCAAAAATCCTCAGAATTCATCAAAAATCCTCATTTTTTCAAAAAATTTAACAAAAATATAATAAAAGTCTTTGACAATACTATTTTAAATTTTAAAGATTTTATTTATGCTTAATTTGCTTAAAATTTTGCTTATTTTGCTTAAATTGCTTAAAAATTGCTTAAAAATATAAAACAATTTTAATTTTAATATATATAAATATAAATAAATGGTAAACTATAAATGTTTAACTTGTGGTAAAGAGTTTAACAGAAAATCCAATTTTTTAACCCACACAGAGAATAAAAAGAAACCATGTAAACCAATTGTAATAGAAAAATATAACCAAAATTCACCAAATTTAACCAATTTTGGTGAAAATTTACCAAAATTAACCAAATTTAACCAAAATACAATAAATAGTGAACCTATTATATTAAATAAAACTAATGAATATAATGAATTTGATAAATTTGATAAATTAAATGAATTTATTAAAACAAATAAATTCGATGAATCAATTGATTTTGATCAATTTAATACTAATGAATCTAATAATCTGATATGTAAATTTTGTTTTAAAACTTTTGTTAATGTCTACACATTAAAAAGACATTCAGATGGAAGATGTAAAGTAAAAAAATTAGATAATAAGAAAAAGGATGAAATATTTAATAGGTTGTTAGAAAACGAAGATAAAATGGATAAAGTGCTAAATAGTTTTGAAAATATCAAAAAGGACAATCAAATGTTACAAAAAGAGAATGAAAAATTAAAACAACATATTAAGGATCTTGAAAATAAATATAATAACGATATTAAAAAAATAGTAAACAAAAACACAAATAATACAATAAATAACACAAACAATAATGTAAATTTAATTATTCCAAATGATAAATTAGTTGATTTTGGAAAAGAAGATTTAAGTAAAATTTCTTATGAAGACATTATAAAGTCTTGTTCTGGATCTAATGTAACAGGTTATCATGTGTTAATCGAGCTTATTAAACAAATTCACTTTAATGATAAATTTCCCGAATTCCAAAATGTATATATGACCGATAGAAACAGGGAAAGATATATGTATTGGCAAAACGCTTGGCAACTTGGTGATAATAATATATTTACTGAAATTATGACACAACCTCAAGAACTTTTATCAACACATGAAGAAAAATTACAAAAAGATATAGAAAATAATAAAACAACAGCTAAAAAAATTAATGGGGTTGTAGATAAATATTATGATGGTGAAAAAGGATTTAATGAAGTTGTCGACCCTAAGGTAAAAGATTTGGTTTATAATAATAGAGATAAAATTAGAAACAATTACAAAAAATTAGTTAAAGAAAATGAATCGAAAAAATTAATTGATAATAACTAATAATTGAGTAAGATTTTTTCAATTTGTTTATATAAAAAAATTGAAAAAAAATATTGATACAAACAAATTATATATAAAATTATAATTTGTAAATGTCAATTCATCAATTATATACAAAAGCTGGTAAGGAAGCATTTATTAGTGAACTTAAAAAATGCCTAGGTGATAATCAAGTTATTCATCCATCAAGTAATGGAGATACTAGTTCATATGATTATAAGATATATCTTGATAGTTTCAAAAATTATTTTAAATGTGATGAATCAAGTATATCTAAGTATTCCTGGTCGGATACAAGACTTGTTTTATCAAATGAGATAATTAATTATATTACTAAATCAAATGATTCAAATAAAACTATGGGTTTATATCATATTTATATGGATTTAGTACATACTCTTTTTCAAATTAAAGAAAATAAAAGTGAATCTGAAGAAATATATTATTTACCAATATATTCAGATTATGATGAAGAAATTCAAAAAGTAGTTAGACCAAAACGTGATGAATTTAAATATTTATGGTGGATTAGAAAAAATATTAAATCACATTCAATTTTAAGTAAATATGAAAATGATTTAGGAATAACCTATCAAGAGGCAATAATTCCGACAGATAATAAACATTATGATATGTTATTTAGTAAAGTTGATATAGTAATTGAGCTTCAAGAAAATAAAGAAAATCATAAAAATAATCCAAATGACATTGTTAAAGAAGCAATGGTTAGAATGCGAGGAAAAAGAATTATTTATTTCCATATGAAAGCTTATAAAGAAAAAAGGTCTCGATATTTAAAAGATTTTTTAGAAAAACATCTTGTTCCAATATTAATACAAGGTTTAGTCTATAATTATCGAAATAACGAAAATGATATTATCACCAGACTCGTTGAATATGAAATTAATAATTATAATAAAATTAAATTAACATATTTAGAAGATGAAATTAAATTTTATCAAAAAGAAAAAATTGATAAAAATAATAATAAAAAATTAGTAAAAAGAAAAGATCTAAATAATAAAGAAGAAAACGAATTTGATACAATTACTAAGGAAATTGAATATATAAAATCATTATCTGGAGATAATAAAAATAAAATAGATACTATATTCAAATGGTACCAACAAAGTTATCGTAAAACTAATGAATATTTAATTAACCCATATTTAAATGAATTTAGACAAATATTTAAATTATGCAATTTCAATAAAGAAACTGTTTTAGATGAGTTTCTTAGCTTATCACTTAAAAATAAATATTGTGGAATTGAAAAAACAAATTGTTTAACTAGTAAGAGAAATATTGATTTTAATAAAAACAAATTAAACCTTAGATTTAGTTGGGAAGGTATATTAAATATATTTTTAACACCAAATGCTGATGATAATCAAAAAATAATTAACGTACTTTTTCCAAGAGCAGATTATTCTTTTGAATCAAAATATATGTTAAATTTATTGATAACAATTAGAAATACATATGAAGAAAAAATTATTAATTATATGTTTACACATTCAGAAGAAAAAATTATTTCTTGTAATGAATTTCAAAAAATGATTGAAGATCATACCGTTATTAAGTTAACAAAAGAATATGAAGGTAAAATTGAAACATTATCTAAAAATTTAGAAGTATCTGAAGAAAAAGTTGAATTACTTAATAAAATAAGTAAAAAAATTATAAGATCTTTTGAATTAAATAGTGAATATGTAGAAGAATCCTTTAGTAATTATAAAAAATTTATAAAAAAAAAATATAATGAAGATATTAAAACTCCACTAAAAGTTAAAAATTATATGGATAAAATGAAAACTAATTATAATGAATTAAAACAAGAATTAGGTATAAAAAAATCAAATGAGAAAAAAGTATTTACAATTAATACCCTTATCAAAAATGAAAGTCTAGTGAAAGAAATACCTAATTTTGGTATTAAATTTACAGGAAATAATGTTGATAGTATTAATTTTAGTGATTTTAAAGCCTATTGTTTAACAAAAGGATTAAATGTATCAACAATTAATGATTTTATTAAGCGTCTTAATGATGATAATTCTGCTAATTGTGATGTTGTAGATAGAGTAACTTTTACAGAAGATGTTAAAATAAGAAAGAACAATTCTGATTCTGAATCCGAATTTGAATCTGAATCTGAATCTGAATCTGAATCTGAGTCTGAGTCTGAGTCTGAGTCTGAATCCGAATATAAATCCGAATCTGAGTCTGAAGAAGATGTACAGGTAAACAAGTTTGTAAATAAAAAAATAATTACAAAACAAAATATTAAAAATGATCAAAATGATTCCGATGACTCGGACGATTTTTCATTATTTAGTAAATCAAATAAATCAAAAGTTAAGACTAACAAAAACAAATATTAAATTTTTAAATTTCTAATTACTAATGATTAATTAATCTTTTTATTTTTTTTGAATTTTTTTTAATTCTTTTATATAATCTTTAAAATCAATTCCACTAAAGCTTACAGTAGTGATTAATTTTTTTGAGACTTGTCTCATTAAAATTTCTGCATCTGAAAATTTTAATTTATGTTTAGTCATATCATCAACTGTAAAATTTATAATACATCTCCATTTATTATTACTTTTAGTATCCATTTTTCCATTTGAATCTATTAAATAAATATCTATAATTATAGAAACTACCCTTTCATTTTTAATTTTATCAAAATTTTCTTCATTATATTCTTTTTTATTGTTTATAAATATCTTATCAATACTAAATGTTATTCCTGCTAATTTTTTATTTTTAAAATATTGTTCTTTACCTTCTAAAAGTTCTTTCTTAACATCATTCATTGAAACTATTGTACTTGTTGTAGTTTTACCTTTTTTTGTTTCTTCAATAACTAGAGGTTTAAAATCAGATCTAGATGCAATTACCCAAAAACCATCTTCTCTACCTTTTTTTTCTAATTTATCATACAATTTTTCAAGATTATTTTTAACTTGATCTAATGTATATTTAATTGGCATTTATATAATTATAATATAATATTATATTTTAGTTTTCTATTAAACAATAATAATTTTAGTTTTGAGTTAATTTTTCCTTTAATAATTGAAGTGATCTTTGATTTGGATCCAAATTAATTAAATTAGAAATGATAAGCATTAATTTCTTTTTACTCATAAAGTTTTCAAATTCCTTTTTGGGTTCTAATAAATTTAAAAAATACTCATAAAAATCACTTTTAGTTATTGCTGGATATTCTCTTTCTAAAAATTTTTTACTTTTGTACATATTTTTAAACATTTTAATTGATTCATTTGAATCATTTGTATAGTTGTAACAACTTATTTGAAGTAAAGGTATCATTTCTTTTATATTTAAATCTAAACCAAATTTCTTTGATAATTTACCACAATAATGTGATGCGCTTTCGATACATACTAAATCTATCAAACAAATTGCAAAAGGCAATAATATACAAGTGTAATTATAATTTGTATTTTCATATATTCTTTTCTCTTTGTCTATTTCAAAACTTGAATATGTTTTAACAATTTTACAATGTCTACAAGGTTCATATGATTCACAATACATATACAAATCAATTAATCTAACTTTTCTTTCTGAATCAACAGTCAAGTTTGATAATTTAAAGTCTGTTAACAATATTCTGTATTTGCATGAAATATAAATTATGTTAAAAAGTTGTTTTAAAATTAATTGTAATTCATCCAATTCTATTTCATCCACCACATGTCTAATACTCTTTCCACCATATTCCATAATTGAATAATATGAATAAGAAAAATTAGATTTAAGTTCTCCTGCACAATAAATATTTATAATATATTTATTTAGTTTTTCATTTGATTTAAGTGACAAGTATCTTTGTAATAATTTAAAAGGTTCCTCATTTTCATTTACTTTTAATGCAAAACTCTTGTCATCTATTTTTATTTTATACACCTTACCATAAGACCCTTCACCCAAGAATTTTTGTATTTTGACCTTTTTCTCTATTACATTATGAGCATTTATTGAAGTGTTTAAATTAATAAAGGGATTTGCACTTATCACAGATTTATCATAACTTTTATAATTATTAATCATTTTTAATGTTATGTATTCACCTTCTTTAATATGCTCTTGAAGTCCTATTATATCTAAAAGAATCATTATATATAAGTTCTATATAAAAAAATATGTTTTTACACAAAATACATTGTTTATCTAATAATATGGTAAATTTAATATATTAGGAAAATTGTATTAAATAATAAAAATAATTGATATTTAAAAACAATATTATTATTATATATATTATGAGCTTTAATATGCAAGATCCTTCAGACAATGGTAAAAACCATGGTATAGGTGATAATCAGGATGATCAAACCCAATCCAATATTACCAATCCCAATAGTAATCCCAATGAAGAAATCAAAGGAGATATTAGTATAGATAAAACTCTATCCCAAATGATTTCTTATGTTAAGGAAAACAAAGAAGCATTTGAGGGAAGTGGTATTACAATTACAATTGAGGATGATCTACGTGATGATTCGGAAAATTCAGGAATTAGAAAGTTTATAATCAAAAATGACAATGATGAAGAAATTAAATCTGGTCATATTGATATTTCTGTACTGGCTAATTCTGAAAAGAAAAATGAAACAGAATCAGATAATTCTAAACCAGAATCAATTGAATCAAATGATTCTAAAACAGAATCTAAATCAGATCCCAAATCAGAACCCAAAACTAAACCTACTGTTATACCTCGAGTTAAAAGACCCGGAATGTCATCAGGTTTTCAATCAGGATCTAAATCTGATTCTAATTCCAATTCAAATTCTGAAACCCAACCAGGATCTCAACCAGGATCTCAAACAGGATCAAGAATTCTAGGACTTCCTACCAGATTAGGAAACTATAATCCGTCTGAAATTGATCCTTTCACATTACTTTTTGCAAATATTTTAACTTCACTAAATTCTTCTCAAGGAGATGATTCAGATTCTGAAGATAAAAATTCCAAAGAAACTAATCGATTTGGTACAGGATCACTTGGTTTACCCTTTATCAAGATTGATTTAGATTACGGAGGTGATTCAGATTCATATTCTCAACAAACCAATATAAAACAAAAAGAAGAGGATGAAAACAAAAAAATTATTTCAAGTATTTCTGATAAAAACGAAATTAATGATAGAAGAATAAGATCAAATACTGAATTAGGTGTAGAAGATAACAAAAACACAGAATCAGAATCAAAGGTTAAAAATATTTCAAATCGTAAACAAAGTCAAAAATTAGATTTCCACAGTACAATTGGAGATATTGGTTATCTAACAAACTGGTTAAAAGAAAATATAGATGAAAATGGAAAATTTAACGGTAATCCTGAAGATTACACATCAGACACAATTGACCACGCTTCATCCAATGGTAAAATAAGTGTACTAGATTGGTGGAAGAAGGTCAATAAAGAAAATGATGTTCCACTCAAATACACTAAGAAAGCGATGATTTTAGCTAGTAGAAGTGGTCAAATTGCAACACTAGATTGGTGGATTAATTCTGGATTGGAACTTAAATATGATGAAGATGCTGTTGATTATGCATCGAATTCGTGTAAGATTAATGTTCTAAATTGGTGGTTTAATAATTTTGAATTATCCAAAGTAAAATTCATTTATTCTAACAAGGCAATTGATAATGCCAGATTAGAAGAAGACAGATTAATCACACTATTAAAATGGTGGAATGAGAAAAAAATCAATAAGAAAATTGAATTTAAATATACCAAATCATTTATTAGTTATTTGGATTCTTGGGGTTATAAAAATGCCCACAAATATCTACTTGATAATGGATTAATTTCACCAGAAGAAAAATTAACTCAACCTTCTCAATCTTCTCAACATAAAGATAAAAGTCCTATTATTGGATTATTTGATCTACTTGGTACACCTCTTGGTATTAGAAAATCAAAAGAATCAGTTAATAACAAAATTGATATTTCTAAATTACCTGAGGATATTCAAAAACATATCAAAGAAAAAGAAGAAGAACTTAATAACAATATGATGGTAAATGGTAAGGCTAAAGAATATATCGATAGTCTTGTTAAAATTCCATTTGGTAAATACAAGAATGAAAATATTTTCAGTTTTATGGGAGACCTTATCAAAAAAATCAATTATCTTAATTCTAAACATAAAAACAAAACAATTAACAAAATTACAGTTTCAAATGAATCAGATCTAGTATCATTTTATAACAAAATTGAGTTTAATATGGATGATGAATATTCAAAATACTTTGAAATCTATAAAAAGTTTATTGATATCAGAGTTGAATATTTGGAATATGTCAATAATATTTTGGAAGAAACAATTTATGGACATGAATCAACCAAAAAACAAATCAAATGTATAATTGCTCAATGGTTAAGTGGAGGTATTAACAAAGGTATTGTTCTGGGTATACATGGTCCTCCTGGTGTTGGTAAAACAACAGTAATTAAAGGAGCACTATCAAAATGTCTAGTTAACTTTATCAGTTACAATCTTGACAAGTATGATCCTGTTTTAACAATCAATTCTGAACATACTGATGGAAGACCATTCTGTTTCATGTCACTTGGTGGTACAACAAATGGATCAACACTTGTAGGTCACAATATTACTTATCACGGAGCTACATCAGGTGATATTGTTAAACATTTGAAAGAAGCAGGTGTAATGAATCCTATTTTATACTTTGATGAGTTAGATAAGATTTCAAACACTGAACATGGTCATGAAATTTCATCAGTGCTAACACATATTACTGATCCAGTTCAAAATGAACATTTTACCGATAGATATTTCTCAGAAGTCAAAATTGATTTATCAAGATGTATAATTATATTTTCGTACAATGATCCTGGTAAAATTGACAGAATCTTACTTGATCGTATTCAAGAAATTAAACTTGAAGCAATCAGATTAGATGAAAAAATTGAGATTTGTAAAAAGTTTTTAATTCCAGAAATTTGTAAGAATATTGGTTATAATACTGAAGATATTACTATTTCTGATGAAAAACTTAGTATGATTATTTTAGAATACACTCATGAAGCTGGTGTAAGAAAACTAAAAGAAAAATTACAAGAAATTATTAGAATGAAACATTTACAAAGACTTGAAAATAAAACTATACCTACTAAAAATAAAATTGTTAACAAGTTTATTAATGAAACATTTGAAGATTACCATAAAATCAATTACAAAAAAATTCATTCAGAACCAAGAACTGGTTATATAAATGGTATGTATGCTACAGCTAGTGGTCTTGGTGGAATTACAATTATCCAAGTTAAACCTATTTATCACAAAGAGGTGTTTGGTCTTCAAATTACTGGTAGTGTTGAAAAAGTTATGAATGAATCAATTCAAGTAGCTAAAACTGTAGCTTATAATCTGTTGACAAGACAAGAACAAACCAAATTAATTGAAGAATATAAAGACACAGGATTACATGTACATTGTCCTGAAGGTGCAACACCAAAAGATGGTCCAAGTGCAGGTGCTGCTATTACCAGTGCTATTTATTCGACTTTTATTGGTAGACCAATTAAGAATGATATTGCTATCACTGGAGAAATAGATTTAGATGGTAATGTTACTATGATTGGAGGACTAGATGCTAAACTATCAGGAGCTAAAAGAGCTGGTGTAAAATTAGCTTTAGTACCAAAAGATAATTCTAGAGATGTGGATATTATTAAAAGAAAGAATCCTGATCTTATTGATAAAGATTTCAAAGTTAAATTTGTCTCAAGAATTGAAGAAGTTATCAAATTTATTTTTTAATCAAATAATCAAATAATTTAGATAGATATCTAGTTATTTGTTGATTAGATCAATCTGATACATCAAATTTATGTTTGAAATAAAAAATTTTTATAAAATATAATATAAATGTTTATTTTATATTTAGTTTTCTTCATTTATCTTATTTTTGTATTTAGAATGTTGTCAATTAGAAAAAAATGTATTGATAATAAATAAGTTAAATTTAATTTGTAAAAAAACAATTTAAATATTCAACAATTTGTATTATTATACTAATATACAAATATGTCCGAAAATAGTAATCAAACTGAGCCAACTCAAACTGAATCTACTCAAGTGGAAAATACACAAGTAGATCAAACTGAACAAACTCAACAAGAACAAACTCAACAAGAACAAACTCAACAAGAACAAACTCAACAAGAACAAACTCAACAAGAACAAACTGAATCAACTGAATCAAAACAAGTTCAAGAGAAAAAGGCCAATACAGATCCAGTTCCTATCAATATCAAATTTACAGGAACATCTGAAAAGTTAATTGGATATTTGATGAAAAAGCGAATTAAAGCATTAGAAGGTATAGTCAAATATAAAATTGATTGGGAAGGTTATCCCAAGGATTTAGAATCAGCCAAAAAACTTGCTTTAGAATGGTCAAAATTATTTGCAGACAATAAAAAGTATTCTGGATTTTACGCTAATATTTATTTCAGTATGAAAAAACCAACTATGAGATTTGAAATAAAGAAATATGTAAAGTTAGAAATTCACAGTGAAAAGATTACTGATTCAGTAGAAAATGATGATCAATTTAAAA
>JACCDO011023117.1_pt1 | contig 12999 bp, 9 predicted proteins | sample 7446101 | NCBI WGS metagenome assembly JACCDO01 (sample SAMN15323440, study PRJNA562643) | freshwater metagenome | isolation source: river surface water | place: USA:Blue River Watershed | collected 2017-08-16
CTTCGGCGTGGTGGGCAGGAAGAGTTCCGCGACGCGTTCGGCGAACACCGCCGGCTTGGCTTCGTCAGCGTTGGCCAGCACGATGACGGTCACGCGCTCCTTCGGGAACCGCAGATACTCGGTGCGGAAGCCCGACTGCGAGCCGCCGTGCCGGATCATGTCCCGGCCGCCCTTGGCCGTGACCGCCCAGCCGAGCCCGTAGTCGTGCGTGCTGCCGTCGTTGAGGCGGATGCGTATCCACAGTTCCTTGCGTGAAGACGGCTTCAGCACGGTGTCACCGTCGAGCATGCGGTCCCACTTGGCGAGGTCGAGCACAGTGGAGTGAAACGCGCCGCTGGGCCGCAACGCCAACGCGTCGGTCACGGGCGTCCACTTGCCTTCCTTGCCGGCATAGCCGGTGGCGCGCGGGCCGCGCGGCGGCTGGTCGGTCGTGGCCGTGGCGTCGAGCTGCGCGGGCCGGAAGACGCGCGCGGCGATGAACTCCGGCCACGGCTGGCCGCCCTTGCGCCGGATGATTTCGGCGAGGGTGAAGTAGCCGACGTTGGAATACTGATACTTCTCGCCGGGCGTGAACTGGAGCGGCAGCGGATACGCTGCGCGGATCACGTTGATGTCCGGCTGCCGTAGGATGGGCAAATAGCCTGGCGACTCGCGCACCAGCCCGGACGTATGCGAGAGCAGTTGCCGCACCGTGAGCGGTGCCCACGTCGGCGGCGCGTCGTCGAGCAGGGCACCGAGCCGGTCGTCGAGCGTCATTTTGCCGTCTTCGACCAGCAGCATAATGCCCGTGGCGATGAACTGCTTCCCCACGGACGCGATGCGGAAGACCGTCTCCGGCCGCACGGGAACTTTCTCTTCCACATTTGCGAGACCGTAACCGGCTGACTTCGCGAGCTTGCCGTCCTTCATCACGGCCAGTGCCAGTCCGGGAATCTGCTGCCGCGCCAGCTCCGCGTCCACGAGGTCGTCCACCGCGTCCGCGCGCAGCAGCGGCGCGAACACCGGCAGAAGCACGAGCACCAGCACGCAAACGAGTCGGAGCAGGCGCATGGCAGAATTTGGTGAAGGCGTTCGGATCGTCCGGCGGCTCAATCGCGGCGGGGAGAAATTACAGACGGAACAGCTTCTTGGAGTTCTCGAAGAGGATCTTGCGCTCGACGGTTTTGCTCGCGGCGTATTTGCGGATGGCGGCGATGGTGCCTGCGCCCTGGCAGCCGGGGCCACGCCCAATCGTGTCCGCGCAGTCGCTGCCGTAGAGGATTTTGTCCTGGTGCTTGTCGAGGAACCAACGCGTGTGCTCCTCGTCGCGCAGCAGCGAGTTGAGGCCGGAGCCGGCGCTCATGTCGGCGAAGCAGTTCGGGTAGTCGGCGAGATACTGGCTGGTGAGGCCGCCTTTGGCGACGGGGCCAGTGGGGTAGAGGTTCTTCCCGTCGTAGTTCGCATCGATGCTCGCCCAGGTGGTTTGCGCGTGCATGACGAAGATCGTCTTGGGGAACTTCCGAAACATGTCAGGCAGGCGCTTGAAGCCGGAATTGTAGGTGCCCTCCTGCAAATGTAGGAGGATCGGCACGCCATAGTCGGCGGCCAAGGCATACAGGGTCTGCGAATGCTCGGAGTCGCACTGCACGCCAAACTTCTGCTCGGCGATGATCTTCGCGCCGAGCTTCAGATACTTCTCAATTTCACCCTTTGCCTCGGGCAGGTCCGTCACCTCGTTCGCGCCGAAGAGGAATTCGCCGGGATGCGCCTTGGCGTAGGCCATCACGGCCTCATTGCCCGTGCAATTGGCGGCGAGGCCATTGGAGCGGCCGCCGTGCGTGGCGGGGCGGACGGTGGGGCGGCCAGCGGGCAGGAGGATGCTGGTGGTCACGCCCATCGCACGCTGGTGCGCGAGCATCTGCTGGTCGCTGCGCCCGTGATAATGGGTGTGCTGGTGGATGTCGATGATCGGCTCAGGCGGTGGGTTCGGTGCGGACACCTCTGCCGCTCCGAGGCGGGCGCTCGCACCGCAAACCGCGGCTCCGGCCCAGAGGAGTTGGCGACGAGAACAGCGGACAGTGAAGGGGGCAGAAGAGTGCATGGCCATGAGTTAAGTGCAGCTGAGACTGATGGGCGCCCTCAGTTAAATCAACCTTTCGGGTCGCACAGTTTGCCAAACTTCATTTCCGCCGTTTGACTCCCGATCACATCCCGGAAAAGCCAAAGGCGCGGCTCGCGCCGCGCCCTCAGGTGCAATGCGGTGGGTTCCGGCTAGGCGCCCATGCCGTCCTCGAAGGAGCCGGCCGCCACGGGGAAAAGCAGGTTGTTCTTCACGTAGCGCACCCCGTCGGCGGAGCAGTAGTCGAGTTCCTTGTGCGCGCTTTCGGCTTCGACCACGAGCGGGGCGTCCTTGGTGCCCATGAGCTTCATGTAGCGCTGCGGGTAGCCGATGTGGATGAGGAGTTCGGCATAGCGTTGCATGTTCAGGTCGCCGCTGCCGAGGTCGGTGAACTGCATGGCGCGCTTGCCCCAGTCCGGCTGCATGGCGCGGAGCGGGAAGCCGGAGCGGACAACGAAGTTCTTGATGTGCGCGGCCCAGACGCGGCTGCCCACCTTGAGGAAGCGGGTTTCCCAGGTCTCGCCTTCCCAGCAGTGCGAGGGGTCGGCGTTGACGCCCAAGGAGGCGTCGCCGTCGCAGATCTCGACGAGCATGTTGAAGTCATCGGCGGTGCTGGCGGCAGTGCCGGGGTGGATTTCGTGGCACAGCTTGATGCCGAGTTCATTGGCGTGCTTGCGAAGCTTGGCGGTCTTCTTGACGAAGCGTTCCTTGCCTTCCTCGAGCAGGTTGAAGCCGCCCCCGGCCCAGAAACCCCAGGGGTAGCCGGTTGCCAGTTCCCAGCCGAAGGCCACGCCCCAGAACATCGGCATGACCTTCACATTCAGCTCGGCCGCGAGATCCATGAGCTTGAGCAGGTAGTTCTCATGCCATTTCTCGACTTCCTGCGGCGACTTTTTGGCGATGTCGGGCGCGATGAACGGGTTGCCGGACTTGGTGCCGGTCCACGCGCTGGTGTGGACCCAGAACGGGCAGTGCGCGGAAATGCCGTCCAGCGTCATGCCGCGCGATTCGAAGGTGTCGCGAATTTCCTTCGCGGACTTGAAGAGCTTGCCGCCATTGAGGTGGTAGTTGCTCGGCTGGATGCCGGTCGCGCCGGCGGCCTTGGCGAAGTCGAGGACTTCGGCGAGGGATTTGCCGCCGTGCTGGGCGCATTCGAGGCTCGGATGGTAAATCGCTTGAGGCATAATTGTTCTGCGTAATTTGGTTTGCGCTGTCGGACGAAGGCATAGCAAACGCGCTGCCGGCGACGCAATCGGAAACCCGCTGGCCACGGCAATTTTTCGCGGAATTGCCGGTTGCATCGCCTCTGCGTCGCGCTTATCCAAAGCGCTGCCAGCCAGCGCTGGCCTGATTCATGGCCGTTTTTTTCGACACCCACGCGCATCTGGATTACCCCGATTTTGCAGCCGACCTGCCGCACCTGATTGAGCGGGCGGCGGCAGCGGGCATCACACGGTTGGTCAGCATAGGCACAGACTTGGAGAGCAGCGCACGGGCGGTCGCGCTGGCGGAGCGCTTCGATTCGGTGTTTGCCGTGGCCGGCTGGCACCCAAACGACGCGGTGCGCGCCCCAAAGGACTTTCGCACCGAGTTGCGCGCGCTGGCGCAGCATCCGAAGGTCGTCGCCATCGGCGAGACGGGCTTGGACTACTTTCGGCTGCCGAGTGCGAGCGGCGGAAACGCGGCTGACGACGCACACGTGAAGGCCCGCCAAGCGGAGGCGTTCCAGCAGCAGCTTGAAGTCGCGGCGGAAACGGGCCTGAACTGCGTGATCCACACGCGCGGCGAGTGCTTCGACGAAACCTTGCGGATGATGGAGCCGTTCGCCGGCCGCCTGCGCGGTGTGTTCCACTGCTTTGTCGGCACACCGGAGCAGATGCGGCGCGTGCTGGCGCTGAACTCGCTGGTGAGCTTCACGGGCATTGTGACCTTCAAGAACGCCGCGGAGGTGCGCGCCACCGTGGCGGCCACACCGCTTGATCGTCTGATGCTGGAAACCGATGCGCCGTTCCTCGCGCCCATGCCTTATCGCGGCAAGCGCTGTGAGTCCGCCTACGTAAAGGAAATCGCCGCCGCGGTGGCCCAGACCAAGAGCTGTTCCCTCGATGAACTCAGTGCCGCGACCTGCCGGACGGCGCGGGAGTTTTTCCCCAAACTAAGATGAGCGAGCCGTGGTCAACCGACTGGGGCTTCGCGCATGCGGCGGCGCTGGCGCGGAGTTTCCGTCATTGGCTCGGGCGTGACCTGGTGCCCGGCCGCATCGAGCCACGCGCGCTCGCTGAGGCTCTCTTCCACGCCCCGTTTGTGCTCGTCTCGCACGGAACCCAGCCCGACCCCGTGCTCAATTACGGCAACCGCGCCGCGCTCGCGCTGTGGGAGATGCCCTGGGACGAACTCACCCGCACGCCATCGCGGCTCACCGCTGAGCCGGTGGCTCGGGAGGAACGCGCGCGGCTTCTCGCGGAGGTCACGGCGCACGGGCACATCGCCAACTACGCGGGCGTGCGCATCTCGAAGACGGGCCGTCGATTCCGCATCCAACAGGCCATCGTGTGGAATCTGCTGGATGAGGCCGGCGGCCACTACGGTCAGGCGGCGATGTTCGACCGCTGGGAATTCCTGTGAACCGGTTCGCGCGTCATCTTCCCGTGGTCCTGCTGGCTTGCGTGGTGTGGCTCGCCGCCTGCAAGGACCAGCCTGCGCCGCCGAGTCCTGCCGGTGCCGGCACTGCGCAGCCGGCGGCTACGGCATCTAAGATCAATCCCGTTGGTCCCGCCCACATTATCCTGGTGAGCTTCGATGGCACGCGGCCGGACACGGCGCAGACCGCCGCCATGCCGACCTTGCAGGCGATGGCGCGCGAGGGCGCGGTGTCGTGGAGCGCCCGGAGCATCGTGCCGCCGCTCACGTTGCCCGCGCACACGTCCATGCTCACGGGCCTCGGGCCGGAGGAACACGGGGTCTTCTGGAACGAATGGATTCCGGCCTTTGGCACGCTGCGAGTGCCGACGGTGCTTTCGCTGGCCACATCCAACGGCTTGGTCACGGCCGCTTTCTCCGGCAAGGACAAGCTGGCCTACCTGTTCCCGACCGGCTCGGTGAACCACCTGTCCTATCCGGTGCCAAACGCCGGTGATTTCTACCGCACCAACCATCTGCAAGGCGCGCGGCACGTGGCCGCGCTGGCTGCGGCGCACTTCATCGCGAAGCGTCCGCGCCTGATGTTCGTGCATTTTCTCGATGCGGACCTGGCCGGGCACTTCAATGGTTGGCCCTCGCCGGAATACGTCGCCGCACTGGCCGAGTGCGATGCGGCCTTGACCGAGCTGCGGGCGGGCATTGAACGCAGCGGGGCTACCAACACGCTCTTCCTGCTCACCGCTGACCACGGCGGCGCGGGCCTGAGCCATGGCGTGGACCGGCCCGAGGACATGACCATCCCGTGGATTGCCTGGGGCGCGGGCGTGCGGCGCGGCCACATGCTGACCAACGCGATCACCATGCCGGACACGGCCGCCACCATCGCGTGGTTATTGGACCTGCAATTGCCGACCAACACCATCGGCCGGCCGGTGCGGCAGGCATTTACGCAGGGTGTCCATTGACTTAAGGCTTTGAGTTTGCGGCTTGGCGGGCCGGCGTTGAATCGGCTTCACTCTCCGCATGTCAGCCACGCCCGGTGCGCCGCGCGCCACCTCCGCCCGTCAATGGGTCATCTTCTACGCCGTTACGCTCGCCGTCATCACCTACGTGGACCGCGTCTGCATCTCGAAGTCCGCCGAGTTCATCATGCGCGACCTCAATCTCACCAAGGTTCAGATGGGCTACGCGTTCACCGCGTTCGGCTGGGCCTATGCGCTGTTTGAAATCCCCGGCGGCTGGCTCGGCGACAAGATCGGCCCGCGCAAGGTGCTCATGCGCGTGGTGATGATGTGGTCGCTCTTTACCATCGCGACAGGCTGGGCATGGGGACTGGTGTCGCTGGTTTTCTTCCGCTTCCTCTTCGGCGTGGGCGAGGCCGGCTGTTTCCCGAATCTCACCAAGGCCTTCACGCTCTGGCTCCCGGTGCAGGAGCGTGTCCGCGCGCAAGGCATCATGTGGCTCAGTGCGCGCTGGGGCGGGGCCTTCACCCCATTGCTCGTGGCGTGGATGCTTTCCTTCATGGAGTGGCGCTACACCTTCCTCACCTTCGGGATGCTGGGGATTGTGTGGGCGTGGTTCTTTTATTCGTGGTTCCGTGATAATCCCAAGGACCACCCGTCCGTGAACGCCGCCGAACTCGCGCACATCGGCGATTCCGGCAATGGCGTGGACGCGCACGCCAATGTCCCGTGGGCGAAGCTCCTCGCCAGCCCGACCGTGTGGATGCTGTGGGGGCAATACTTCTGCATGAGCTACGGTTGGTATTTTTACGTCACCTGGTTTCCGACCTACCTGAAGGAGGAGAAGACCTTTGCGGACATGACCGACTGGCAGCGTTCGCTCATGGCGTGCGTGCCACTGTTCTTCGGCGGGCTGGGTTCCATCTTTTGCGGGCTGGTCTCCGGCCCCATTGCGCGGAGTTCGCTTGGGCTGGCGAAGACGCGGCGCCTCATGGGCTTCCTCGGCCTCGCGGGCGCGGGGGTGCTGTTGCTTGGCTCCACCTTCCTGCACAATCCCTTTCTCGCCGTGCTCGCCATTGGCATGGCGAGCTTCTGTAACGACCTCGCCATGCCCGGCGGCTGGGGTGCGTGCATGGACGTGGGCGGAAAGCACACCGGCTCGCTCTCCGGCAGCATGAACATGATGGGTAACGCCGGCGGCGCGGTCGCGCCCATGGCGGTGCCGCTCATCCTCGAGGCCACGAACAACAATTGGTCCATCAACTTCTACGTCTTCGCTGCCGTGTATGGCCTCGGCGCACTGTGCTGGGTATTCATTGACCCGGTGACGCCGCTGGAAGAAGCGGACTGAATTGGATGACTCCAAAATGACATCCACTCCGACTCCAACTCCACCAGGCAACGCGGATGATCGCGTGCGTGAGTATTGGGAAGCATTTGCTCCACAGGCCGAGCGGTATCGCAAGTATCAGACACGGCTCTTTTTCGCCGGGCTGGGGGTCATGTTGGCGGCTGTGGCTGGGGTAAATTGGCTGCCGGTTGTGGAAAGACTTGGCTGGGGGCTGTGGTTTGGGTCGCTGTTTGCTTTGGTCTGGATTGCCGATTACTTGGCTTGCCCCAAGCTCTCCTGCCCGGCATGTCGCCAGGAAATTAGGCCCAAGCAAGTCGGCAAGCATTGTCCTGAGTGCGGTTGCGGGCAGGTCAAGCATCGGTGGCCTTTTAGTCCGGTGTGTGGTGCCTGTGGCAAAGCCTTTGAGAACGGCAAGCATGGCTGCAATTGGAGTCTGCGGGCATGTCCTCACTGTGGCGTGATTATCTGTCCCGAGGGCATCAAGATGAACCTGTTTAAGTGAGCCTCTGTGCCCCGAGTGCTTGTGCGCAGGGTGGAAACTGCATCTGAACAAATTGCCGAGCTCTCTGACGCCGCATGTTCCTAGACCAGCTCACCGGCCCCGGACGCGGCATTCAAGATGAGCGCGTGCTCGCCGCCATGCGGGCGGTGCCGCGCCATGAGTTCGTGCCGGAAGCACTTCGCGCGGAGGCTTATGCGGACCGCCCTTTGCCCATCGGGCACGGCCAGACAATTTCGCAGCCGTTTGTGGTCGCGTTCATGACCGAGCAGTTGCAGCCGCAGCCCACGGACCGGGTGCTGGAGGTGGGCACCGGCTCGGGTTATCAAGCGGCGGTGCTGTCCAAGCTGGTGCGGGAGGTGTTCACCATTGAAATTGTCGAGCCGCTGGCCCGGCGCGCGGCGGAGGATTTGCTACGTTTGGGCTTTGCCAATGTGGTGGGAAGGGCAGGGGACGGCCATCGGGGCTGGCCCGAACAGGCACCCTTTGACGCGATCATCGTCACCTGTGCGCCGGATCAGGTGCCTGTGCCGCTGGTCGAGCAGCTTAAAGACGGCGGGCGAATGATCATTCCTGTCGGGCCCGAGGGTGGGGTGCAGGAGCTGCATCGGCTGGAGAAACTTCGCGGCGAGGTGCGCTCTCAGGCCGTCCTGCCGGTGCGGTTTGTGCCCATGACCCGGCTGCCGTGAGGGCAGGGACATTATCAATGCCAGCCTTTCCGTTCACCGCCCGCTCAAACCGGTGAACGGCCACCGCGGCCCGTAGCCCGGCGTCTGCGCGCCGTGAAAATCACCGCTCCTGACCGAATCGCCGGCGAGGGCCTGCCAACCCCGGAAAAGCGTCTGACCTTCGAGTCGCTGGGCTGTAGGGCGAACAGGAGGGCAGAGGCATGAGCGATCGAGCCGAGGCCCTCGGCTATTTCCTCTCCGCACCGTCTGCAAATGACCGCTATTTCATCCAAACGATGCAGGCTTTTTGTTTGCCCTGCGGCGCGTTGCTCCCTAGCGTCGGTTTGCTGCTGGGCGGCATCCCAACCCTGGTCTCCCCGTGGCACGGCTGTCTTATGAACCATAAACCGCTCACACCCGCACAACTCACGGAACTGATCGCCGGACTGCACCGCCTCTCCAAGAACCTGTGGTGGACCTGGAATCAGGAGCCGCAGGAAATCTTCCACGATCTTTCCCCGCGCGGGTGGACGAATCTCTATCACAACGCCGTGGCCATCCTCCACGAGGTGTCGGACTACGAGCTGCGGATGCGCCTGCAGGAGCCCGAGTTTGCCGAGCGCGTGCGCACGGCCATCAAGAGCTTCGACGCGTATCTCAGCAACAAGGACACGTGGGGCGCCCAGAATGCCCCGGAGCTGCTCAAGCACCCGGTGGCCTACTTCAGCGCGGAGTTCGGTTTTCATGAGACGCTGCCCATCGCGGCGGGCGGCCTGGGCATGCTGGCCGGCGACCATGCCAAGGCGGCGAGCGATCTCGGGTTGGGCTTCGTGGGCATCACGCTGTTCTACCGGGAGGGCTACTTCCAGCAGACGGTCAATCAGGACAACTGGCAGACGGAATACTATGCGCAGCTAAACCCGGGGAACCTGCCGATCGAGCCGGTGCTCAACGCCAACGGCCAGCCGCTCGTCTGCTCCGTCAAGGTGGCGCAAAGCACGGTGAGCTTCCGCGCCTGGCGAGCAAACGTGGGCCGCTGCCCTGTATATCTCCTCGATGCCAATCTGCCGGCGAACGAGCCGCACCAGCGCGACCTCACGCTGCGGGTCTATGGCGGCGACAGCACGACGCGCGTGATGCAGGAGATCCTGTTGGGCGTGGGCGGGGTGCGGCTGCTGCGCGAGCTGGGCTTGCAGCCTTCCACCTTCCACATGAACGAGGGCCACGCGGCCTTCCTCACCTTGGAATTGGCCCGGGAGAAGATGGCGGAGGGCAAGCCGTTTGCGCAGGCGTGGGCGGAAACAAAAGCGCAGTGCCTATTCACCACGCACACTCCGGTGGAGGCGGGGCACGACCGGTTCAGCAGCGATCTCATGAGCTTCGCAGCCAACAAGTTCAGCGCCAACCTCAAGCTGTCGCATCAGGAATTGATGGCGCTGGGGCGCGTGAATCCCGCTGACGACCGCGAGCCCTTCTGCATGACGGTGCTGGCCCTCAAGGGCAGCCGCGCCGCCAACGGCGTGAGCGAGCTGCACGGCCATGTCAGCCGCGAGATGTGGCAGTGCCTCTACCCGGGCAAAACCGTGGACGAGGTGCCCATTGGTCACGTCACCAACGGCGTGCATGTCGCCGGCTGGATGAAGGGCACGGTCCGGCGCTTCTGGCGCAAGAAATTGGGCACGGCACACGAGTTTCCGGACACCTCCACGACGGAGACGACGCGTTTCTGGAAGAGCAAACCCGGAATCGACTGGGAGCGGGAGATCAACCAGCCGGAATTCTGGCAGCGCATGGCGGATCCCGAGTTCATCTCGGACGAGGAGCTTTGGTCCCTGCGTTACCGGCTGCGCCGCGAGCTGATCGAGTTCACCCGCCGCCGGCTTCTGATCCAGGGCCAGCGGCTCACGCAGAGCGACTTCATCAACTTCGATCACATGCTCAACCCCGACGCCCTGACGATCGGGTTCGCGCGGCGGTTCGCCACCTACAAGCGCGCGCCGCTGATCTTCCAGCAGTTCGAGAACATCGTGCGCCTGGCGCATGACAAGCTGCGGCCGGTGCAGTTCATCTTTGCCGGCAAGGCGCACCCGCGCGACGACGAGGGCAAACGCTTCATCCAGCACATCATCCACCTCAGCAAGTTCAGCGATCTCAAGGGACACCTGTTCTTCATCGAGAACTACGACGTCCACGTGGCCCGGCAGATGGTCTCCGGGTGCGATGTCTGGCTGAACAACCCGCGCCGTCCGCTCGAAGCTTCCGGCACCAGCGGCATGAAGTGCGGCTCCCACGGCTGCCTGAACATGAGCATCATGGACGGCTGGTGGCGCGAGGGCTTCGATGGGACCAACGGCTTCGCCATCGGTGATGACACGCACCCGGCGAACATCGAGGAGCAGGATCGGCGCGACAGTGCCAACACGTTCAAGGTGCTCACGGATGAGGTCATCCCGTGCTTCTACAACCGGGACGCCAATGGCATTCCCCGCCAGTGGCTCGGCAAGGTGCGTCGGGCGATGACCACGCTCGTGCCCCAGTTCAGCACCTGGCGCATGGTGCAGGAATACACCCGGAAGTATTACGTGCCGCGGTGAGGCCTCACCCGGCCCCATTGATTTCGCGCTCGGTCCGGAGCCGCAGTTGACCGCAGGCGGCGTCAATGTCACCGCCTTTTTCCCGGCGCAGGGTGGCGGTGACGCCGTGCCCTTCCAGCGCGGCGAGAAACCCTTCACAGACGGCTTCCGTCGGGCGCGCCCAAGGCAGCCCCTCTACGGCGTTGTAAGGGATCAAGTTTACCTTCGCATGAAGCCGTTCGGCCAGGGCGGCCAGCGGGCGCGTCTGGTCCAGACCGTCGTTCACTCCGGCGATGAGGATGTATTCGAAGGTGATGAGTTGATCCTTTGCGCGCTGGTAGTCCGCCAAGGCGGCGGCCAGTTCGGTGATCGGATACTTCCGGTTTACGGGCATGATGCGGGTGCGCACCTCGTCGGTGGCGCCGTGCAGGGAGACGGCGAGGCGGAACTGCTCCGGTTCGGCGGCCAGCCGGCGAATCTGGGGCGCGAGCCCGCTGGTGGAGATGGTGATCTTGCGCGCGCCGATGCCTCCGCCCCACGGTGCGTTCAGCAGGCGGAGCGCCTTCAGCAGGTGCTCGTAATTCGCCAGCGGCTCGCCCATGCCCATGATGACGAGGTTGTTCACGGTGCGTGACGGATGCCGTGTGCCGGTTGGCGTGGGAGTCTCACCCGTCGCCTGGTGCCGTTCACTTGCCACGGCGCGTTCCGTCGCGAGCACCTGTTCAACGATCTCCTCCGGGTTGAGGTTGCGCTTCCATCCATCGAGCCCGCTTGCGCAAAACTTGCAGCCGTAAGCGCAGCCGACCTGCGTGGAGACGCAGAGCGTATGCCGGTCGCTGGCTTCACCGTAGAGGGCGGGGTTGGCCGGAATGAGGACGCTCTCGATCAACGAACCATCCGCCAACCGCCAGAGGAACTTGCGGGTGGTGTCGTGCGCCCCCTGCTGCCTGACCAGTTCCAGCGTGTGCAGGGTAAACTGCTCTGCAAGCTTGGCCCGCAGTGGTTTCGGCAGATTGGTCATCGCCTCCCATGTGGCCGCGCGCCGGGCGTATAGCCAGTCGAGCACCTGACCTGCCCGATAAGCTGGTTCCCCCCATGCCTTGAGTTGGGCCTCCAGCTCCTCCCGCGTCAGCGACTTGATGTCCGTCATCACAGGGCGGGTCATGATGGGAGGCGTGGGCAGGGCAGTGAAATCTCCTGCGCGGGGCAGGGGATAACTGCCTACGGCAGCAGCACGATGCGGTAGAAGCGCAGGACCTTGCCGGAGGCGCCGCTGTCCGTGAAGGTGGCCGAGCCGCCCGCGACGACATTGGTAACCACCGGGGTCCAGTTGACCAAGTTCGTCGAGGATTCCAGGCGATAAGAACGGCCATTGTCACCCGAGGCAGTGAGTTGGAACAGACCGCCGAGCTGGAATGCCGCGGAACCAACCGTGAACGGGTTGAACACGGTCAGCAGCGCGTTGGTGCTGGTGATGCTGCCCAGCGGCGAGCCCACGAGGCAGGTGTAGCCACCGGAGTTGCCCAGCCCCACGCCCGCCAGGCTGAGCGTGGTGTTCGTGGCCCCGGAAATGGGTGAACCATTCAGCAGCCACTGGTAGGTGAACGGTCCCGTGAACGCGCCCAGTCCGACGGCCCCGACGGTGAACGACGCATTGCCGCCGACCGTCACGGAAACATTCGTAGGCTGTGGAGTTAGGGTGAACGGTGGCAGCACCGTCAGCGTGGCGCCGGAGCTGAAGACGGAGGAAAAGCTGTTGCCCACCAGCACGTCGTATGTCCCCGCCTGGTTGGTCTGCACGCCGGTGATGGTGTAGCTCTGGCTGGTGGCACCGCTGATCGGAGCCCCGTTGCGCCGCCATTGATACTCAAACGGAGCCGTGCCGGTGGCCGCGACCGTGAAGGTCACGTTGGAACCCAGCGTGACGGATTGGTTCGACGGGCTGGCGATGATCACGGGCGGGGCGTTGACGAACAGCGCGGCTTCGGCGCTGAAATTGGTGGCGACGGGATTCGCGACGCGCACTGAGTAAAGACCGGCTGAAGCGGCGGGCACGTTGGTCAGGGTGAACACACGGTTCACTGCGTTGAGAATGTTGGAGCCATTGTAGCGCCACTGATAGCTCACCGGTTGGGTCGCATTCGTCGCGACATCCACGCTGAAGCTGACGGTGGATCCCTGGGTGACGGTGCGGCTGCGCGGCTGCCC
>JACCDO010081448.1_pt1 | contig 12997 bp, 8 predicted proteins | sample 7446101 | NCBI WGS metagenome assembly JACCDO01 (sample SAMN15323440, study PRJNA562643) | freshwater metagenome | isolation source: river surface water | place: USA:Blue River Watershed | collected 2017-08-16
CTCTCATCATTTTCTGATGATGGAATTATTTCAGGACTTTCTCAACTTGAAGATCTTAAATCGGTGAAAGTATCCGAATTTTGTGAAGAAGAAAAAAATTATCTTCCTTTCGAGAGAGATAAACCGAGAGATATACAGTTTGAATATATGAGTTCTGATTATTTTCATGATGGATTGTGGACCGAAGGCTATATCATGAATAAACAGACAAAGGAAAAGCATCATCTTGATCTAACGGTAGAAAATATTGGAGTTAATTCAATTGCTGGAAAACCAATTCATCCAGAATTAGAGGTTTCAAGAGAGTGGAATTTTTACTCTAAGGATAAATCAAAGTCAGATACGTTTTTGTGGATAACCGATTCTCCAGGGTCTGGAAAAGTTTCTGACCGCATGGATTCAATTATCATGATGTTTCCTAAGAAAACTAGGCCATATGCTAAATTAGAAGGTGAGGAGATCGTTGTTGTCTTACCTACTGGAGAAAAAGTTTATTATGATAAAAACACCAAAGTCATCACCAGAGGTGTGATCAAAGAGCAAAAAGTAGACACTAACCCAGATCGAACTCAAAGAAAATTTCCAGCAATTGATTACCAAGGCGAAGGCCTTAGCATAAGGATAGATCATAAGGGAGAGGATCCAAGATATTTTGCAAAACTTGCTGTGATTAAACAAAAAGATAAGATTTGCAAGTTACCCACTCAGGATCTTTGGAGTGGTGTAGAGTTTAAATTTGTAGATGATAATGAATTAAAAAAATTTTTAAATTTAAAGTGTACACAAAAGTTTAATTTCTAATTAGGTATGAATGATGAAAACGAATAAATTAATTTTCTCTTTTCTTTTTTTATCTCATCAGCTTTTTGCTGAAGAGATGAGTTTTCCTATGAAGGCCTTAAAATTTTGTAATGATCTTGGAGGATCTTATGAATTGATGGAGATTGAAGCTGAGAAGGGAAAAATGTGTAAAGATATTATATGTAAAGATGGTGAGGGTAAAATTTATAAACAAGAGATTTATTGCATCACTCAGATCGAAGAATCATCCAATTCTCCCATCCTTGGCCCCGTAAATGAAGCGCCTTTGTGGCCACCTATATTACTTGAAGAAACACCAGTCGTTGAGCTAGAAGGACCTCCGTGTGATGAAGGCCCATGTAAAGAACTTACCATTAGTGATGCTCTCGATACACTTAATAAAGTTGAAGATACAGTGGCCTTTGTGGGTTTTCCTGCTGGATGTGATCCACAGACAGGTGAGGCCAATTTTGAACGAGATGAGCCTCGGGAGTTTCGCTCAATTCAAAGATCAACAAATCCGAGGGATAATTTACCTTGGGATGAGTCTTTTGATGTTGAAATGTATACCGATGATAAAAAACAATTTGGTTTTAGATTAATTAACGAGGGAGTGAATCAAATATCTGGAAATCCTGCTGCTAAAGACGGGCTCGTGACAAGGGAGTGGAAATTTATCTCAAAAGATGGTTCAAAACGGGAAACATTTGTTTGGATCACAGATGATCCTGGAACCACAAAACTCTCGGATCGAATGGAGTCAGTCATTGTTTTATTCCCAAGAAAAGTTCAGCCTTCTATAAAAATGGATAATGATGATCTTGTAATCACTCTTCCTACTGGGGAAAAAGTTATTCTCGATAAGAAAACAAAAATAATCAAATCTGGTGTGATTCAGGAAGCTCCTGTGGATACAAATAAAGATAAAACCAAAAGAAAATTTGCAGGGCTTGATTATACAGGTAAGGGACTTACAATTCGTGTGGATCAAAGAGCAAGTGATCCAAGATTGAATCCTAAAGGGAAAAAAGTTTTTAATGCCATCATATCTCAGGGGAATAAAAAATGTGAAATACCTAGGAAGGATCTATGGTCACAAAACGACAAAAAAATTGAATTTCTCTTTAAAGACGATAATGCCTTACTTCAATTTATAAATTCAAAATGTAAGGATCAATTTTCATTTTAGTGGCCACCCCGCCCGGACTTGAACCAGGATCAGAGACTTAGGAAGTCCCCGTTTTATCCAGTTAAACTACGGGGTGGAATACTAAAATTATTTTTTAATGTGCAGATTTTTTAGACCTGCAAAAGCATTATTTTTAAACTGTGGCCCACTTGGAATTTGAGGTTGAGATCTTTTCTGTCTTCCTTGATCTTGGGAATAAGTCCCCGACACTCCCTCTGTTTGTGAATCAGATTTACATGATAAAGAGATCCTTTTTCGGTCCATATCGATGCCTAAAATTCTCACCTTGAGCTCTTGCCCAACCTTGAGTTCATCCATGGCATTCTCTACGAACTTGTTACTCATCTCGGAGATATGAAGAAGTCCATTCTCTTTAATTCCAATATCAACGAAGGCGCCAAACATAGTAATATTAGTAACAACACCATTATACCATTGTCCTATTTTAAGATCCTTTAAATCACTTATACCCTTAGTGAATTCTACTGATTTAAATGTTGTTCTAGGATCTTGAGAAGGAGCTTTAAGACACTTGACGATATCTGCGAGAGTCAGATCACCAATCTCTTGCTTTAGAGTTTTATCAGTTGCTAATTCATTTTGAAGAGATTCATCAATGAGTAAATCCTTAAGGCTTCTCTTTTTAGTATTAACCCAGTTCTCAAGAGTCGAGTATCTTTCTGGGTGAATAAAAGTTCCATCCAGTGGATGTGGGCCATTATAAATTCTTAAAAATCCTGCCGATTGCTCAAATATTTTTTGAGTAAAGCGAGAAACTTTTAAAAGTTCTTGTCTTGATTTAAATCCACCATGTTGATCCCTGAATTTCACCACATTTTGGGCGACACTTGGGCCAATGCCTGAGACATATGAAAGTAATGGAGCAGAAGCGGTATTAAGATCAACTCCCACGAAGTTCACGCAAGATTCAACAACTGCTTCAAGATTATTTTTTAACTGAACTTGATTCACATCATGCTGATACTGGCCAACCCCGATTGATTTTGGATCGATTTTAACAAGCTCTGCAAGAGGATCTTGAAATCGTCTTGCAATAGAAACCGCTCCTCTGACTGTAACGTCTTTGTCTGGAAACTCTTCTCTGGCCACGTCACTTGCTGAGTACACCGAAGCCCCAGCTTCAGAGATCATCGTCGCCTTCACTTTTCCATCTTTAACTTGTGGAATATGGCCTTCAACAAATTCCAAGGTCTCTCTGCCAAATGTTCCATTTCCAATAGCGATATATTCTACACCAAACATTTCAATCATTTTTGTCAGTATTTGAGCAGATCCAACTTTATCATTTCTTGGCTCAAACGGATAAATCACGTGATCACCTAGAAATTTTCCAGTTTGATCCACAATCACAACTTTACATCCTGTTCTTACTCCTGGATCAATCCCTAGAACGGCCTTAGAGCCAAGGTAGGGCTGAAGAAGAAGATTTTTAAGATTCACACCAAAGACTGATATGGCCGCCGTATCAGCGATCTTTTTTAATTCATTTTTAACTTCTAGGTCTAGAGAGGGCTGAATATAGTTTTGATAAGATTTTTCGGCACATTTTTTTAAAAGATCATAGTTGGCCAATTGATTTTTTTTAGGAAAAAAAGTTTCTTCGATGAGAGAAATTCCAATTTCAGGGACTATCTCTGAATCAACTTTTAGAATCTTTAAATTCATACCTCTTCTCATTGCCATATAACGGTGAGAAGATTTTGGATCCTTGATTTTTGCTAGAGGTTCAGAAAATTCAAAAAAGTCTTTAAACTTTTGAGCATCTTCAATTTTATCCCCATCTTTTCTAAGAGAGGATTTCATCACACCTGAGTCCCAAAAGGTTTGTCTGATTTTTTCTTTGAGTTCTAATTGATGAGAAAAAGTTTCAATCAGAATGTCACATGCTCCATTGATCGCTTCTTGGACATCTTTAATTTTTCCAGCACTAGCTTTAACGAATTTTTCCTCAATTTCAGAAACGATGGATTTTAAATCTTTTGTTCCAGAAAGAATCATCTGAGATAATGGTTCGAGACCATTTTCTTTGGCAATCATCGCCTTGGTTTTTTTCTTTGATTTATAAGGGGCGTAGATATCTTCAAGTTGAGTAAGATTTGTCGCTGCCTTAATTTGCCTTTCAAGCTCCGGAGTGAGGGCCTCCATTTTTTTGATGGCCTCAAGGATGAAAAGTCTTCTTTTTTCCGTTTCTACAAATTCTTGGTAAGCTTCTTGAATTTCTCTAATTTGTACCTCATCTAGGCCACCAGTCACTTCTTTACGATATCTTGCGATAAACGGAATCGTACATTCTTCTTCAAAAAGAAGTTTACAAGTTGCCATGACTTTTTGTGGAGGAATAGATAATTTTTGGGTACAAAAAATCATCGCATTCGTATCAAGAGTAGTAGTTGCCATGGGACGCCTCCAAAAAAACTAAAATAGGAAGCTATTAGGTTAGCGAGGAGAGATGGAAATTGGCAAGAACTTGTGGGAAGATGACAGAAAGATTAAACAGAAAGGATTGAATTTTGACGACAATCGGCATTGTTGGGCAAGGAATTGTAGGGTTATCCCTGGCGTTTCATCTCTCAAGGAATAAAAATAAGATAAAAAATATTGTTCTTTTCAATTCAGAAGATTTTGCTCCAACATGTTCATTTTCATCCACATCTGTGGCCTCTTTAAGAGGAACTACGAGAGGACATTCTCCTTTAGGTGATTTAATTGTGGAAGGATTTGAGGCTTTTGGTGAGCACATCAAAAAGGATTCACCCGATGGTGTCGTTCCTATTTGGCAATTTAATGGGGCCAGTGAATTTGGGAATGAATTTTTAAAAAGATTTCCCCAATCATTAAAATCCAACATAGCAGGAGAAGTTCGTTTAAAAAAAGAATTTCAGATTTCCAAAGAAAAGGCCTTCATGGTTATTCCCGAAAGGTATCTTCCTTGGCTTTTAGAAGCTTCACAAAAAAATATAGAAATAAAATTGATTCATGATTTTATTTTAAAATATGAAAAAGACTCAAAAGTAAAGTTGTTTGGTCAATCAGGGAAAGAATATGTTTTTGACAAAGTCATTTTTGCCACGGGTGCTAGTTCGAGGTTTTGGAGAAAGTCCGAAAAAGCTTATTTGCCACTAGAGAGTTCAAAACCAGTTCAAGGAACCTATCTCGAATTCAATGATGTTTCTCTTCCAATAGATTCATTTTCATTAACATTAAATGGAAATAATTTGGTTTATAGAAAACAATCACAACAGGTCTTAATAGGTGCTAGCTCAATTGAAGTCGATCATTTTCTTGCACAAAAAAATGATCTCCATCAGATGCATCATTTTTTTCAAGACATTTTAGAAATTGATCTCCCGGATTTCCAAAGAGGTATTTTAAAAGTTGGACTCAGAGAAAAAGCAAAAAAAAGAACTCCTTACATGATTCAAGATGATCAAGTTTATTATCTTGGAGGTCTTTATAAAAATGGTTTCAGTTTAAGCTATCATTTAACAGAGAAGCTTACTCATCAAATGCTGGAGTCAGTGTGAAAAATTCTTCAAGGCATGGATTCTTATTTTGATAGAAGGTTTTATATTCCCTCATTTCCTTTTTTAAAACGGGAAGTCGTATAGAATTAAACTGATGAGGTAGTTTGTCTTGAGAGGTTAAATTTTTATTAAGATAGCTCACTGCACTTGAAATCATTTTTTTTAAAATAATAAGAGATTCTTCATTTTTCTTTTTTAATCTCCAACAAGAACTTGATGGTACATGAATCAATCCAAAAACAGATTCAGGATAACGATGAGAAAATTGATAGGCAGTATTATTACAGACAAAAGATCCCGCATTTTTTGAGATGATAACTTTTTCTTTTTCCTCGCGACTTAGAGAACAATACATCAAAGGCAAAGGGTATCTTAGGCCATAAATTATTTGGCCCCCTGAAATGATTTCACCTTCTCGCTCTTGTCCCTCATTATCTGGCCCAAAAGTTTGATCATAATTTTTGACCATTGTCTCAAGTTTTAAATGGCATCCAGTTTCACCGAGAGAAAGAATCATAAGGGGAGGGGTGGAAAGCTGCTTGAGGCAGTCCTCAAGCTGATCATAGGCCTTGTCAAAAACAGTATTAAGTGAACAGAGTTTGATTTTAATATCAGAATTTTTGAATTCGGATTCAATCAACTTCGCCATCGTTTGAGAGTTATTTTGAGATGATTTTCCGAAAGGATCATAATAGCTGATCAAAATAGATGAGGCCCAGCTGGAGAAGTTAAAAGTTAATAAAATGAGACCTAAAGTGATCGAATTCATGGGCCTTTCATCTCATCAACAAGGCATTAACTCAACTGGTTAGGAATTTTTTTCCTCATTCTAAAAACTAGTGAATCTAACTCACTCATTTTCCGAAAAAGAAATCACAAACATTTTCAAGGATTGAAAATATGAAAAAATGGATTTTGCTTTCATTCTTCTTACTTGCGACAAATCACTTCTCTAACGATTCTCAAAAAATGATTGAGCATAAGCACTCAATTGCTCCTCAAAAGTTTTTTGCCAAAGATTCGGCCTATTTTCATCCCGATAGGATTCAAACAGATTATCTAAAAGTTGTTCCGATGAGCGTGACTGGTTTTTGTGATCAAGGTCTTAAAAAACTAAATGCAGCCTTTAATCTTTTAGAAAGGGTGATGAATTCAGAGGAATTTAAAGACCGCGTATTGAATTTTAAAAACTCTAAGGGAGAAAGGGCCTTTGCTTCAAACAAAGGACTAACTAATGAAGAAATTTATGAGCAAGTGATGGAAGGAAGAGAAACTTTGAGACCTAATACACCAGGAGAAATGAATTTTGATCTAAAATTGTATTCGCGTTGGTGGTCAAAAGTCATTGGCTATACGACTCCAACGACAAATTTGATCAATATTAATAATAAGTTTTTTAAAAATTTTGAACCACATGAGGTCGCTGCCAATCTAGCACATGAATGGATGCATAAAATTGGTTTTGATCACCTCTCTGCAGCTGAACATGATTCAGCACCCTATGCGATTGGATATATAGTTGAGGAGATGGCGGCAAAGCTTAGTGCTTTGCCGATTCAAAAAGTTTCTCAACGATAAGTGAAAGGGGTTGACCTTCTTTACTCGATTTTTTTGCAAGCTTAGCAAGATTATTTGGTAGAGAAGGATCCTGTTCTTTTTCTGCAATTGATAATGGATAAGTTAAATCATTCGGTGCCCATATAAAATCGGGTAGATTTTCACTTAGGGATTCTCCACCTAAAATATTTGAATTGTAATCTAATTCAAGATCGTAGAGGTATTCTTTTTCTAGAGTTTTATCAAATTCTATTCCATCAAATTCTTTTGTGTGAGCTGGCCTCATATCAGCATAGTAAACTTTCGCTTTGACTCCAACGATATAGCTGGTTCGCTTGTGTCTTTTGGATGATGCTTGGAAACGAGATGTTTTAACAAAAAGCTCTTGAACCTCTTTAAAATTTTTACTTTCTTCACCGCTAAAAACATTAAAGTAAGTGAATTCATATTTTTTAACAGGATAATTCCAAACCTCAGAACCAGGAGAGACATCAGCAATAAATGTTTTTTTCATGTTTCCCACCCGATTAATAAGCGTTCGGTGGAAAACTCCAGGATTAATTTCATCACAAGCGTTTGTAAATAATCCTAAGGCACGAGATCGACATCTTTTGCCTAGAAAAATCACATTTTCTTGAGCTCTCGCATACAATAGAGAACCTAAAGCTTTTATGTCTTCAGGGAAAAAATTGATTTTTTGCCCTTCTGGAGTGGAGAGAGTTACTGTTTTAACAGGACGAGGCATTTTTTGAGATGCTGACGCCCAGCCATCACAAATCCCCCTCCAAACTGGAACTCGACCTATTGCACTTGCTTTTTCACCCACTTCCCATGAGTATTTTGTAAGAGACATCTCTTTATCGCCAACGACAAGATCGTATTTTTCAGCAGGGGAGAGTTGGTCAAGTTTTGAGTAATAAAGATAATAGGGAAACTTTTCCATTAATTCATGGAACTCGGTCCACTGATCTTTTTCATCAATAAGTTTTTGAAATTTTACATCTCTATAGCGTACTGCTAGAGAACCTTGAAAGTGAGGCCAGTAATGTCCAGACCACAAATCAATAGCTGTTTCGCCGGACTCAAGGTTTAATTTCTTTGATTTTTGGATCGATTGAATTTCTTCGCCTTCAATCATAGAAGAAACATTTTCCGATTCTGGTGCAGGCCTAAATCCAAAACTGAGTCCTGAATAAAGTGTTAAAAAAGTTATCAATGTATTTTTTAACATAATTACCTTCTTGATAACTCAAGGAGTTCGCTAACCACGTTGATTAATGGTTGAGGTTTTGGGTATCTAAATGAGCAGTCAACTTTTATAGGGCCATTTTCTCCTTCAAGAGGATAAACTGGACACTTTGGACTTACCCCAAAATAGAAGGCACTTTCTTCGTAGATAAAACTATGAGCTGATTTCGCTGCACTTCGAAACTCATCTGGTGCTAAGACTCCAGAAGTCACGCTCCACTCTGGAAGATTTTTAACTGGGTTAAAATATTTTTTCCAATTACGTGGGACAACCCAAAAGAAATCTGGTTGATGAGTTTTTCCTCCAAGACCTAAAATTCCATCTCCAATCTTTTTGAATACTCTCCACTGGCCTCCGATGATATTACCATCTTTATCAAGCTCTAGATCGTAATCAAATTTCGTTTCACTTATTGAATCGTCTCTTCGTGAATTCGTTTTAGAGAATTTAGGAAATTCCCAATCGACGTATTTTAATTTCATCGCTACACCTACAATATGTGTGGTGTTTGGGTTTCTATTTTCTAAATATTTATCTTTATCTCCATAATCTTTAACGGAAATAACACTACGACGAAGAGATCCAATTTTTCCTGTCTTAGGATTATAATAATCAAAGTCGTATCCAGATAGGGGTTGATTTGCAATTGGAGCTTCAGGATCTTTGTCTATAACGAAACTTCTTCCTTCAATCCCTAGAATATTTACGAGTGAAAGATGAAAAATTCCTGGATGAACATCGGCACAACGAGGAAGAAGTTCTGTGTCATCTCTATCCATTTCAGTATCGATGTATCTTCCATGACGATCTTTATCTGGATTTTTTCTGTTACATCTATTTCCTTCAAAAATAACATCACTTTGGATAGTTGAGTTCGCCCACATAAGAGAGACCAGAGCTTTGATGTCATTTGGATAGAAAGGAAGCCTTCTGCCATCAGGAAGAGTCACAACGACCGTTTTTTCAGGTCTTGGAGAGTGTCCAGCTGCAACTGCCCATCCGTGACAAATTCCTTCCCAAAGGGCCATTTTTTTACTTGCCTTCGGTAGTACGTAGCCGTCAGGTATTTCAATTGATGAAAGAAAGCCCCATTTTTTTTCTTCACCCCATTTCTCAGCATATTGCCAGATTTTGTTGGTAAGATCGAAATTTGTATCTCCTAAGAGAAGATCGTATTTTTCTGAAGGCGCAAGTTCTGCTAGCTCTTTTTCTTCAACAGACATGATTTCAGGATAAAGATTGTCTTTCCTTTTCTTGAATGAACTAACATTGAGTCGCCAAGAGAAATGTTTAGCACCAGAGAAAATAAAAGTGTTGTAGTCTTTATTTTGATAATTATTTGCAACCATACCTTGGTTTAAAGGCCAGTAAGATCCACCCCAAGGTTGTTCCTTGGTATTTCGCATCTGGAGGGCCATTTGATCCATTTCATAAATGTTTCTAACATAATTAGAGTTTTCTGTTAGAGCAGAGACTCTTTTTTCAATATGCTCGATTTCATAAGGTCTGAAAGGATATATTTTTTTACTCGGCTCTTTTATTTCTCCTTCGCGACAATCCATTTCTGTTTCATCACATTCATCATCAATCATTTGTGCATGAACTGGAGAGTAGTAAGTAAGAGCGATCAATAAAGATAAACTCAAATGTTTTTTCATGTTTTCTCCTAGAGGAAATAAAAACTCAGATTATGTGGCATTTCATATCAAAAAATAAAAAATTCCCCTAGGGAAATGATGAAAAAAAGTAAAATTTACAAGATAGTCTTTACAGAGGGGGAAAAATTAAAATGTAAGATTCAGTATTAATTTTTTAAGAAAAATTGAGAAATAAATATTAATTAGAATTTTAATGAAAACTCAGCTCCAAGAGCTGTCGTCTCAGGTCGGTATTTAAGTAATGCTTGAGTGAATATGCCAACACTGGAGAAATATTTTATTTTTTGAGGAAAGTAACTGACACCAAGACGTCCCCTGTGCGGGAGGTTATTATTGAATTTTGTGGTGTCAGTTTGACCACCTTTTTGATCCCAGTCAAAAGTAAGAAGTGAACTTACTTGCAACAAATCATTAAAGCGGTAATTCAAATAAGGCCCACCACTTATGATAACTGTTTGGAGTTCAATAGGCATTCCACCAACAAAAGGCGCTGGTTTCGTATTTCTTGCATAGGGAAAATAACTTCTATAATACTGGCCCATGAGCCCAAAGCTAAATTTTGGATCAGGTGACTTGAAGGCAAAGCTTTCATTGATGACTAATCCCCATATCATATCATCATTTCGAGAAGCCACGGAAGTAGGGGCTTCGTAGGAAATTGTGCTAAAAAGTGTTCCGATACTTGTTGGTAAAGATGGGGTTGAAACATAAGCCCTAAGATTGAAAAAACTACCATCAGAGGTATTTGCGATTCCCCCGCGATTGATCACAGTTTTCGTGTAGCCATCAACGGCCGCCAGACTTGTGCCTACCCCCCAGTCTGGATTGATTTGGTACTTAAGATTTAAGGCATGAAAACTTTGAAGAGGTGCTCTTCCAGATCTTGGGACGTTTAATCCTTCTTGGAAGACGTTATATGTCTCAGAGGTCGAACCTTTCAAAGTAGGCCCTAGAAACTGATGATAATAGCCTAAGGAGATATCTTTTTTTAGTTGAGATAAAATTTTATTCCTGGAAATATCTGCTTTTAAAACTGGTTTTTCAGTTGATGAAGATGGGCCTATTTGTGCCTGGGTAGAATTACTTTGTGCCAGTTTGATTTCTTGGGCGTTTGCAAGATTTAAAAAAAAGATAAAACTTACAATCAGAAATAAAATTAATAAAATCTGGGAGGATATTTTTTTGAGCATGTTCATAGGTTAACCTTAGCGGTTTGAGTCTTTTCTTGAGATTCCATTTTGATTCCAACTGTTCCGTCAAGTTTTTCCCTGTCTGTGAAAAATTCCCTTAAATTTTCAATTACAATTTGTCTTTGATGGCTCTCTATATCTTTGTGAAGCCTATTTTTGATTTCTTCTTTTATGCCAACATATTCAAGCACTAAATTATGAAAAAGAGTTTCATAAGTCATAGATGCCTTCGATCTTGCAAGTAGTTCATCTTGTGTGAAAAGAGCACCAGTTGAATCCCTTTTTATCAAGAGAGAGAGTTCTTCTCTTTTCGTGGCATAAATGGATTGAAGTATCCAGACAGTATTTCTTACTGACCAGATATACATGTTGAGTCCCATATTCGCCGCTTCTTCAGCTTTAGAGTTTTGAAGGAAAAGAATTTCCCACTGACGTTTCATATGTGCTCTAAATTCTTTTGTATCAAAGATATCTTTTTGCTTAAAAAGGGTTGAGTTTTCTTTAAGGTTTTTTTCAATTGAGGAAAATTCTTTTCGAGATTTTTTGTAAAAATCTGCAAGCTTTTCTATCTTTTCAAATCCCTGAGGTTTTTTTAATTTTTCATATCTCCAATTCAGAGTCTGAGTCATCTCTTGCATAAGAATGAATGATCTTCCAACATAATAGTCATTTCTTTGTTGCTCGTTATCTTGATCCAGCATCACATAGATTTGATCAAGAATAAATCGACCCAACCTATCCCAAAGATAGAGTTCGAGTTGTTGTGTCCTGTTAACCTCATTAAAAAGGTATTGTTTCATTTTGGCCGAGAGGTTAGGATTTTCTGCCCTTGCCTTAAAAATAAGGTTGTTGTATCGCTCAAGTTCTTCCCACGTTTGTTCAATTTGCATAGGAAAATTATATTGAGTTTCAAGTTGTTCGAGTCTTCCCATTCTTGAGGCATATTCAATATTTTCTTCATAAGCAATTTGCATTTGCTTAAAGCCAGACATCCGATCCACCCAGGATTGTTCATCAACAATTGGTGAGTCAGAAGAAATCAACATATTTAAATAATTTGGGGCCACTTTAATTTGATTATTTTCTCCTAAAAAAATTAAGGCCTCAGATGATTTAGTCGTAATTTGGCTCGGATAGATGATATTTGCTAAATTGACATTTTTTGAAATTGAAGAAAGTGATGTTTTGATGAGATCTTTTTCTGGCACTTTAATTTCTGTTGTTTCAAAAGGAACTTCAATGCTTTCTTTTTCCGTTTGATCAATCATTCTTGAAACTTCATTTTTAAGATCTAGATATGTTGCCCGGACTTTCCCAACTGCTTGCATAGCATGGGGGTTCATAGGCATAGTGATAAAGTAATATGTAAAAGGGCCATAAACCGCAAGTGCCACTGAGTAACCTAAATTATTTTTTACAGTTCTAAAAAACCAAAGAATCTTTCCAATGGTATATTTGAAGAGAATGCCCTGGAAATTACTCTGAGGACGAAGAAGGCAACGGGCGACAAAATAATCTATTCTTTGGCGAAGTAAAGATAAACTAAATCTGGTTTTACTTAAATGATGTGCACGTGTTTTAACTTGGAGAATGTGATTTATAATTACCATCTTTTTATCAAAAATAAGCTGTCTCTCTTCCCAAGTTAAGACAGGGTCTTTTTCAATTTCAAGTATCTCTCTAAATATCTTCTCAATTGCAGAGTCATGAGTTCTATTTTTTATTGGAAGTGGAATATTTGAGTTGAAAATTTTTCTTAAAAAATTCTCAATACTATGAACCAGTGGTGTGCTTGATTTTCCATCAGC
>JACCDO011283411.1_pt1 | contig 12997 bp, 9 predicted proteins | sample 7446101 | NCBI WGS metagenome assembly JACCDO01 (sample SAMN15323440, study PRJNA562643) | freshwater metagenome | isolation source: river surface water | place: USA:Blue River Watershed | collected 2017-08-16
AAATAACTACAACTTATGTATCGATTTTGGAACATGTAATACTGTTATTTCTTATACTAATAACGAAAATATTTTACAAATATCAGATGACATTACTGGAGATGTTTTAATTCCAACTACAATATATTTTGATGCTGAAAAAATTAATTCAAATTTAAAACCAGATAGTTTAACATATACTGAACACTATTGGATTGGTTCAGGTGCAAATGATTTATTAAATTCTAATAAAAATTTGTCTCATTATTTTTATCAATTTAAAAGATTTTTAGGTATTACTTCTCGTTCAATTTCTAATTATAAACATTTTCTTGATAAATTTAATTTAGAATATTCAACTGATGAAGATACTATATTTTTTTATCTAGTTTGTTCGGATAATCCTGAAGTTAAATTAAAAGTTTCTATTGTGGATTTAATTAAACTCTTTTTTAAAGGATTGTATCAAATTATTAAACAAAAATTAAATATTGTTGGACAAATTAATACTGTTATTACATGTCCAGCATATTTTCATGATTTACAAAGAACTCAATTAAAAAAAGCTGCAGAAGATTCCGGTTTTTTAATTAATAAAATTTATAATGAACCAACTGCTGCTGCAATTTATTATATTAATAAATTTAAATCTGAAAAAACAAATATATCTACTAATTCGTCTAATTCATCTGATAAATTTATTATTTATGATTTAGGAGGTGGAACCATAGACACAACAGTAGTTGAATATCATGAACAAGATAATACATGTGAAGTTATTGATATAGATGGTAATAATGGATTAGGTGGAATTGATATAGATAATTTATTGATTCATGATATATATTCAAAATATTCAATTGATGAAACCAGTACCAAATGGAAAAATAAAATTAGAAATTATGCTGAAGAAATAAAAATCAAATTATCTTATAATACTACCCATGATATCCATTTAGAATGTGTCCCTATTAAAAAACTAAACAAAATAGAAATTGTTGATAATTTTAAAATTAGTTATTCGAGACATACTTTTAATCAAGTAATTAATAATATGATTGATAAAATGATTGAACCTATTAAAAATATGTATTTGAAACATAACACAAGTAATATAGTTTTTATTGGAGGACCTACACAAATTCCCCTATTACAAAATAAAGTAAATAGTATTATTAATTCGAATGCAATTACGTCTAATTCTTTAGATAAAACAAATAATACTTTATATAAAACTATTGTTTCTCAAGGTGGATGTATTTTGTGCAAATTAATAAATGATAAATCTAATTTTTATCTATTAGACATTATTCCAATGAATATAGGTATTTCTGATCCAAATAATCAAATGGTTATTATGATTGAAAAAAATTCTAAAATACCTTTATCTGTTGAAAAAATTTTTAGTACATCTCACGACTGTCAAAGAACAATTGATATTGAAATATTTGAAGGTATTGATACAAACTGTAAAACCAATACATTTATTGGTTCTTATAAAATTGTAGGGATTCCTCCATTACCTAAAGGTATGATTCTTATAAAATTACTTTTTAAAATAAGTTATAATGGTATTTTAAATATTTCTATTAATGGATTTAAAAATCCATCAGATAACTCTGCTAAATCTTTTGATTTTAAAATGTGTGAAAATATTAAATTGATATCTAATATGATGGCTAAAGATATATTAAAAAAATTATTACAAGCTAAAAAAAATAATTAAATATTTTTTATTTGTAAAAATTATCATATTTTTTTTCTAGGATTAAATTAATAATTATAAATAAAATGGTTGAAAAAAATAATTTAGATTTTATTACTCAAGAAACTATGGAAGAAGTTACTGAAGATTTACTTAAAATTTTTGGTAAAAGTCCCGAGTATCTTACTAAATCAGAATGTAGAGATATTTTAAATATTGTTTTTGAAGCTTTATTTGATGAAAAATTAAAAACAAAAAATTTTAATTATATCTTTAAACTTATATCTAAAGATGATGAACGTAAAATTTCAAAAAAAGATTTAGAACCTGTTATCCGTTCTTTTGTTGTTTGTTTCGATGTAAATTATATTACTAATTCTAATTCATTTAATGATAAAGTTTGTATTAAAATTGGTAAACATTTATTACCAATTACATATTATATTAAAAAAAATGGTGATTAATTATTTACATTTCAAATAAATCAAATATTAGTTTTGCTATTTCTTTTCCTATATTTAGTCCTATTATATTTGAACTTTGATGATGTATACCGCCATATATCCTTGATAATCCTGCACTTTGTGCTAATTCATCCCATGTTTTAAATATTAGACTTATTTCTCTTTGTGGAACATTTTTTTCTATTTTACTACAATCCTTTGGGATTTTAATTTCACATATATTTATTGTTAAATCATAATCAACTGGAAATATTGGTGACAACATTGACAATTCTTTACCTTGTAACATAATATTTAATTCTTCTAAATTATCACATAATAAATCTGATAAAATTGATGCTGCTACACTTGAAAACGTTGAATGACCTGATGGACAATCAGGAAATGGTGGAGTTATTAATCTTGTTTCTTGATATGGAAGCCATAAATTTGTATTCATTTTTCCAAAATAATAATCTATTTCTTCATTTAAATTTAACCCTCTTATTACTTGAATTGGTCTTGCTTCCATTATTTTATATTTTGCATTCCATACTATAATTGATGCTTGAAATAAACCACAATTTAATATATGCATGAATAATATTTGTTCATGATAACATACTAGATTGTTTTCAAAATAACATAACAAAAAGTAATTAAAAAATCCTGGGGGTGTTATAGTATCCCCTATTCCTGCCCAAAATTCTGCTTGAATTTTATTTTCATCTGATAAATTTTTACTTATTTCTAAGACTTCTTCATACTCTTTGTCAAAATCTATTTTTGATTGTTCTGATATTATGTAATTTTCTATACTTTCAAATAAATTTTTATTTATTAAACCTTTTACATCACCCCATTTTGCTCCTAACATTTTATAACCTTCTATCGGTGACCATTTTTTTAAATTTATTTGACTGAAATCTTGTGTTTCATTTGGTTTTATTACAAAATCTTTATTTGGTAATTCTATTTGAACATTAGATTCTTTCCATCCATCCTTATCTCTTAAATTATAATATTCATATAATTCATTCTCTATTTGTTGTAATTCTTCATTATATTTTTCTTTAAATTCGTTGTATTCATCATCATAGGTTAATATATTTCCTTGTTCTGTTATAAATTCATACAAGATTTTAGAATTAAAAGTTCCATTTAGTAATGATAAACCTAATAATGCAATATGTCTTATATAGTAATATTTGTCTTTTTCTTCTAACTCTAGATTTAACATATGATAAAAATCATCAGTATTCTTTATTTTTTCTATATAACCATATCCATTATATAATATTGATGAATACATAAATAATGTTCTAGCTGCAAATGTAGGACCTAGTCCCTTCTCTATTATGAGTTTTAATACTATCTTATAATATTCTGTAAGCTGCATTGTGGTCTTATATAAACTATATATTTAATATATATATATATTTGTATTAAGGGTATAAAAAATTGATTTTTTTAAAAAATAGGGTTAATAATCATAGAGAAATATATATCTAAATAGTAAATAATGCAAATTCTTATCAAGGACATTCAAAACACTGTTTGTATGAACGTAGAATCAGGTTACACTATTAGTCAAATTAAAGATATGATTCAAGATAAATTTGGTTATGAACCTAGTTCTTATAAACTACACCATAATTCTAAAATTCTTGATGATTGTATGAAAGTTGAAGATTATTCTATCGAAAATGATTCAACTATCTCTATTATAGTCCCACTTATTGGTGGTGGCTCAGAAGGTACCTCTAAACAAATATTTATTAAAACTCTTCAAGGCAAAACTATGACTCTTGAAGTTTCTGATGCAGATACTATTCAATCTGTTAAAAATAAAATTTTTGAAAAAGAAGGTATTCCTGTGGACCAACAACGTCTTGTATTTAATGGTAAGCAACTCGAAGATAATATGACTATTGCTGACTATAATATTCAGGCCGACTCGAATATCCACCTTGTACTCAGGCTCCGAGGTGGTAAGAAACGTGGTTCTAAGAAGACTTCCAAAAAGGCTTCGAAGAAAACTTCCAAGACCATGAAGTAAATAATATATATATTTAATTAAAATAATCTATTGTATAAAATAATGGTTATTAGATTGGAAATAAATGTTGATTTAAAAAAATAATAACATATTTTATATAATAAAACAAATTAATTTATTATGTTAAGTATTGACGAAATTATTAATCAAATAACTAATTTTAATAAGGAAATTACTGAATTAGAAAATATTCGTAACAACAATATTAATTTACTTAATGAACTAATAAATAAATGTATTGGATATAAATTTGATATAAATATCGATTTGTATAATAAAGATTCTCTAGAAAAAAATTATCTAGTAAAAAAAACATTAAATACAATGATTATTAATAGTTTAAAGGTCCAAGATATTATTGAAACAATTTCCAAATTAACTACTGAAATTAATGAATTAAAAGAATTTAATAATAAAAATCATGATTGGGAAGGTGGTAAATGTTTAGGTGATATAATAGATACTCCTGATGGATGTAGAATTAGATTTGATGAACAATCTAGGTCATTTAAGTTTAAAAATTACAAAAAATCAGATACCACAATTATTTGTGAAACTAAAGAAGAATGTTATCTCAAGGCTAAAAAATATCTTTATGATTATTTTAACAATCTCGGTAAAATATCTAATCAGTATAAATTTATACATCCAAAATACATTCAAGTCAAGTTACCAAATGAATTAACTTTTATTACTGATAGTAAGTTTATTGATTTAATTGAAAAAAATAAAATTAGCTCAAAGTATGAAAAGAAATATGACAATCATTATGTTATGTATTTAAGTGGTCATAAAGAACATACATTATTTTATAAACTTATTGGTAATTATTCTAGGGTAAAATATCTTAATGAAAATACATTAGATTTACGTATTGAAAATCTTGAAGAAACTGATAATTCGGTACTAGCCAAAATATCTACAAAAGAAATAGAGTTTAATGATAAAACAAATGAACCTATAAAACCTAAATTAAATAAAGATGGGTATGAATATAATACTTGGATCTTGGGAAAATATTCTGGTACAGTATTTGAGAGAACAAGTAGAAATTGTTGGTGCGTTGTTGTTAAAAAAGAGGATGGTTCTGTTGTAACAAAAACTCTTACATTTAATCAAAACAATAAAGACGAATTTTATAATAAAGCAGTTCAAATAAGAAATGAAATGTCAGATTCACACGAACTAACTAAAAATAAAATAAAAATTATTAGCGATGATGTAATTGAAGTTAAATTAACTAAAGACCAAATAATGATAACAGATTATAAATTTATTGAGTTAATTAATAAATACAACTTATATTCGACAAAAAGTTCTGAAACAAACTCTAAATATTATGCAGTAATAGATATTAATGGTAAAATGGAAAAATTTCATAAACATATTACCGGATTTGATATGGTTGACCATATTGACCGTAATCCACTTAATAATTGTCTGGTAAATCTTAGAAAAGCTGATCATAAACTTAACAATAATAATAGAAATATTAGTGAGAATTCTAATGCTGAAGTTCTTGGAGTCACTTATTGTCCTAAAGATGATTGTTTTAGAGCTAGAATTAAACAAGATGGACAAGAATATTCTAAACAATTTAGTGTTAAAAAATATGGATATGATGTCGCTAAACAAATGGCTATTGATGCTAGAAAAGATTTTAATAAATTATTTTCTTGTTCAAATGGATAAATTTTTTTAATCACAAATATATTCTTATGCTAATATACTTTAATTATATAAAAGTAATTTAAAGAATAATTAATAATTATAATTATTACTATGAGCAAAGAACTTATTATTGTAGTCGGTATTCCTTATTCAGGAAGAAGCACTTGGCTTTCCAAGAAATATTCTGAGGAAGGCACTGTTATCATCGAAGAATCTAAATTTGAAAAACTATATAAAGATGGTAAAGTTCAAGAAAGTGAATTCATTAGTTCAAATGAATGGGTTAACTCTCAAGTTAAAGAACAAATGGAAGCTTCTACCCAACGTATCGTGGTTTCTGTCTTCCAATCTAGACCTGACCATTGGGTAGAAATGCTTGAATTTGCAAAGGTTCATGGATATTCATTTACCCCAGTTAAACCTAATTTTGGTTGTCTCTTTTATGATAACAAATTTGGTAGACTCCAAGAACAAATTGAATGGGTTCAAAAATCTACTCAAAACAGATTCCCCAAGGTTGTTAAAGATAAAAAGAAAAAGGCTGATGAAGAGGAAAAAGAAAAAGAGAACCCCAATCTTTATCATAATATAGTTGTTGAATTCCAATCATCATATGCTTTTATTCTTCAAAACAGAGAGCTTGGTACTGATGTGAACAAATGGCTTGAAACTATTAACAAACAATATAAACCCGTTATTATTAGAGGGAAACAAGCCAAGGAAGCTCGTGATGCTAGAATAGCTAAGGAAGCTGAAAAAGCTGCTCGTGAAGCAGCCAAGAAAGCTGAAAAGGAAGCAAAAGAAGCAGCAAAGAAAGCTGAAGAGGAGTCTAAAGCTCAACTTGCTAACAATGAACTTAATCTTGATTCTGATTCGGATTCTGACTCAGAACCCGAGACCAAACGAGTTGTTGTTGAACAAGAATCTTCAGTTTCAAATGTATCCTCAGCTTAAAATAATTTAATTTGTTATTTTAGAAAAATTGAAATTTTATTATATTAATAAATACCTTAATATAATAATATTATTTAAAATGAATTCGGTAGAAGAATATAATATTTCCTCTCCAACTTATAGATATCCACGATATCCTACAGACTTAACATCTAGTAGAAGAATAGATGATTATTATAGGAAAATTCAATATTCGACACTTGTTAATTACGGAATATTAAATTTTAATTTTTACAATGTTATTGATTCATCTGATGTATATCTAAATCATACAAATGATTATATACATAAAAACTTATTAAGAAAAAAAGACAGTATTTATAATTTTCAAACAAACAGATTCTTTTCTCAATACAATTTTGATATTATTAATCAGAAAATTGGTTCTGCTATTTGTAATTTTTATGGAGAATATGGAAAAACTTTAGAAATGATTGATAATTATGGAATTATTTATTCGGGAACAACTAATATGTCTACAGTCAAACATAATTTTGATTGTGATATTATTATTAATTTATGTCTTAGAAATACTCTAGCTGAAAATCAAGGTGTAGTGTGTTTCTACAAATCTTTACAAAGTTCATATAGTAGAGAGAAAAATAATATAAGAGTAACATTAGGTTTAAGTAATGGAGATATTATTATTCATAAAGGGTCTCATGAAACTCAAATTTTTTCAATAAGTTCTGTTGAACCTGAGTTTTACAGAACACATTTAATTATTAAATGTAACTTTGTTTAATAACAAATTATAAGATAAAAAAAGTTTATTTGTTTAATATTCACATTCTTGATATGCAACAGGGAATGGAACAACATCTCTTATATTTCCATCCATCAGAGAACAGAAATTAACAAGACGGTCAAAGCCTAAACCAGCCCCGCCATGTGGAAAAGTTGAATTACGTCTCAAATCAATGTAAAAATCCAAAACCGATTTGTCCATTGATTTCTCATCCATACGTTGAACAAGTTTTTCATAAGAATCTTCACGAATTGACGAACCAATCAGTTCTCCTAACTGAGGTAGTAATAAATCAACTGCTTGTACACTTTTTCCATCATCATTTTGTTTCATATAAAATGACTTGAGTTCTTTTGGATAATTATAAATGAATACTGGTTTATGATATATTTCTTCAGCAATGTATCTTTCACAATATGAACCAACATCATCGCCCCATTTGGGAATATCTTTTGTGGTAATTTCTTTTGAGAACTTTTTAAGAATTGCTGACTTATTTTCTTCAACTAATTCAATTGCTTTATCATAACTAATACGTTCAAATGGGTTAGACACCACATTAGTAAGTTTATCAATAATACCCTTTGAAATAAATTTATTTAGTTCTGTATATTCGTATTCACAAGATTTTAGTGTTTTACCAATTACCGTTTTAACAAGTGATTCTGAAAAGTCCATCAACTGATTTATATCAATAAAAGCAATTTCCCATTCTAAATGAGTAAAACAACCTAAATGGCGTTTAGTTTTTGATTTCTCAGCTCTAAATGAAGGATTTAATGTATAAACTCTTGATAATCCAGCACAAAGCGCTTCTAGTTGTAATTGGGAACTTACTGTAAGGAATGCGCGTTTTTGAAAGAAATCTTCTTTGTATAAATCCGAATTGGTAAGCGAACCTATTGAAATACTTGTTTCATCTTTTTCAACAAAACGATCATGACAATTTGATTCAACAAGTTCTGCAATTTCATTTATATCATGAGTTGTAATTGTAAAAACTTCACCTGCACCTTCACAATCTGAAGTAGTAATAATGTTTGGGTCTAGATTGTAAAATCCTTTTGAATGGAAAAATTCATGAATGTGTTTTAATAGTTGTGATCTGATTTTATATATGTAACTATATGAACGGAATCTTGGTCTTAAATGTTGATATCCTCTTAGTGTTTCTAGTTGAACATTTTTCGCAAGAATTATAGAATTTTTATCAGTAACTAAACCAATTGGTTCTATTGTCTCACAAACCATTTCTATTTCTTGACCTTTTGCAGGAGATTTTTTAACTAATCCCTTAACTTTTACTGTTGCTCCACGTAAGTTTTCTAGTGTGTCAAAATTTGATACATTCTTTTTTTCACAGAAAACTTGTAGTATTTCTGATGTTGAACCATCATATAATCCTATAAATGCATGTTCACTTTGTGATCTAAAATCCCTAACCCATGCTGATACTTCCCATGTTTTTGTGTAATTTTCAGGTTCCACTTTATTCTCCTTCCAATCATAATAATCTTTATATATATCACTAATTTGATTAGGTAGTGTATTGGGAATTGTTTCGGGAAGCATATTAAAAGACGCCATTTTCCGTATATTATATTAATATTCTATTATTATATATTAAAATCATTTTTTTTTATTAATTATACAAGTCCATATTGCTCTTATTTTTACATAAATTTATTTTTAATTAATAAATTATGGTCTGAAAATAATTTTAGTATTTAAGATAAAACTAATAATTTTTTAAGACCAAACTGCTCTCGTTTTAATTTATTTTAATAATTTTACTTTAAATCTCATCTTAAAAATTTATTTTTTTATTGTTTTTTATTATTTTTTTATTTTTTACAATTTTTTAAAAGAAAAAAGATTTTTTAAAAATTTCCTTTTAAAAATTTTTTTTTCTTACCTACACACACACAATTTTTTCATGGCTCCTTAGAGCAATAATCTTTTAATTTAAAAATACTATAAAAGTTAATATGTGTATTAATTAGAAAGGGGAATAAGCCGAAAAAAATCGGCATAAACAAGCCGAAAAAAATCGGCACAAAAAGTATAAAAAAACGGCTTATTTAAAAATATTTTAAATATAATTTTATATATAAGGTTAATAATTATATGTTTAAATATGCATGTGAAGGATGTGGAAAGACATTTAAAAAAAAATCTAATTACACAGATCATATTAATAAAAAGTATCCTTGTATACAAAAAGATGGTATTGAATTAAACAATGAATTAAACTACTCCCAGATGCTCCTTGAAACACAAAAGGGCTCTCAAAAAATGCCGAAAAAATCGGCTAAAGAGCTTAAAGAGCAAAAAAATCAAGAGCATAATGTTCCTATTATAAATAAAAATCAGACCACAATATCATCTGAAAACTTAAAAAGAAAAGAACTTTTTGATAAAAAAGTATTTATTTGTGAAATTTGTTCAACAAAATTTACTAAAAAGAGCAATTTAAATCGGCATTTTAAAAATTTATGTAGCAAAAAAATAATTGATACAAAAAAACCAGACCTAACATCATCTGAAGAAAGAACCTCAACCAAAATTAATATAAATAAAGTATCAAATGATTTTGACAAGTTATATGAAAATAGTATTAACACAGTAATAAATGGATTAGACGATAAAACAAAATTAATACTAAGTGTGTTAATTAAACAAAATAATGAATTATTAAAAGAGATTACAACATTAAAAAATACAAATCATAATTTATTAGATCGAATAGAAAATTTAGAAAGAGATAATTTGGAAAGAGACAATATAAAAAACACAAAAATAATAACAACTAATACACAAATAAATAATACATTAAATACAACAAATACCACAAATACTACAAATAATAATATAATATTAGCTCATGGAAAAGAATTAATAGACAAAATAGAATTAGAAACTGTTATGAAATTTTTATCAACAATAAAATTTAATGAAATTATACCGAATATGACAAGACATATTTATGTGAATGATGATAAACCTCAAAATAAAAATTTTTGTGTTGTTGATTTAGCTAGAAATAAATGTAAATTTTATAATGGTCAAAAATGGATAACTGGAAAATCTTCCGATAAAATAAATAAAATATTTGATAATGTACATACTGCTTTATTAGAACCATTCGACAAAGAAAATATAATTAAAACTATTGAATATATAAAGTCCGAACCTAAAAAATTTTCAAAAAAATGGATAGATTATTCAAAAAATTTTTTAGAAAATTTATATGATGATGATGAAAAAGAAAATCGCGAACATGTATTGAATGAATTAAAATACATATTTTACAATAATAAAAATGAAATTTTAAAATCAAAAAAATAAACAAATAAAAAAAATTGAAATGATATATTTCTGTAATTATTAAACAGGCTAATTTTATACCAAAAACATTATCTATCAATAATCGATAATCAATATGGAAAACTTATCATCATTATATGATTGGTGGTTTAATACAGAAAACCAAAAATACTGGTTTAATTCAAATGAAGAAAATGACAGAATTATATTTGAAAAATTTAATATATTAAATGGAAATACTCAAAAACCTAATTTAGTTTTAACAGGTTCTAGTTCTTATGAACATTCAGATTCCTATAATTTGATTAAAAAAGAGGCTATTGGTTTTGTGTTGTTTCATGACCAAATAATTAGACATTTGGTGAGACATCAGATTAACGCAAAAATATTAGATATATTAGATGTATCAATTGGGCCCGAAAAGATTTTTCAAACTCATTTTAGCTTGATTGAAAATTTTATTATGGAATTTTACTCATTGTATTCTGATTTAATTTCAGGATATGACTTTTGTTTTACATTATTACCTTTAAGACATACACAGAATTATTTTAAAATAAAGTTTGTAATAAAAGAAACATGGAATAAACTTGATAAATTAAGAGAAATTGATATTGAACAAAAAGAAGACTTGACTAGGATATATACGAAATATCTAACAGCATCATACCAAAGAGCAAAATATAAACTTGTAAATGAACACAGATATTTGACTTCAAGTATTAATTTTCATAGAGACATTGAACACTATGTGGAAAAATATTCTCTTATACTAGATGAAAAATCAACATATACTTTTAATGATTCATATTTACATTATGACAAAATTAGATGTAATATTTTTCAGGAATGTAGTAAAATTCCGAAATCAAGTAATTTAATAATTTCGATTAGTGGAGGAGTTGATTCGATGGTATTATCTTGGGTCTTAACAAAACTTGCTTACAATATAATTTTTGTTCATATAAACTATGCAAACAGAGAAAATACTGATATGGAACAAGAAATGGTTCAAAACTGGGCAAAATATTTAGGAAAAAGATTCTTTTATAGAAAACTTGATGAAATTAATAGACCTAAATGTATGGAATATGATATGAGAAATATTTATGAAACATATACCAGAGACCAGAGATATACCGCTTATGTTCAAGCTAGTAAAATAATGGACTGGGATGAATATTATGTAGTTTTAGGTCATAATCATGATGACTGTATTGAAAATGTCTTTACAAATATCGCAAGTAAGACCAAATGGGAAAATTTATATGGAATGGAATTTGAGTCTAGAATTTGTTTTGGAGAAGAAAATATAAATTTCATTAGACCATTATTAAATATTACTAAAAAGATGATTTATAATTTTGCATCAGAAAATAATATTTTATTCTTGTGGGACAGTACACCAAAGTGGTCTCAAAGAGGAAAAATTAGAGATTTAGTAAAACCTAGTTTGATTGAATTTAATCCAAATATCTTACAGGGATTAGATGAATTGGTTAAAATACTAAGACAATCAACCGAATGTATAGATGAGTTAGTTGAAATATTTTTAAGCAAAATTAGTACAAATGAAGATAGTCTGATTTTAAATATCCAAATTAAAGAATTAAGCGAAAAAAAAATATTCTGGGAAAAACTTTTCTTAAAATTAAAAATAAAAAATAGCTCAAAATCTCTTGATAATTATATTCAAAAAATTATAAGTATAAAAAAAAAATTTACCTCTTGGGATTATAATTCTAAAGAACGATATCAATTAAATAAGGAGAAACAAATTATTTTCTTCAAAAATAAATCAAACGAGTTAGTTATTATTTTCTAATGATTTATTTTGGTTTAAGTTTATATAAAAAATCATTAATATATTGTAACTATATAATAAATTTAGTTTTATAATGAGTGTTCAAAATAAAAAAAATAATATATTCAATTTAAATGATAATAATTATTCTAATTATGATATGAGTATTGGAAACTCAAATGGATTAGGTAATTTTATGTTTTTTAGTGAATCGATTGGAGGATTAAATGGTACCCCTATTAATTCACTTAATCTTAATAATTTAAATAATTCAGATAATTCAGATAATTCAGATAATTCAGATAAT
>JACCDO011435220.1_pt1 | contig 12997 bp, 2 predicted proteins | sample 7446101 | NCBI WGS metagenome assembly JACCDO01 (sample SAMN15323440, study PRJNA562643) | freshwater metagenome | isolation source: river surface water | place: USA:Blue River Watershed | collected 2017-08-16
AGCTTATAGTTTCGGGAACAGTCTTTTATAGTTAACATATTATGTTAACAAATCTTTAAGTCTCTTAGCCTATCTAAAATACGCCGCATTTTGACTTAAAGGAGGGAGTTAGGCACCAGTAAAACCCCAGCGCTTTTGTATTAAGTATCAAACAATTAATAAAATTTTATTAAGTTTGGACTTTAAATACAAAACCATGTGTTGCCACACAACTAACCATATAATCAAACTGATATGGGTTAGATATCAGGAAATATGGGAGATAAATCAATATCTCACTAAACCCTCTAATACAATAGTCTAGATATTTTTTCTAAATTTTAAACGCGGAATTTTTATACCAGTTTATCAGAATAATAAATTGTTTTTAACAATTGAAATTATAAATTAATTTGTTTTTCATATAATTTAATTTTTTCGTCAAAATCTATTTTATTTCCGGAGGGGGTTTTCTGTAAATTATTTTCCACTTTTTTTTTAATAAATTTTTCCGGGAGCTTAAATTTAATTTTATCCGGTAAATTTGTTATACCCAGTTTATTATCTTGAATATATTTTTTCCACTGCCAAATGTCACTAATCAAAAACAACTCTTGTTGTTTCTCTTTACCAGACTTATCTAATTGTTTGACTTCTGTTAAATAATTATATTTAATATCAGACGCTGCCCTTTCAGGAGTATTACCTGGTTTAAAAATCAGTGGGTAAAATTCCTTTGTCATATCAACCAATGGTGATTCACAACAGTTATCACAGTTACCACATGTGTAAAAGCTAAAAGGTTCATTAAAATAGTCAAGAATGAATCGACGTCTGCAGGTGTTTGTAAATACTAATTTACTAACTTTGTTTAAATTGTTTTCTTTAGCTTTTGCAAGTGCTGGATATCGCATTCTGATATCTTTTAACATGTGTTTTGCAATAATTAAATTAGTATATTCGAAATATAACACGGTTTCACATGGTTTACCGTCACGACCACCGCGCCCAATTTGTTGATAATATTCTTCTATTGACGACGGCGAACCAAAGATGATAACACAACGCACAACTTGGTCAATCCCCATACCAAATGCAATTGTACTGATGATTAACTTGATTTCGCCTTCTGAGAATTTTGTTTGGATTGATTCTCTTAGTCCTTTTGATAATCCAGCATGATATGCCTCACAACAACCCTTTCTTAGTTTATTTAACTGAGTTGCAAGGGCTTCACAGTCTTTACGTGAATTACAATAAATAATAATTTTTTCACCAGGATACTTATCAATATAAGGAATAACAACTTCTTCTTTTGTTTTTGTCCTTGTAATTATTTTAACACTTCTCGGTCTTTTTTCTTCAATTTGTTCTGTTGGCATTTCGGATATGGCCAAATACAAGTTTGGTCTGTCAAAACTAGCACGAACTAAAACTGGATTAGACAAATGAAGAAATTTACTAATATCATGACAAACAGTGTCAGTTGCTGTTGCAGTTACTGCTAAAATCGGAATTTGAGGAAATGATTCGCGGAACAATTTAATTTTGGTATATTCAGGGCGAAAATCTTGACCCCAGACGCTGATACAGTGGGATTCATCCACAGCTAAAAATCCCAATTGGTCTGACTCCACAAGTGTGTTTGCTAATTCTAAACCATCACCTTTAATTAAATATTCTGGACTCATATACACGATCCGAATTTTTCCGTCAATAACATCAAATACTTCCTTTTCTTTATTTTTATTGTTTCCATGTAGAGCCGCACAAGGTATGTCCATTTGAATTAGTTTTTCTTTTTGGTCGTCCATAAGAGAAATTAAAGGACTAATAATAAACATAGTTTTTTTAGTAACAAGCGGGGGCAATAAATAACATAAGGATTTACCATAACCAGTAGGAAGTAGTCCAATGACATCATTTCCTAGGAGTAACTCATTTATTACTTCAAATTGTTTTTCTTTTAGGTTGGATATTTTCCAATATTTTTTAAGAATTTTCTTTGCCTTATCTGTCCATAACATTGAGAGTTTGTTAATTAGTTAAAATACTAAGTTAATTTAACTAATTTTCAATTTATTTAATTTGAAATATTACTAATAACATCTTCAATTTCTTTTAATTCTTTTTTGTACTTATTTAATTTAGCGTTTGTGTCATTAATTAATTTTTGTATTTCTTCTTTTTCTTTACCAATTTCGGTAATTTTCCTGTCAATATTTTTTTTTTCTTCTTTGATTTTTATACTTGTTTTTTGTTTATTAAAAGCTGTAATTTCTTCATCTTTAGCTTTTATTTCTTCATTATAAGATTGAATTTTTTTATTATATTTGTTAATCCTATCTGTTAGTTTTAATATTTTTTTACCATTCAATTCATAAAATTCATTCAAATATTCAACTTTATACCTTGAACATAAGTCAACATTTGGTATATTTGCAAAATTGTCTTTATTGGTTTCGCATTCAACATTTTCCTTATACTCTTGTTTATTGGCTTCACATATTTCTTCTTCTTGTTTTATTAATTTTTTTTGCTCATTAATTATTAATTGTTTTTCTTTGTCTTTTTTAGATTGAATTTGACGGAAAAATATACTTTTATTTTCTTCACAATCATTTTCATTAGATTCTTTGTCTTTTTTATATTCAATCCAATAAATTCTTTTATTTTTATCACATCGGTATTCAGCATTGGATATAATAAATGGTTCTTCACTTGGATTTTGTTCATCATTTGGAATAATAATTTGGTTTATATGTTTAAATTGAGACCAAGTTAATAATTTTCCATTATATTCATCAATTTTCTGTTTATTTACTTTGTCAATTATTATTTGGTGATTGTTATGTTTGTTTATTAAATTTACAATAATTACTTTTAGCACAAATAATTCTTCAAGTGTTAAATTATCTATTGGAAAATTATCTCGTAAACCAGTTCTAATAAATTTAATCATTGGGCTTTCGCGTAAGCACCTAATTATTTCCGCATTTTGTTTAAACTGGTCAATTTGATTTAAATTAATCAAGCGCAAATTATCAATACGTAAAAGCAAATGGGATTGGTAAAACAAATAGGCCATATAACCAGGAACCAATAACAATTTATTTATTTTCCAAATCAAAACAAAGATAAGACCTGATTTATTTGGAACAAAAGCATTCCCGTTAAATTGAGAACTAATATTTGGTACACAGTAAATAAAATCATTAATTTTAATTGTTATTCTGTAAAAAATATCAGGATTGGAAATTTCACTAAATAAATATTGCCAATAGTCAAAATTTGTTTGTATCCCAGCTAAATTATCAGGAGCATAATAAGTTGTCTCAATTGATTTATTTTTAATGCTTACTTTTACTTTAACTTTTTCAGTTTCTGTTGCACGAGATATTTCTTGATAACCAGAACCAATATTAAATATCAGTTTATTTAGTTTTTCTGTTTGATTTATTTGACTAACCAATCCAATTAAATTTTTTCTATTTGATGGAATTTCTATAATACCACTTAAATATTCCTCTATTTTCCCAAGATAATTTGTTGGAATTACATCGATATAATAATATTTAATTTTTTCAGTATATATTTGATTAAATTTTATTGTTATAAATTGCTTACTATTTATTGGGTCTGCATCTTTGTTTTTATTATATATTTTTAACGGAATTATAAGATTATTTTTTCTTACTTCTGATTTTAGTGTTTGATAAATTAGCAAGTCATGTTTATTTGCCTTAGATTTTTCATCATTGGATTTAATTAAATTGTATATGTCAATACTATTGTTTATTGTTATTTCATCTGTTTCGTCTGGATTTGATATAAATAAAATATCAATTGTATGACCAAGATTAATTTTTCTTAATCTAAAAATACTTTGTGCAACATTAGTATAAGTGGATTTTGAGTTAATTGTAACTAATCCTTTTAATTCTGGTAAATAATCCTGTCTAATATCAACACCAACAACATGACCTTGTGAATAATAAATAAAGGGATTGGAATATTTTTTTGAGGAACTATAATTTTCCAAACCAGTATCAGTAATAACAAATTTTACATCAGTTTCGGACATAAAAATAACATTACGTATTTTATTAAAATACTCAAAAAATATTTGCGCAACTTGAATATTAGGAATATTTTTAAAAACACCGACTTGATCAATAAATGCTCCATATTGGTTAAAATTTGATTTCCCATTTGTTTTATCAATATACATTCTTACAATATCTTGCTCAAATTCATTTATTTTATTAATAACTATTGTATTAGCCTCAATTAGTGCATGAGTCACGTTTATTATTTCGTCTGTATCAGGTACAACACCAGACAAGTTAAATAATTCATCCGAACGAATAAATTCAGGAAAGTCAATATTAACAGTTCCTGAGTATCCAACTTTGTAAATTCCATTAATATTTACAATATCAACAAATGATGTATTTAATTGTGACTCAGGTAATTTAAAATTGCCAAATATCTCATCAAAAAATCTTGTAAACAATTTGGATTTGGTTTGAGGATTTTCACAAAGTTTTTTAATATAAAAACTAATATTTTCATCTGGTTCTTTTGTTTCGAATAATTCCGTGTATAAATTATTAGTTACAACAAAATTAACAACCAGGTCAGAAATTTCATAATTTCGTAATATCACATAGTAATACAAAGTTAAAAATATTGTTAATACACTTGATGAAAAACTAGAATTAGCAATTGGTTTGTCTTTATTAGCGTATGGAACAGCATAGTATTTATTTTTATCAATACCCCAATGAATATTTTCAATAAAAATACCAGACTTGATGTTTTGGAAAGTTTGATTTATTTCATCAATTATATAACAAATAACTTGGTCAGAATAGTCATATGTGTTAAATAATGTTACTTGTTTTATTGGTACATAATCAATGTTATTTGTTTTTAGGAAGTTTACCACTTGGTTAATAAATTTAAATAAAGTAAACGTAGATACTGTTTTTTCTTTTACAACATTAAAATTACTTTTAGTTGGGTCAATTAAACTATCAAATTCATCAATTATAAACACTGTTTTGGTATTAGTTGTTTCATCAAGAAAATCCCCATTTAAAAAATTGTTTTTGACTTCAGTGTCAGACAACACCTTACATGCTTTACCTCGAGAAAAAACTTCTGCGTACTGACTAACTACGGATTTTGTATCTGTGACTAAATGTTCAGGCACAATAATAATAGGGTTTAAATTATGAATTAAAGAAAAATATAAAGTTAATAACGGAGTCATTACAGAGGATTTTCCTTTACCCATCATAAAATGGTGCAATGGATAAATACGACCCCCTGTTTGTTGATAGTTAATTATATTTGTAGTTTGGTCAGTAAATTCTTTTTTAGTTGGTTTAGTTTCTTTTTTATCATAGTTATTTATTATTTGAAAATATCTTGATTGTTGTTCTTCTAAAAGTTCATATCCGCTAATTATTTCAAATAAAAATTCAAAGTTATATTTGCAATTATATTTTCTTGAATTAAATAGTTCTCTTAGAATTTTTAATTGTGAACAAAACAAATCCTGGTTATTTATTAGACGTAATAATTGTTTTATTGTATTGGATATTTTAATTAGTCCCATATAATTAATATTTGGTAAATCAAACAGGTCACGAAATTTAGCAGATGCATAAAAACCAACTAGCTCAACTTGTTTGGCTTCAATCTGTTTTAATAGAGATTCTAGGTAACCAATAGTTTTTTCTTTGTTAGAATCAATAATTCTACATGATTCAATTTTATCTAATAATTTTTCATAAGAAATTGCAATATTTGTTTCTGACAAATCAACTAATTTAGCTAATTTTGAATTGGGTTGATCGGTAGTTTGACTAATAATTTTGCTTGTTGTAACCATCAAATTATCAATATCAGATATTTTATTCATCAAAACAACTTGGTTTGTTTTAACTGGATTAAAGGGTTGTTTTAAAAAGTTTTCATCCGTCCATTCAAATAATTGCCTTAATTTCCAATCAGATGGTTCTGAATCAGATGATTTTGAATAAGAGGGTTTTGTATAAAAAATATTTAATGGTCGAATATGATAGTTTTTACATAAGTTACCAAATGTTATTAAAGTGTTATCATCGGTTATTTTAGGATATAACATTGTATTTTCATTTATACTAAATTCACAAATTTGATTATCCATTTCAATTTCATTTAAAAAACTTGATTTTTTATTATTTGAATTAAATTGTTTAACAAAGTAAATTACATTGATTGTTGAACTAGTTTTAAAAAATAAATGTGAGCATGTAAGTGGCATTGAATATTTAAAGGGAAAATTTAATTCTGATAATTTTATAACAGGATTATTATTAACAAAAATATTACTAATGCTAAGTTCATTTCCAATATTTGTTCCAACTATATCAAACACATAATTTCCTTCAATTACAATAAATTTGATTTGTGATGTTTTACCATGAACTGCTTCAGAATTTACTAAAACATTTGGATAATTATCTGATGATGAGAAAAATTTAAAAAAAGAATTTGGTACGGGGTTAGAATTTGTATTATTTGTATTTTTAAAATCAAGTAGTTCATATGGTTCCCCAATATAAATTTTATTTGAAATATTTCTTGTATTTGGATAAGTTTGTTTCAATTGTTTAACAAGTTTATCAATAAAAGTTTCTGATATTTCCCTAAAATTATCAGATAAATGTTGAGGAAAGTTAATAGTTCCGTAGTCTTTCAACTGTTGACTGAGTTTTGTTTCAAAAGCTAAACTATCAGTATTTGATAAAAAGTATTTTAATTCTGTATAATCAAAATTATACTTATTGACAGGTTCTTGTTTTAATTCAGTACCAAAAATTAACAAATGTAAATTTTCCAAAGTATAAAATAATTCCTGGCGTTTAGATTTGTTTGAATGAAAGTAAGCAAATTTCTTTCCATAAAATTTTAATAAAGTTTTTCTATGGGATAAATTACTTGGATTTAAAATATCAAAAATATTTATTTTTACAAATGTATCAAAATTAATTTCTTCAGGATTATCATTTGAAAACTTTGAATAAATAAATTCTGGATTGGTGTAAAAAAATTCTCTTTCTTCCAAAAATTCTTTGTAAGTTTTATTTTTAATAAGTGTTTTCAAATCAGGGTCAGAACTTGGATTAAAATTATAAGAATTATAAACTGTTAAATAATTTGATTTCAAATTTAAATTTACAATTTTATATGAATCCAAATAATCTTCAAGCTTTCTAAAATTTTCTGGGAAAAATTTATGTGGCTTTTCTGTATATTGTGAAACAAATATTGTTTGTAAATATTCATTTATTTTTGTAGCAAGTTCAGTGTCTGTGTGAAAAAGAACGTTATTAAGTTTTAATTTATAAAAAAGATTAAATATTTCCACAAAAATATTACTAATAATAAATGCCCGACACATAAATTGTGCTCTGGATTTTATTTGTATTGGATCAGTATTATCTTGAGAAAAAAAGGTGGCCCAATGATAAAAATTATATATTTGAATTGAATCTGGATTAACTGTTTGTTTTAAATAATTAAACCAATTTGATAATTTTTTTTCATACTCTGGTACAATTTTATTACTAGCATCATTCTTATGACCACGAGTTTCAAGACTGGATAAGTGTGATCTAATTTTTTTAAAAATATTTTTACTTATTTTTCCATTTATAAAATCCGAATTAAAACAACTATCGGTTTGGATTCCATTAGCTTCAAGTTCATTAAATAAAAAATTGTAAAAAATAACTATTGTATTAGACTGTGAACTTTCGGTTACATTTAAATCTTGTGCTAATTTATAGGTTAGTTCAATAAATACTTTTCCAAAATTTGACAAATTATCTAGTTCTATTTTTTTAAGTTCTCCAATAAAATTTTTGTTAATATTTACAAGTTGGGATGAATACAATCTAACAGATAGATTTGATATGTTTTTATTTTCTGAACTTGAATTATCCGGTGATAAATTTTCCAAACTAATTTTAAATTTACCATTAAATAAAAAATCCGAATATTGTTCAAGATTTTCTCTTTTTAACAAACCAATATTACAAAAACCATTATAATACATTTGCCACAAATTAGATTCTGTTTTTGAAAATAAGCTATCAAATGTTTCCACAGAAAATAAATCTTCAATTATTCTTTTAAATGTGCTATTAATATCTTTTACAAAGTTTTTGTATTTGGTAATATTTGGTTCATAATAAATATTATACATTAACAATGGCCAATACATTGAATACCATGAACAACTTCCACTTTGTTGTGGAATAATATATAGTTCCAAACCAAAAATTTGAAAAACCATTTTTTCCAAAACTAATTTGGACAAGGTATTCGGTTCTCTTATTTCGTCCACATTAAAGGAAATTTCTGGGACTATTTCTCGGGGTATTGTTAGCTTAGTACTTATATCTTTAAAAAATTTACAATACATAATATAAAGCGTAGTGGCAAATTCATATTTATGATCCAACACTAAATATTCTAGTGTTGCAGTTGGTGTTAAATTTGGTTCTGTTAATTTTATAGAATCTGGATTTGTTACAAATTCATCAAGATTTTTATCTTTATAAAAAAAACTTTTTGGTGTTATTTGTGCAAAATCAAATAAAGTACCAGAACCAAAATTAATATTGGAAGCTCCAGTTGCATTGGCTAACACAAATTCCAAACGCTTTAATACGGTAAGTTGATTAGTTTTATATTCAATAACATATTTGTCTTCATCGTCAATTATTTGATCTTTTTGAATATGTTGTAGTTCATCATATAATGAATTAAATTCCAGTGCTGCCATTATACTTTTAAGTGCCGATTCTAATTTAGTTGGATTTGACATATCATCACAAATCAAATAAGAAAAATGAGGAGAACAACATGAAATTTGATTAATTTCAATTGGGTCAAATATTTTATTTATGCCTTCACCTGAATTTACCACACTTAAAAACATTTGATTTTGTTTTATAAATGTTAACAGGGAAATTCCATGTAACTCGTCGTTACATTGAAAAATACAATATTTAAATAAATCTGATAATTTTATTGTTGCATCGGAAAAATCATAGTAACTACTATCAGAAACTGTAACTACTGGGTTAAATTTATCTTCTTTAAAATCAGTTGATATAATTATTTTTTGAGTTTTCTGGTCTAAACTTATAAAAGTTTGTTCATTTGTTTTTAAATTTTGAAATTTAAACCAATCATAATTTATTAAATAAAATTCAGGGTTAGAATCGGATTTTATATCTGCACTAAATGGACATGCAATTATAATATCTTTATCTGTACACAATGGACCAATTTTTTCTGATATAAATTGAAATGTTTTATCAGTTCTGTTACCAATGTCTTCTTTTATAAAACCATCCAACCAATGGAAAAAAACTGGTCTGGTATTGTCAATTCTTTTAATAAAGTCATTTGAAATATCACTCATTTTCTTATGTTATAATATATTATATATTTTAATTTGATATAATAATGTGTAATTAATCCAAGTTTTACTTGTTTGTTTCCTATATTGGAAATTTGAAAGTTAGTAAAATTAAAATATAATTTAACTAATTCCCAATTTATTCATATGTAATTGCATATTTTTTATATAGGATATTTGCACCACCCCAACTATCATCTGGGTCATAACGACTACTTGCAACAGTTGTTTTAGTTAGAATTTTAGGTTGTGGCGGAGGTTCTATTCCAAAAAGTGTCAAATCTGTTGGTAATGTTTCATACAAGGTTATTTTATGTGTAATTATTCCTTTTGTTCTTGTTTTAACCCATTGAGAAAATTTTTCTGAAACTCTGATACTTATTGTTGTAAAATCTTTTTTAAACCAGTCTATCAAGTCAGTATGTTCTAGTAGCAAGTTCGAATATTCAGATAATATGAGATAAGTTAAAAAAACTTCAAAATAATCTAAGCTATCTTCATTAATAGTTCCTTTTTCTATAAACTGTAAAAATTTATTTGTTTTCATTTGATTAATTTTCACATAATTATTTTGATATTCTGATATTTTATTTGAATTTATCAAATACAAAAATTTTGAATCTAATATAATAAATTTATCATAAAAATATGGTACCATGTAACCAGGTATTAATAATAATTTATCAAGTTGGTGTATATAAACATATGCATAACCTGATTTATTTGGTTTAAACATTGAACCATTTGATTGACAATTAATATTTGGAACAGTACTAATAAAGTCATTAAGAGGTATTGTAAGATTATAAAACACATCGAGTTTCCCAATGTGCTCCCATTCATACTTAATAAAGTCATAATTTAAATTAATATAATAGGATAAATCATCATTTTCACTTGTTATTTCTGTGTTTATATTAACAAGTGTTTCTGTTTCTTTTGTTATGATTGTATCAACTGATTCAGAATAATTATTAATATTTAATATAATTTTATTTAGTTTATCCGGTGTATTGATTAATTTGAATAATTTTTTTGTTTCTTCGTATTCTAATTCTTCTAGAGTGAAAATACCATCATAGTATTGTGAAATTTCACTAGGCAAATTGTCATTATTCCAATAATGTTTAATTGTTTCCATATATGCACAATTATTATCGACATTGTTTTGTTTTCTTTTTTTTCTGATTTCTGATTTTATTGTTTGATAAATTAATAAATCATGTTTATTTAACTTTAATTTTTCATCGTTACACTTTAATAATTCTAATACTTTAAAACTTTCGGTTGGTACATAATCTGATGATTCATATAAATACAAAATGTCAATACTATGTCCCAGGTTTATTTTCCTCAATCTAAAAATAGCCTGAGCTACATTAGTGTATAGGGAATTTGGTCCAACAGTAATTAATCCTTTCATGTTTGGATAATAATCTTGTTTTATATCAACTCCTATTATATGTGCTTGGCTATAATAAATAAATGGTTTGGAATATTTTACACTTGAAATATAATTAGTTTCTTTTCCATTTTTATCAATTATAATTTTTTGGTCAGATTCTGTGATATATATTATATCACGTGATGGTTTTTCTAAATTAAAAATTTTCCATAATATTTCCGATATAGTTTTGTTTGGTATGTTTTTAAATATACCGTATTGATCAATTAATGAATCATACTCATTCAAGTCAATTCTATTTTGTTCTTTTAAATACTTAAAAAAATTCAAGTCATGAGAATCTAACAATACTTTTTTATCAATAGTAAACAAATTCGCTTTATCTAGTGCATATGATACATTAATAAATTCATCATTATCAACATAAATATCTGCAAATTTATTGTCTGTTCTAGTAAAAACCGGTAATTCTAAATTAACAGTACCCGAATAACCAATTTTATATATGTGGTCAATATTTAAAATATCAACAAATGAAGTATTTTTTTGATGTTCAGGTATCATGATTTTTGAAAAAATTGTTTGAAAAAATTCATCAAAAAACAAATCTTTTATTTCAGAATTTAATTTAATAATTTCATATGTTTTTTCAAATATATTTTCATTTGGTTTGTGTATTTTAAAAATTGTTTCATAAAGTCCAAATTTAATAATATATTCAATCATAAATTCAGAAATTTTCCAATCATTAATCACAATATAGTAGTATAATGTTAAGAATATAGTTAAAATTACAGATGAAAAATTCGAATTAATTGCAGGTTTATCTTTTTTATTATATGGTATTGCATAACATTTATTTTTATCAATTCCCCAATTTATATTTTCAACAAGGTTATAAGATTCAATTGATTTGATAATGTTGTTAATATCTGATAAAATAATTTTATCAATTGGTGATATTTCTTCAGAATACTTAATATATTCTCCATGTTTTAGTTTCTTAACCTTGCTATATATGAATTTAGCAAAATCTAGCACAGGAACCGTTTTATTTTCAACAATGTTAAAGTTACTTTTTAACGGATCAAGTAATGAATCAAACTCATCAATTATAAATATAGTTTGTTTATTTGCTTCAATATTGTCAAATTCTGATTCTAAAAATTTTGTTTTTATTGTTGTATCTGAACAAATTGTAATATTAGATTCACAATTATTTATATGCATGTATTGATTTATAAAATAAAAAGAATCATTGACTAAATGTTCGGGCATGATTACATAAATTTTCATATCATAAATTAAAATAAAATATAAAGCCAATAAAGGGGTCATTGTTGATGATTTTCCTTTTCCCATCATAAAATGATGTAAAGGATAAATATTACCACCAACTTGCTGATATTTAACTATTGGATACTCTGTGGAAAATATTTTTGGTGTTAAATTTTTACTGTATGCGAATTTTTCAGAGTTAGGTAATGTTGATAAATAATTTTTAATTGTATAATTGTATCTTGTAAATTGTTCATCTAATAATTCATATCCCATAATAGTTTCAAATAAAAGTTCAAAATTATAATGGTAATTATACTTCCTTGAATCGCTTATGCTTTTTAAAATTTTAATTTGGGAACAAAAACTGTCTTCATTTTCTAAACTTTCTAGCAAAACATTTATTATAGCCAACGATTTTGTTTTTACCATAAAATTACAATGTGTGGTATAATCTGTAAATAGTTCTGATAAAAATTTATTTTCATATTCAATGTGTGATTTTTCAATTTCACATGTAATTAAACTTCTTAAATTTTCCAAATATTTTTTTGTATTAGCTTTATCACCAGAAATTTTACAAAATTCTATTTTATCAAGTAATTTATCGTATCCATCTGTAACATCGCTGATTTTCACAAGATTAGATATTTTTAAAACATAATCGGACATTGTTGTTTTATTTATTTTTGAAAAAGTTAAGTTAATATCACCTAAATCTGTTTTACTACTATCACCTAAATCTATTTTAGTTAAAAGAGTAAATTTATTAATTGGTTTTGGAACAAGTTGTTCTGTTAAAAAAATCTTTTTGTCTGTGGCAAACTTTAACATGTTGTATAAATTAT
>JACCDO010505439.1_pt1 | contig 12996 bp, 3 predicted proteins | sample 7446101 | NCBI WGS metagenome assembly JACCDO01 (sample SAMN15323440, study PRJNA562643) | freshwater metagenome | isolation source: river surface water | place: USA:Blue River Watershed | collected 2017-08-16
CTGTTCAAAATACAAGCCATCACTTTTCGTTGTCCCTCGACATCCAGACATCCCATAAGTTTGACTCGTGCTGCACAAATCAAGCACCTGCTGCCATGGCTAGTCACACTGCCTACAGTTATCCCCTCTACGGCAATCATTCGCTTCGCTGACTCCGCCATCACCGCATCCAGCACCACCAACCCCTTTGGCCACTCCATAAGAACAATTATATCCAATCACACACGCACTCACACACTCACACACTTACTTGCCCATCAGTCCACTAATCGCTCCTCGCCAGCCACGCACACAACGCGACAGCCACTTACCATCTTAGTTCGTGTTTTCTGTCGAGACAGCCATCAATTTTTTCTCGTTTCGTGCGGCCACGGCCCATAGGGTTAGGAAAGTCAAGGGAAAGGGGTACAACTGGGTCGTTGGTATACGCGGTAGTTATTATTACACGATAAAACAAGGTAGTGCGAGGCGTTAAGGGGACAGACCGTCGAAGTAATTGAGCGCGGAAGAAATGTTCCAACACGAAATTCCACTGGCGTAGCACAATGTAATGACTCGTCGCCATGCATCGTTGTTGTGCGTGAACAACCTCAATATTGATGGGAACAGCAGTATATTGGACGTTTTACCGGTGGCATTTCTGTATTCTTCGTACAATTCGTTTAAAAATGTCGATCGAATATGGCTTCCCGTATTCAACAACCTCAAAGCATCAGCGATATTAACATCCCAGTTATACTTCGCAGAAGCCGCTTCTAGAAGCATGAAACACTGCGAATAAATGCATGCAATCACTAGTAGATACGTAGATTTTGTGTCATTTATAATTTGATATGGTTCAATTTGAGGAATTTGATCAATTTTTAGTTGGAGTTCTGCGTTGCCGCGGTTCGCTCTGCGTTGCGCCTGTGCGTATGCCATGATGGCGTATATATTAGGAACTTCGGTGCCTAATTCTACTGCACTATTTAATAGCAATAGAGTGGTCGATGGTATTACAGATAATACCTTCGTCATCACATCGGTTGCTGTTGGCTCTTTCTTTATCAAAGAGGCTGTCATATTCAGTAAATAGTCGTGCTCGGAACTCCACGAGCTCAATATATTGCATATTTCCATTGATGATAATGAGCCACATTTATTCAATATCTTGTATATCTCATTTATGGTACATTTGGTGCTGTACTCGATAGTTTGCTCTATTGAATAAATAAAATCTGCTACCCCTATTGGACCAATAAACGCACAAAATCGATTATTTTCTTCTTGAATTTCATCTTCAACTGTATCATCGCTGTTGCTATGTACACTTAACTTGATAAGTTTAGCCAAAATTGGTAATATTTCTTGATACACAGTTTTCTCCCCACTACAAAGTAAACATGGTCCTTTAAATGATTTGCTCCAGTATATTTTCATGGATAAGTATCCGATTTCTTTTAACTTATTATCGTTGTAACATTTTATTGTATTTGTTAATTGTTCATACGCACAATTTATAAGAATATCATCCTTTTGCAGTAAGTCATACACACTACTCAGTAATGCCATATCATTGTTATAGTCGACAGCAAATATCACCCGTTTCGAGGTCACTAATCGTATAAAATCTTGAATACTTTCTTGTATCACAACATTTGTGTAGTTGACAAAACGTTTTTGCAATTGATTGGTGGAATTGCGATGTGTTAGGATGGCCAAGTGGCACTCTGTCTCGACCAGAGACTCAACCAAGCGGCAGTCTGTCTCAGCTCCCGCGCCGAACAGAATCACGCCTAATACGGCGGCCATACAATGTATCTACTTGGAATTTGGTCTGATAATAAATTCAGCGATTTTTGATCCAGGGCCGATTGCCGATAAAGCAATTCCAGAGAAGTATACAGAATCGGCTGATGAATGTGTCATAAACGGGGAGTAAAGCGAGAACGAGAACCGCCGTGTGTTGTCTTATTTTCGTTCGAATGTTTTTTCATATTTTAGTTACTTTGCTGATGTGAGATACTGGGTGCCCGAGAGAGTCCCGACTAGCAGGTAGATGCGCGAAGCAATAGCTTTATTCACGGCTGAACTTGACTTAGTATCTCGTCAACTTAACGGAGACTATGAAAATCGTAATTGGGACGAATCACCGGTACATTATTCCGGAACCATGAGAATTTCCTGAAAAAAATTGAAATTGATTACTTTTGAGGGCGATAATTCGATGGTCGCGTGCTGTACGGTTTGAAGGGCGTGAAAGGCATGAAGGAGGCGTCGCCGGCGGAGAAGAGAGGTGGAACTGGCGTTGACAAATTAGAAGAGAGGAAAGTGTTGTTCCAAACATTACTCCAGTCGTCCCATGATGATGGAATTCACGGCGACGTTGAGAGTAATGACGATGGATTGGACGAACTAGATGACCTGTCTTTCATAACTGCGCTAGTACAGCCCGATGATGGTGGAAAAACTAATCCTCGTTCAAATGAACCACAAAGTCGTAAGGATGGTGATAAGTCATGTTTCGGGTATTTAATTAGTTATAAAACGGTTATATTTGCATGGGTTTCAATGGTATTAGCAATCATGGCTGGTTCGGGCATAGGGCCAATGTTTAAGTATATGTATGAACATAATATACCACCTAGATTAGCAGCTAGTTGGCGATGTCAATGTATGAGTCTAATCTTGTTGCCAATAGCGATGATTGAAAGTAAATATGATAATTCAGTAGAATGGTTTGCAAATAAACCTGATTTGCAGTATAAAATATATATTCATGTGCTAATTGCTGGGGTAGCTTGGGCTGTGAATCTTGTAGCATGGATATCAGGTTTAGAATTCACTACTACGGTGCATGCATCCTTATTTGCAAGTCTGCATCCGCTGGTGCTAGTCGTGTATATTAGAGTGATTGGTGAGTATATAACTTATTTTGAATGGACCGGGATATTCGTAGCATTACTAGGTGTTACTATTGCAGCATCACAAGGTCTATTAAAATTTGCCTCAAGTTTCAGCTCATCAGAAGATCCTGTAAAGAACGAGTTATTAGGGGATGTCTTGTGCATTGTAGCGTCGCTATCGGAGGCGCTTGTGATCATAAATAGGCGAGCTATTAAGAAATATGTCCCTCTATTTCAGTATACATTTGCCACGACATTAATTGTCGCAATCTGTTCATCAATCGCATCTTTCTTATTTGATGGGACCAGTGACATAGGCACCGACAACATTGAAGTATTCTGTCTTCAAGATAACTGTATATTCGGTTGGATGTCGTCCAAATGGATAGTTCCAATATTGCTGTTTGGATTCATTGTAGGTGTGATATGCGTCGCGGGATTCAACTACGCCGTCATGTATATAAGTCCATTGGTGTTTAGCTCAATATTGCTGGTAGATCCAGCAATCACCGGCATAATATCGTGGTCGGCTGGCCTAGAAGACATCCCTTCGTTGCAGACGTGGGTAGGAGGATTCACGGTCGTGACGGGCGTTTTATTAATTATCATAGGCGAAAATAGCAGAGAACAAGGTAATGATTCAGTTAAAAATGATAACAATAATAACAATAATAACAAAACTAGCACCAATAATGACAAGGAATATAAGGATGCGGTAGAATTGGTGGGCAAGAAGAAGAAGGACAACAATTTGTATTCGATATTGCCATCGGTCGCAGACGACGTTGAAGATGAAATCGTATTGTAGTATTTGTAAATAATAACTTTCACTTAATGGCCAGGAGATGGCCGTTGGCCTTATCCACCCACTCTTCCAGTATTTCAATCCCATAAATTCTATTATTGCATAATTGTTGTGCTGCTTTAAGAATCGATCCACTCCCCACAAACGGGTCAAAGACGATATCGTGTGGAGACAGAAATTGTGAAAGAAGCGGCTGTAAGCATGAATTTGGCTTATAGCATGGATGCTCATGGTGAATGCTGTCTTCTCCATTAGTCACACATGACCATGTAAATCGTGAAAGCCTCTCTTCCGACAGTTTGGTTCTAGGATTTGTGAAGACTAATGCTGTCTCATTTACTCGCAACCAATATTCATTGACATTATTCTTCTTATTATCAACCTTTTTTCCCCATATATATTCTCCGTATAAATTATAACCATAAGTGTGCAGTACCTCAGTGATTACTCCTTTACCTAAAGGATTAGTGAAGATAATAACCGGGCTGTTGGGAGCGATATACTTGTGAGATAACTGAAACCACGCATCAGTGAATTTATAATACTCATTTTTCGACTCAAACCTTGGTACACAAGGATGGTCCTGCAATTTCCGCTTTCTCTTTATCCCTTTCTCTTCTCTTTTACTGTGGAATATCAAATAAGGCGGGTCAGTGATCAATATAGTTGGCAACACTTCTCCGTCTCGAAATACCCGCTGATAAGTCTGAGGCGCGCATGCGTCTCCGGCTACGACTCGTAATGCGCTGAAATACCGAATGAAACTACGCATCTTTCTTATACTTCTGAAAAATAAAAAAATTTAGCGATTTTCGTCCACACCGAGCCGAGGCTGAAAAAATCTTGACTTTGCTGTACAACTTGGTGCAGGTATTTCGCTCACTCACTCACTCCATTACTTACTCTCTCATCCAATTGATTACTCACTCACGCAATTACTTATTCACTCACTTGTTCCATAATTAACTGACTTTCTTATTCAATTACTTGTACAATTACTCATTTACTCCCTCACTACTCAGCAATGGCCAAGCACTTACTCTCCGGCTTGCTATCGGAGCATCTCGGTAAGTTTCTTGATGGATTCTCAGTAGAGAACTTGAATCTTGGACTATGGAAAGGCGAACTAGGTAATTAATAACTATTCACGATGTACTTGTGAATCTTATCTTATTTACGTCTAATTTTGTAGAATTCAAGTGTTTGTCGTTAAAGAAGTATATATTGCGAGACCTGCTCGGACTACCATATCGCATTAGTAATAGTAGCATTAAATTAGTGAAAGTTAAAATTCCATGGACGAGTTTAAGCACTGATAGTATCCAGGTGTTGGTAGATGGGATCTATTTGACTGCATCACCTCTTGATGCTTCAGATTACGATAAAATGTCTCAAGACGAAATCAATAAAGAAATTCATGATTTAAAAGAGCAGATCCTTCAGGCGGTGGAAGCTATCACACTGTCGATACTGCTCAAGGACAATGATGAGCAAGCAAGCGCTCATGTGGACAATAATATCCCCAGTATTAATCCTTTTCTATTGAAATTTTTACTTAAAATTGTCAAAAATATTGTCGTTGTTGTGAAAAATGTGCACATTCGCTACGAAGACGACATCTCCATCCCATCCGTGAAGCTGGCTGTTGGACTTACCATAGACCAACTAAGTGTGATGAGTGAGAGTGATGAAGTAGCTCGAATAAATCAAAAAAATATTAAATACATTCCTAAAGTCGTTACGATCACGGATTTGTGTGTCTATCATAACGTGGCCAATGCCAATAGCCCATCGGAGGACCCCAACAGCTCGTGGGAGCAGCGCATGCAGTCGTTGATATATAATAGGACCAGCAACAAGGTAGAAAACAACTACATCGTGAATCCCGTCGCGTTGCATATCAAGCTTACTTATGATAACACCGATGGGAATGTGCATAGTGTTGATGGCAACGCAAGCCATAGTAGTGACAGTAAGACGATCAAAAAATTGGGTGTGGTTATAACCTCCGATGCTGTTGGTTCTGGCATTAACGTCAAGATGGACAAGATATATCTGTTGCAATACTGCAAAGTCATCGATTACTTCAACAAGGTCAATCGTCGCAAATACTTGCGGCTATTGCGGCCTACTAAGCGACCAACTGAAGATCCTAGAGCATGGTGGAAGTATGCGATGGTGTTGCTAACCGGCAAAGAAGACGATATTCTTCTGACCACTACCGTCATTAACGCAGTAGAGAAGTACCAAAAGAGGTATTTAGATCTCATGAAGAAAGATATATTATATGATATACACAGCAGCAAGCAGAAGAATCTGTCGTCCATGTTGCACATGTCACCCGCTAAACGACGTGATTCTCTGGTTTATTTGGACAGTTTCGGTGTGGACTCAAGCGCGGTCAGCATTGACAGCTCCTTGAAGAGCGTCTCGCCGTTGAATAAGGATGAATCAGGCGAACTGCGTCGACTCACCAGGGAGTTGCCGATCCAAGCCCTCATCATTTTGCGGCAAGTTGCGCTTCGGGAGGTCGTCATTATTTCCAAAGCAGAAAAACCACTATTGAAGAGTAAGTCGCCTGCTGGTTCAAGTCGCATCAGCAGACTGTACTCGGCGGTGAATGGTCTGTTCCATCCATCCGCTACTAAAGCGGCGGTTGAAGCGGCAGCCGCCGATAACGCCAGCACTGCAGGAGGCGGCAATGCGATCATTGGTGACGGTGATATTTTGTTAGAAAATTTAATTATGGATGCAGAAACGGTCGCTACTGGCGATGCTGCCTCCAGCCTGACTGAGAGCCATAGTGGTGCCTCGATATTCGATTTAATTTCTATAAGTCTGGAGTTCTCTTTCAGATTCGTACTGGTTAGTGACTGCAATAACATACTCGAACTGAGAGTTGATGGCTTGCTCTCCACGGTGCAAGTGATCAAAATGAGCAACGTCACCGCGGAGATCGCGATTAGAGACATCTTTATGTACGATATGATTTCCAATGAAGAGAATCGTCATTCTCTTCCAACTTTATCCATCCGTGCCACTGATCCCCTGGACAAGCAGCTGTATGGTATACACGCAACGTACGATAATAACTTGTTCGATGCGAACCTCCCCGTGTTCAAGATCAAGAGTCAATGCGTGCACTTCCTGTCCAACCACATCCTGTGCCTCGCTTACATCGACTACTGCGCTTTCCCTTATTTCATCGGCACGATGGTGCTGGATAATTGGAGTAAACTGTGCTATGACTACTACAGCAGTCGCATCATTGTCCCCAAAGGATGCAAGGATACTGGCTACTTGGAACAGTTGAAGCCGGTAGTCGATCCAATAGACTACCTCATTAAGCACATGCACATGACGGTGGACATGAATGGATTGCTGGTGTACATACCGCAGCAGTGCTTCCGAGAAGTTGGCTATTTCAAGATGAGCATAGACAACGTGGCGATAAGCGTCGACGTCATCAACAATAAAGACGGTGTGCGCCAGTGGAATATGAAGACCTACGGGATACGCTTCAGTTTACCTTCGTCACTCACTGATAACGATTCCAAATGGCAGTTCTTGGGGCCTTTCGATGTTGAGCTTGATGCCCCACATAGCGACAAGCACTACAGTGCTCTGCCTAAGTTCAATCACGTGCAGATGCTGGTAAAGCCAGAGAGGATCAATTTGTCGTTGAACATAGAGAAATTGTGCAGTTTGATTGACCTGATTCAGTACGCGATTATAGTGAGCGATGACGTCAACAATCTGTACTACAGTGCTGTGATGGCTTCGAAAAACTATCGAATGAATGACTCCTCGACATTCTATGAGTCCACATCTTATAGTTTGGCATCAATACAGCGTCGTAACTCCAGGTGTGACTCCTTCAATCGTCTCTCTAGCAAGAGTAATATGGAAGTGATTCAGCAGCCCAGTATATTGCAACTATTAGGCTACGACGGTGACTACTACCTGCACAGCACCGTGTCCAAGCCCGATGTTCTATCAGTCGACATTGGCTTCTGCTTGGACATTGCTCATTTGTTCGTGGAGATGGAGTACGCCTGCCACCACACCAAGAAGTACTGCTTGGTCGTCGATGTAAGAGGGGTGCATGTGCAGTCCACGGAACGAGTATATGATAAGAAATTAGAATTCCACGTGGACGACTTTAGCTTGCTGGATACCAAGCGACCAGCCATGTACACGACAATCGTGAAGAAGAAGGCAGGGACTACTGAGTGCGCACTGGTTAGAGGAGCAGTCATTCAATCAACATCCGCCTATTCGCCCTATTTCACGGAATACAGCAAGGGTATCATTGTCGACGTGTCTATAGCGGGACTTGATTTGTCGGTGGACTCAAATTTTATATACGAAGTGAAAGAGATCGTCATGACCACGACGAAGAAGATCTACGACATACAGAATCGTCAGTACTTCCGAATAAGCAAGGAAAAATCAAATGCTTATTGGAATTGCATCTACCAGGCGCCGAAGCAGTTAGTCTTGAATAACAGCGCCCTGCTCTACACGATTGGATCGGTGAAACGTAAGTACCTGCACCCGGTGGACATCACCCCGGAGCTTGAGCTCGTGGCACTGGAGCTGTCGATGCAACTAATCGACGTCAACATCATATTAGCATCCGTCAAGGTGACCAATACGTCGACCAACAACAAGGTCAGAATCAAATTTGAAGACGTGTATAGAGTGACTCTCGAAGGGCTTGATGTGCATTACTTGAACTACATCAATAACTTACGCACGAAGCTCCACTCTGGTCGGGTGTTCATTACATCCCTGGCTATCTACGATATCAGGGAAATGAGTAAAGACCATTTCTTCCATCAGGTGCTATCGACGTCGGTAGTTAGTGTGCCAACCAAAGTATTTGCAGGCAAGGATTATAGCAATTGCGTGGGATCGACGAAGAAGGATGAGGTTCTATTGAAGCAATACTGGTGGATGCAGCGCAACAAGTCGCCGACGTCTAATTACCGCGACCGCAACGTCACCGACAGCTGTGTAGATGCCACATCGGAAGCCAACCATCATTTTTTAGAGTTGAATTACATCCAACAGAGCAGGCAGAACCACAGCGCCACTTGCGTGTGCAATAACTTAATCCTTAATGGATCCATCGACACGTTCTTGGATATGGGCAACGTCACCATCAACATTGCGTACGCGGTGATGAGTTTGATATTCTTGGATAGCGACAATATCGTCGAGTACAAACCTGAACCTATTGAGAAAGGATCACTCAGTATTGCGAAGAGTGTGGAAAACAATCCTGGTGAGTCAGACGCTGACGTCATAACTAGTGACGATGCGAACAGGTTAGAAGCAACCGAAACGTACGATGAAAATGAGCAAAAAGGTGTGCAAACGTCCAAGAAATCGTTCGGGTTGTCACTGCATCTTAGTCTACCGAGTCTTTCCTTCGTTGTACTCGATGATCCCTCGGACGCGCTCTCGAAGGGGATGTTGTTGCAGGCAGTGATTGATGTGTCATTCAATAAAGACGTGTGGTCGGTAGGGATCAATGATTCTGAGGCGCAAGAGGCGATGCACATCACCGCTCAGTGCATCGAGTTATTCACGCTGAATAATGTTAACGAATGGATTAATTCTTCCAACTCCAATACGAAATTGAAAGAGTACATTCTGAAGCCGTCCAGTGTGGACATCCACTTCACTAGGCGCCTCGTGAACGAAGTAGTTCTGCATGCAAATGTGTCCGTGAATACAAGCAATATGGATCTATTTGTCACGATTGACACCGTCGCGTTGTTGCAGTCTATAATTTCTAGTCGCACGTTGACAGGTATCACCCCTCCTACGTCAGCAGGCATGAAGTATTGCGTGTTTGGACGACGCGCGCGCAATAAGGGCACCCAGGTGGACATATACTCCCTGGCCATTAACGTAGGCCAAGTGACTGTAAATGCGTTGTCTATTACGAAGGATGCAAACGACAACCCGGTGGCAGAACCGATCATACAATTCCGTTTGCTGACGTTGCTATTCAGAACGGATGGGGCGTTGCTGCCCAGAGTAATGGTCGATAATGTGGGTGTCTACATGGAGCTGGATGTCCACGACATCGAGGGCGACGGAATCATCACTGTAGAGTGCGACTTCTACAACTCAGTCATAAGCATGTGGGAGCCTATTCTGGAGACATATTCTATTGATTTGGGTCTCAAGAAAGAGAAGAAAGCATTGAAATTCGACGTCATTACCACCAATACCTTGCAGTTAAACGTATCCGGTAAAATGTTGGACGTACTTATCACCGCGTACCAAGACTATGTGAAGCGGGTCGAAGAGATCAGTTTGCGCATCGTGAAAAGTATGACAAGATCGCATGCGACTAATGAGGCTGGAACCGCGAATGACGGCGATGATGAATCCGGCGTGAATACGTCAGGGACTAGCGATGCAATTGCAACGGCACGTAAAAATGAACGTAATTCTAGTGTGTACGGCTATAGCAGAAAAGACACCGACACCTTCGTGTTGCATAATCGACTGCTGTGCGACATTAACTTCATCCTGGAGCAACCGGTCAAGACGGCTTCCAGTCCCAGTACCAAAGGTAAGCCGGAAATAATCAGCGAAGAAGGGCTGGTGCGTTGCGGAGACAGTGTGTCATTAGATAGGTTTGACACGAGCGTGAAGCCGTTGAATATCAGTATCTGTTTGTACTTGTCGAAGCTAGGCAGAAGCTGCGCCAACATCATAGGGAAGCAGTCTATATTCGATCGATCGAAGGTGATAAAGCTGGACTTCTACTCCAAGGAAGACGGCGAACCAGAGAAGTGCGTCTTCACTGTGTGCGCGCACTATGCCATCAAGGAGTCCACGAATGGTATCCTGCTCGAGGTAACCATCTTCAGTAACAGCGCCGTCATCGACCGAACTGGGTGTGGTTTATCTGTGAAAGCATCCCGTAAACGCTTTAACTATGTCGAGCGATCTACTGCGAATAAATGCAGTTTAAACGACGGCATCGCGCAGTGCGGCGAGCAGTGGCTGGAGTCATACCGACACGCACCTTCCAATGGAACTGCCTCCAGCGATGCTCTTACTCCATTGAAACTAACTAAATTCGGTGTTCTCAGTCGACGCTCGTACAATATTGTGCACATCGCGGTGGGGACCAACGTGTATTCGGACAGAGACATCAAGTTCTTCCATGTGCCTGCATTCATGCAGAATGCCTTGTACATCCAGTCTCCCTGCAACGACTACGCCAGCAAAGTCGCCAGCTTACTAGAAATCAAAGCGAATAGAACGTGTGTTTTGCTGCTGCTCTTCGAGGCCAGCAGTATCTCCGACATGAAGAAGATGCCGTTGTGGATACAGCTCTCAGGGTTCCACCGCTTGATGCACACAGCAATAGGACGTCGCACGGCATCCAACGGGATTAACGTCGATCACCATTTCATAATATTCGGTAAAATCATTGAGGAAAATGCGGTTATACTCGGTGGGATGGAGTCGGTGTCGCTCGACGGCTACAACTACTCGGTCGCATTGGTGGACATCATCAGTCTGTATGCGAATATCGCCGGCATCAGACAGGACATGGTCAAAGTCGCCGGCTTGTTGCTATTTGACAGGAGTGACACGGTAGTGCAAAATTATTGGATCGAAGGAAGTAACGGTCTCAGTCTCTTTCATAGTGATGACGAGAAATGCATGATTGGAATAAGCAAGGATAAGGTGTGGAGTGACGAGATTGATCTGACCCACATGAGCAGCAGCTCTCTCAAGATGCCATTAGAGCTCAATGGACTTCAATTTGTGTATTCGGTGTCCACGTTGCCGGGTCTGCTTAGCCGCACGAAGCTGCTGACTATCATGCCGCGATACTGCATCATTAACTGTATGGACGAGAAGATATATGTGAAACAAGATGGTTGTGACACGCAAACGGAGATAAAGCCCTATGAGTACGTGCCTTGGCACAAGTCTGACCCGTCAAAAGGCACGAAAGTCGCATTGAGATGTGAGTCCTCTATGTGGAGTCACAAGTACTTTGATATTAACGAGGTTGGCGCCTCAGTATTTTTATTGCCGTCATCGGAATGGTTCGCAAGCAGCACTAATCACAACGCAGTGGTGGCACACGTCGAGGTCAAAATGGCAGAGCCCACCGAGAACTGTGCTGCCGTCATAGTCATATGGAAGTCCAGTTGGGAGTCCAGCAGCGGGCTGACCCTATCCATCAAGAACGATTCATTCATTCCATTGACTCTCACTCAAGCAGGAATATTCAGTAGTTCAGATGCAGAAACAGAGGCCAAGTACACTGTTTGCGTAGCTCCGGGCTCGTGGATCCCCTTCGGATGGGCAGACCCTGACGCCCCGCAGGTGATATCGGTGATAGTAGGCACCCCTCCATTCACGTCCGATAAAAAATTTTGCAATGTTAACATACTGAAAATGAACGAGATTTTGCGCATGGATATAGTGACCGGCAAAGGCGAGTTCGTAACGGCCAGTGAAATCGATGAATCGGATCCAGGAATGATCAGTTACGATCGTGTTTACCTGGTTGTTCAACCTTTTGGCAGTGGCAAAATCATCAGGATTGCAAATACCATGCACGAGTTGATCGAGTATATCACCACGCAAGGGAACAGCAAGGCGTCGGCTGCATTGGAACGGCAATCCAGTATAACCTCAGACTCGCAAGTGGTTTCATTAAGTATGGACAGCACGGTACCCATGGAGACCGCAGAGATGACCACCGAGATCACGACAACCAGTTCAGCGCTGGTTGCCGGGGGTGTGGTGGGTTCATTGTTACTCGGACCATTCGCAGGCGTCTTACTAGCGGGTGGCGCGGTATACGCTGCTAGAGCGCATCTTACGAACAACAAGAAGCAAGCGAAAGGGGCCAAAGTGACACAGCGAATGGAGGAGGAGATGCAGCTGCTATACAACAATGATCGGCAGCAGCAGGAGCTAATGGACCAGGACGACGAAACTAGCATATTCAAGGTATCGTCGATATTCAGTGTCCAGGTTAATGTGAAGATTAAGGGTATTAGTGTCAGTGTTATCGTAGAAAAGCCTATTCGACGCGAGCTGCTGTGCTTGTACATCGATAACTTTTGGACGTCGGTACACGTAGAGCACAACGCCAAGTCCCTCGAATTATCCATAGGAGGGCTGCAAATAGACTCGTACTCGGAAACCAGCACATCTCCCGTGTTTGTGCACCTCGTACCAGACACAGTGAAAGGCAAGGAGGGCAGTGCAGGTCCTAGTACCACGACCGCAGCGGGTCCCGTGGTA
>JACCDO011877836.1_pt1 | contig 12996 bp, 19 predicted proteins | sample 7446101 | NCBI WGS metagenome assembly JACCDO01 (sample SAMN15323440, study PRJNA562643) | freshwater metagenome | isolation source: river surface water | place: USA:Blue River Watershed | collected 2017-08-16
GCCCCCGGTTGGACGATCTTGGTCTCGATGCCGACGCTCCTGAAGGTATCAGCGTCTGGGAGGGCACTATCAGGACGACGCACATTCACACTCCCGACTGCAACGAGTGGGAATCTCACTTGGTCGGAACCTTTCGCGCCCCGACTGACGAAGAGTGGACAGCGATAAGGGCGGGGAAAAGCCCCTGGCGAGACTCCGACTGGCATCTGCCGGATGTGAGGAGCGTTCCATGAACTGCCCCTCGTGCGACGCAGAGATGACCGCGCTCGGCGACGAGCACCGCGTGTGTCCCGACTGCGGGTACGAGTGGCCCTCGCGCCGCAACCCGACCCCTGCACAGGAGCCCACCGGCCGCGAGAAGTGGCTGGCGCTCCTCGAAGGGCTGAACGCTCACTACACGGAGGTGCGCAACAAGCTGCGCTTCCGCTACCCCCAAGGAAAGCCCCGATGAACGACTTGCTCACCCACTACCTCAACAAGATCCTCGACGAGGGGCACGCCCCGAAGGGGGAGAACATCGCCGCCCGCCTGCGGCTGCTCATCGCGCAGCGCAACGACTACCGCAACGAAGTCGAGGACGCGCGACGCAAGGCCCAGCAGGAGGTCGCGCGGCGCATCGAGCTGGAGAACTGGATCGAGGCGCGTGCGCCGAAGGTCGAGCCTCTCGAGCCTGCCGCGTGACAGTCCTCGCTGTCCTCGGCCGCGCCGAAGCGGGCCTCGTCAACGCCGTGCTCGGGCACCTCGCCGTCGAGCTCGGCGTGGAGGGCCTGGCGGTCATCGAGGAGAACCCCGAGGTCGAGACCTGGGCCCGTGGCCGCGGTCTGACGTTCTTCGGGGCGTACGACGAACCCGGCGAAGACCTCGTCTTCGTGGCGATGCCGGGGGCCGAGGAGCCGGCAGCGATGGCGCACGCCACAGGACACCTCACGCTCGTCGTCAAAACCCTGCCGTTCGCCTGCAGCCCACCGCTCTACACCCTGGAGGCCCCATGACTTCCGCAGCCGACACTTCTCGCGAACCCCCCAAGAAGCCGCCTTCAACGTCGACCCTCACGACGCTGCTCGCCGTCCTGGCCGTGCTGTCGGCGATCCTGTCGCCGGTCTTCTACGTCCTCGGGCGCGAGGACGGCCTCAAGCTCCCGCCTCCGCTCGACACCCGCACCGAGCTCGTGCGCTGCTTCGACGACCACTACCTCGAGTGCAAGGGCAAGCGCTTCGTCTCGGAGTGGGAGCAGTGCCGCGACACAGCCGAGCGCGTCTGCGCGACTCGTCAGTCGTTCGCGGAGCGCCCGTGACCATCGCGCTCGCCGCGGCGCTCGGCTATGCGCTCTACCGGATCGGCCGCTGGCAGGGCTTCCGCGAGGGCAAGGCCGACGCGATCCGCTACATGCTCTCCGAGGAGCGCACCCAGCGCGCGGCTCTCTCGGCGGCGTTCACGGCACACACGCGAGCCAGCGAGCGTTCGGAGCTCGTGGAGGACACATGAGTCGACCCTCGACCGAGGAGCTCTGAGAATGGCTCGCAACCTCGCCAACGGCGCTGAGTGCGCCTTCTGCCACGGGGACACTCTCGTCTCCGAGGGCACACCTGTTCCGGCGTCGTACGACGTGTGCGGGGCGTATGTGACGGAGTACGCGCGCCTCTCCGCAGAGCTGCGCTTCGCAGCGGTCCACTGTGCTGAGTGCTTCGCGAGGTACACGGGCTGGTTCCGGTCGGAGCCTGTGCGCTCGATGAAGCAGCGGCAGGGCAGCTACGAGCGGCGCATCGTCTCCGAGGGCCCGTGGGAGCTGTACGACCTGTCGCACCGGAGGACGTTCAACGACGAGCCCTCCGTGCAGGACTTCCCCGTGTTCGTGATCGGCGTTGACGAGACAGGGGAGCGCAGGCGCGTGGGCTTGTACCCGAGCGAGGCGGACCCGTATTTCGAGCACAGCTCCGACGGAGAGCGGCAGAAGTACCTCGAATACCTCGCGGGGGTTCGCGAGACGACGCCCATCGACCCTCCGACGGCCGCGCAACTGACGGCGAGCATGTTCCTCGACGAGTACGTTGGAGAGCGCTTGGCCTGCTTCTGGCCGCTCGCGGAGGCTCCGAAGGAGCTGCGGCCTTTTCTGCGCCTGGATAGGGAGACCGAGTTTCGTGCGGTCATCGCCTCGCGTAGGGCGTTTGCCTCCGGTGTCGCGCTGCCGGACGGTTGGTTCATCTCTCGACCTCGCGACTACTGAAAGGAGCGACCCATGCCCTTGTTCGACTACCGCTGCAAGCACTGCCACCGCACCGTCGAGGTGCTCGTGCCCTCTGGAGGGCTCCCCACGCTGTCGTGTGTGCACGACGACTGCCCAGGGCAGCGAGACCCCCTCGCCCTTGAGCGGGACGGGCTGGGCTTCGGCTCGGCCGCACCGAGCCCGCAGTTCAAGGGCTCGGGCTGGGCGCGGGACGGCTACGCCAGCTCGAGCGTGTCGAGCAAGAAGCCGTGAAGTCGGACCCGAAGGGCAACTACCGCTGGGCGCACTGGGCGACGTGGGCGGTCGCCGACCGCGAGCACACCGGCGAGGTCGTGGACGGACTCGACGGCGACGGCGGCACCACGACGATCTACCCCATCGCGGACGGGCTCTGGTACTGCGGCTGGCGAAAGCCCAGCGCGCTCACGCAGGCCTTCGTCTTCACAGGAGACGGCCCGTGAGGTCGAACGCACGAGGAGACCTCGAAGGCCCCGAGGACCAGCAGCTACCCCAGCAGCCTCTCGCAGAGTCGTGGGAGGTCTTCGACGCGAACGACGGCGACGGCGGGTCGAACCGGAGCATGCTCCTCCTCTACACCCGAAACTGGTGGCTCTTTACCGTCGACAAGAAAGGAGACGGCCCGAGATGAAGAGCAACGAGCACGGCGACTTCCGCTACTCAGAGCTCTGCAGTCGGGCCGACCTCGAGCACGGCGGCGGCGAGGTCACAAACCGCCTCGGCGACGCCTGTGGCAACCGCTCAGAGGTCGTGGGACTCGGGGCGCAGGGTTGGATCTCGCTCTCCCCGCTGATGTTCCTGCCCTTCGGCGTCGTCAACGGCGACGGCCCACCGAGAGACTGACCAGCGTCACGTCGACGGCTGCAGGCTCGCGTAGGGTTTCAGAGCGGTCGTGGCGTCGCTCCAGCCCTGCACCCAGCGCGCCCGCGTCTCCTTCTCAGGCACCGAGAAGTCCATGCCGTCGCCGATCTTCTTGACGTCGATGATCAGCCCGTCGTCGCGCTTGCTGATGTAGCGCTCTGCGGCGGACGTGAGGCACGCCACGAGCGCGAGGCTCTGCCGGAGCGGGTCACCGGCCACGACCGGCTTCGAGGGCGTGACAGGTGCGCCCTCGACGAGCCGCACGGCGATGCGGGGCACGCGCTCCTCGTCCCACACCGCGTCGGTGGTGTTGTCGCAGGTGCCGCCGTCGGTGAAGAGCCTGCGGTCGGGGAACACGCTCGTGATGGGCACCTGCGGGAACACGAATGGGAACGCGCTCGTGGCGGCGCCGACCTCCCAGACGAGCGCGTGCGGCGTCTCGTGCTTCGAGAAGTACCGGACCTTCTTGTCGGTGAGGTCGCCGACCGCGGCCATGAGCGGCACCGGCGAGTCACCCATCGTGGTCTTCTCGCCGACGAGCTCCTTGATCAGGCGGGGGATGATGTGCCCACCGCACAGACCCATGTCGCCCAGCTCGAGCGGCGCGACGTCCAGCAGGCGGTTGTCCTGCATGACGTGGATGAGCAACCGCCGGAGCGTGGAGGGTGGGACGCCGAAGGCGTGTGCCATCGCGACGAGGAAGCCCGCGCTCACGCCAGACCAGCCGAGCACCTTGCGGCGGGCGGCGATGCCGGCGGCGGCGCCGGCGAGCGTGGAGACGTGGCCGGCGCCCCCTGGGAGGGAGACGTAGCACTCGATGGGGAAGGTCTTTGGTCGGGGCATGCGCCAGAGTACCGCGACCCGTCGCGAGAGTCCTCTCTGTGCGCTACCGTGGGAGGGCTCTGTCTCAGCTCTGAGGGTACGAATGTCCAGAGAAGATCCCTTCGCCCCCCGCCCGCTTGAAGTGCGAGATCTCGACAGTCTGCTCGAGGAGGTCAAAGAGGCCGCGGCCCGCGCGACGGAGACCGCGCGGGACAACGCGGAGCCTGGCGAGCGGGTCGCTGTGGTGCAGCCTGAGTTCACGCGCGAGGAGGTCGAGAACTTCGTCGACTACGTCGTGCGAGGGCTGTCGACGCTGCCCGCGGAAGCGGTCTCGTTCTTTGCCTGGCGAGCGACCGCGCAGAGCGTCCGCAGCCACACACGCCTCGTCTTCGACGACGGGTGGTTTTTCTGCACCGAGAACCCCGGCTTCGAGCACGACTCGGGGTCCGCGCCTCTGTCGATCTCTGACGACTACTCGGTCCTCGAGGATGCGGGCGTGTCGGAGGACGATCTGGTCGAGGCGGGATGGACGCACGAACGCAACAGCAGGCAGTGGAGGTACTACCTCCCCGACAGCCCTCGCCGCCGCACCAACCCCTCGGGGGCCGTCCGCACGAAGCGGGACGAGCAGCTCTGGGCGAAGGCCAAGGCCCGTGCGGCCGAGGCGGGCCACGAGGGCGACTGGGCCTACGTCATGGGGGTCTTCAAGAAGAGCCGGCGGGCAGGGAGCAGGGTGCGCAAGAACCCCACGACCATCCCGCTCAAGTCGACGACGGAGCAGGTCGGCAACACCCTGCGCGTCGGGTACATCGAGGCCTACGCGATCAAGGGCGGGGGCTTCCGAGGCATCTTCGCGGACCTTGAGCGCCAAGAGGCCCACAAGTCTGACGTGCTCGAGTCGCTCGAGGAGGCCCGCAACTGGGCGAAGCGTCTCTGCCACGAGCGCTTCGTCGACCGCGGCTACAAGCTCGCGGCGATCCGCAGCAAGTCCCCCAAGCTCTCCTACAAGGCGAACGTGTGGGTGAGCACGGCGACGGGCACGCCCATCCGCTCGGGGCTGACGTCCCGCAAGAACCCCTCGATCAAGCTCTCCGAGGCGCAGCTCTCGGCCGTCGAAACGTACGTCACCGACCCCGCTCACCTCGACGACACGGTCGAGGACGACGGCGCTGCCGCCACGAGCCGACAGATCCAGGCCGCGCTCAAGGGCAACCACCTCACGCTGCCGACGGAGCCCGAGGTGTGCTGGCAGTGGCACGCCCGGTTCGCGTACGCCTCAGAGAGCGCGGCCGAGAGTGGCGACTACGCCTGGGCGCAGTCTTTGAACGCCCTCGCTAGCAAGTGTGTCTCCGTCCTCCGAGGTGCAAAGTGAGCCGCGTCGTCATCCCCTCGCTCGATGAGCTCCTCGCCGATCTGACGAACGCGCAGATCCGCAACAGCGTGTCTCCCAAGAAGGCGCTCTTCACGCCGGCCGAGGTGCGCGCGTTCGTCGAGTACTGCGTGCAGGCACTGCAGGCGACCCCTGAAGAGCTGCGGACGACGGTCACCGCGACTTGGGTGCGAGCGACGCGCAAGAACGGCAGAACGGGCGCGTGGTTGTACTTGCGCGGAGGACAGGTCTCGGCCGGCGCGAACCGCACAGAAGGGCGACCGCTCTCGAAGGGCACCCCTGCCGCCATCTGGATCCGCTCGCGCTGGCGAAACCCCGTCGACGACATGCTGGTCGACGAGCTCGTCGCCTCGGGGCTCTGGGAGCCGGGGGAATACCTGCACGGCTCTGGGCCCGACCCAGGCCCCTCCGAGTACTACTTCGTCGGCGCGCCCGCCCCCTACGACACTGGCGTGACGCACACGGCCAGCGGGAGGGCCTGACCCGTGCCCATCCGCCCACACCGCACCGCCCTCGGCGAGGCCAAGCAGGTCACGGGCGCGGGCCCGACGAACGTCACGAGCGGCCCCCCTCCGTCGGTTGACGCCATCCTGACCGAGGCCTCCGACGACATTGAGACCGAAGCAGGCGACTATCTGCAGCAGGAGTGATTCATGGCCGGCGTAAAGATCAGCAACCTACCTGCAGCGACGGACGCGACGCTCGACGACCTCTTGCCGATGGTCGACGTGACGGGCTCCGTCACGCAGAAGGTCACCGTCGCCCAGCTCCAAGCCGCCATCACCGGCGGGCCTGTAGCTGCCGCCGGCGAAGCCGTCGCTGCGGGGCAGATCCTCTGCAAGGCCAACGACGCAGGCACGGCGAAGCTGTTTCTGGCCGACGCCAACGCGAGCGGCCGGCGGGGGCCGTCGGGCTTTGCGCTGGCGGCAGCGGCGATGGGCGCCAACGTGCAGGCGGTGGCCTCGGGCGTGATCGACGTGCCGGATGCCTACTGGGTGGGCGGTGTGCCTGCGGTGACGGACGTGCAGGCGCCGGTCTACCTCTCCACCACGGCAGGGAGCGTCACCCTGACCCCGCCTGCCACTGCAGGAGACACTGTGGTGCAGGTGGGGGTGGTCTGGCGTGGTGGCGCGGGTAGTGTGCAGGTGCAGGTGAACATCGGCCAAGGCACGATCGCCTGAGGCCCCCTGCAGGAGCACACGCATGTCAAAGACCAAGAAGTCCCCTGAAGTCAAGACCCCCGTCGAGGCCACCCCGGCCGCGCCCGCTCCCGTCGAGGCCACCCCGGCCGCGCCCGCCGCTCCCGAGGAGCCGAAGGAGCGCAAGGTCGAGGCCGACGCCGACGACGCCGAGCTCCTGAGCAAGGCGCACGAGCACTACAACGAACAGGTCCGCGCCCTGGGCTTTCACCGACTGCAGGAGCAGGCGCTCTTGCAGAAAGCCATCGAGGCCAACCACGCGCTCGACACCCTCATGCGGACGGCGCTCGTGCGCGTCGGCGTGAAGGAGCAGGTGCGCTGGTCGTACGACTACGAGACCGGGGTCTTCACGCTGCCGGCGACGGCGCCGAAGAAGAAGCCCAAGTGAGAACCAGCCCGTGAGGGCGTTCCTCGAGCGATCCTCGAGGGTGAGGTGAGTCATGGCGATCCAAGAAAAAGCACTCCGCATGAAGGCAACCCCGTCGGACGGGGCTCTGTGGGAGCGCATCCCTGACGCAGCGACGCTCGAGGTCGGCGCAGGGATCAAGTCGACCCTGACGACCCTCGATATCTCGACGATCAATACGTCGGGGCTGCTCTCCATCTACGCGGAGGCCGCAGGGTCTGCCACCGGGCCTCGAATCCAGCTCGGCGGCTCCGCGTTGGGGACGCCCGTCCAAGAAGCGATCACGTTCTCCATCGACGGCACGGAGTACATGCGCGTCGATGGAGACTTCGCGGGCCGTATCAAGGGCAACGTGGGTATCCGCACATCAGCAGCGGCGTACCCACTCGACGTCTCGGGGGTGACTCGCGTCGGCGTCAACGGCACCGCCGCTGCTCCCGCCCTCATCATCGGCTCCACCGAGACCAACACCGGCTTCTTCAATGCAACCAGCGACGTGCTCGGCTTCGCGACAGCGGGCTCGGAGCGCATGCGCCTCGACGCCAACGGGCTCGGGATCGGCACGTCGGCGAGCGCGGTCGACGTGGTCAACGTGCTGTCGACTGCGGACGCAGGGCGGGGCATCAAGATCACAAACAGCAGCGCGGGCGCGTCTGCGAGTGCGTATCTCGGAGCCGTCAACGACGGTGGCAAGTTCGGCCTCCTCCGCATGGGGTCGAGCGGTTTTGTCGGCGTTGCGGTGACTTCTCGTGCGGTGCTCGACACCGATAGCAGCTCGGGCGTCAGCTTCTTGACGCGCACAGCAGCGACGGACTTCCGGTGGTACATCGGGGGGACCACGGTCAGCGAAGAGAAGATGCGCTTCAACTCGACGGGCCTCGGCATCTTCAACACCTCGCCGTCCTACCCGCTCGACGTGACCGGCGTTGCGCGCGTCAACGCCAACGGCACCGCCGCCGCTCCTGCGCTCATCGTCGGCTCGAGTGAGACCAACACCGGCCTCTTCAACACCGGCGCTGACATTCTGGGCTTCGCGACGGTGGGCCTTGAGCGCATGCGGATCTCCGCGACGCAGGTGCTGATCACCGGCAATGCCGGCAGTCAGCTCGATGTCTACGACTCGGTGGTCAACAGCCGCATCGTGACGAAGGTGGTCTCGGGCTCCAACCCAACGATCTACAACTCCTACGACGGAGGCCTCAATGCGGGCAACGGAGGCGCTCTCTCCCTTCAGGCTGGGCCCACCGGAGGCGGCACCATCGCTATGTATGGATGGGGTCGATCGGACGCGCTGGCTGGCGATATCGGGGTCTACACGGGCACCGCGGCGAACGTCTACACCCAACGCATGTACTTCGATGCCGCGACGGGGTACGTCACCGTCGGAGCGAGCGCCCCTACCCACTCGTTTTCTGTGACGTCGGGCTCTTCGGGTATCGCCATCGACGCTACATTGCAGTCCGTCGGTAGCACGTTCGGCAGTGGCGGTGAATCTCGCTTCTACGCCGAAGGCCCCGGTTCCTCGACGGGCCCGTACCTCCGCATGGGTGGATCATCACGGGGTGACTCCGACCGCAATGCGACAATCTTCTTGGTCTCCAACACAGAGTACGGGCGTTTCGACGGCAGCAACGGCCGCACCCTCGGGAACTTCGGCATCGGCAACTTCTCCGCAACAGCCGTCCCCACGAAGTTCGCTGTGCAGGCTGACGGTTCTGCGTCGACGGTGGTCATCTCGATGGGCGCCACGAGCGACGGTAACACGGGCTTCTTCCACCCCGCTGCGGACCAGATCGGGTACGCCGCCGGGGGGTCCGAGATCGCTCGTATGACCACCACAGGTCTCGGCATCTTCAACACCTCGCCGTCCTACCCGCTCGACGTGACCGGCGTTGTGCGTGTGAACACCGATGGCACCGCAGCAGCACCTGCGGTCATCGTCGGCTCGAGTGAGACCAACACGGGCCTCTTCAACGCAGGCAGCGACGTTCTTGGCATCGCTACGGCGGGTGTCGAGCGCGTGCGCTGGTCGAGCACGGCGGCGACCGGCGTGGTCTTCAACAACGGTCTCGCGGACTACGACTTCCGCGTGAACGGGGACACGATCGCCGACGTGCTCGTCGTCGACGCGAGCATCGACACTGTGTTGGTTCGGGGCTACCGCCTGGGGCGCGCGGGGTCGTCCACGTCGGACACCAACACCGCCTTCGGCTTGTCGGCCTTGGGCAGCGCGTCGGGCACCGACAACACCGCCTTCGGGTCGAACGCACTGCTCGCTGCAGGTGCTGCGACCGGGAACACCGCCTTCGGTGCGAACGCGCTCGACTCGGTCTCGACGGGCGGGGCCAACACCGCCGTCGGCGCCAACGCAGGTACGGCGTTCACGACCGCCTCGGACAGTACGGCGGTCGGCTCTGGGGCGTTGCCGCTCTCGACGCAAGGTCAGATGACTGCCGTCGGGTCAGGAGCGTTGTCGACGGTGTCGACGGGTCTGCGCTGCACTGCGGTCGGCTACAACGCGCTCGCCGCGTTGGACACCAACTCCGACTCGACAGCAGTAGGTCACCAAGCAGGCGCAAATGCGACGGGAGGCAGCGGCACCTTCGTCGGCGCCAACGCGGGCAACGGCGTCACGTCGGGCACACAATGCACGGCGCTCGGCCAAGGCGCGCTCACGACGGCGACCTTCACGGGGAGCAACGTCACCTGCCTGGGTTACAACGCAGAGCCGTCGACGTCGTCGGTGTCGGATGAGATCACGCTCGGCGATGCCAACGTCACGACGCTTCGCTGCGCCACCACGTCCATCACCGCCATCTCGGACGCGCGGGACAAGACCGAGATCCGCGACCTCGAGCTCGGGCTGGACTTCATCGAGAAGCTGCGCCCTCGGCGCTTCCGCTGGAACAAGCGCGACCTCAAGCGCGGCACGCCAGCCGAGCGGCCTGCGAAGCTGGGCCCAGAAGAGGCGGGCTTCATCGCGCAGGAGCTGGACGCTGCGCAGACCGAGGCGAGCGCGGACTGGGTTGGCCTGGTGCTCAAGAACAACCCCGAGCGACTCGAGGCGAGCCAAGGAAAGCTCATCCCGATCCTCGTGAAGGCGCTGCAGGAGCTCTCCGAGCAGGCGAAGGCACTCACGGTGCGTATCGCTCAGTTGGAAGCCGCTGCAGCCGCTTGAGCCCGCGCGTGCAGCATGAGAGCCTCCAGGGACACCCTCACCGGACCCCTGGAGGCTCTTCTCATGTCGCTCAAGAAAGACTGGACCACAGCCGCTCGCGTCACCGTCCCCAACGCCGTCCACAAGATCACAGCCGCGACCTTCACGGCGCGTGGGCTCGAGGTGCAGGTGCGCTCGTACGTCGACGTCGCCGAGAGCCAGAAGGCCGGCGGCGTGGACTTCGACAGCAACGTCTACACGCTGCCGTTCGACAAGTCGGCGCCGGTGAACGCGCACACGCAGGCCTACACCGCCCTCAAGTCGCACGTCACGGGCACGCGCCAGGTCGACGGCCCGCCTGACGCCGAGGGCAACCCCACCAAGGTCTCCGAAGACGTGATGCCCTTCGCCGGCGCGACGGACGTCTGAGCCATGCGCCCAAACCCAGCCACCCCCGAGACCGCCGCGAGCCTGCTCGTCACGCTCCTCAAGTGGAGGCACCCCTTGGCCCCGAAACCCCGCTCCAACCCCGACGACAACGACCACAGGGACCACAGGGACCAGCACCGGCCTCCCGAGCCGGACGCGGGTGCTCCCATGTCCGACGTCGAGGTGGTGATGCCCGACTACTACGAGCACCCCGCCTGGTACGCCACCGGCGAAGACCGTTTGGACCCCGGCGCCTCCGCTGAGATCCTCCGTGTGCGAGGTCGTCCGTGGGCGACGGTGTGGGTGTACCGCGCGGTACCTCGCGACGTGAAGAGCATCGCCCCGGGGGACTGGGTGACGCACGTCAGGGGCTACGCCAAGGACCACCTCGACGCGCGCCTGAAAGGCAAGGGGAAGATCATCAAGGCCCGAGCTCGTGCAGGGTCGCTGTTCACCGACGGGAACAGCCACCTCGAGTGGGGGTGGTGGCCCGACGCCGAGCGCGAGCAGGGCTTCGAGCGCCTCCGACGCCAGTCGCCGGGCTACCAAGCCTCGGTGGCGAAGGCCCGCTCCAACCCAGCCTCGCCCGAGTCTGCCTCGAGCCTGCTCGACAGCATCACCCTCGACAGCAAGGGCCGAGTCAAAGGCTCCACCGAGGAGCTCGTGCGCTGGTTGAAAGCTGCCATTGCGGACTCGCTGCCTCCCGGCGGCGAGATCGACCGCTACGGCAACATGGTCTACGAGGCGGACGTCAACGGCGAGGCGCGCAAGTTCCGCTACCACTTCACGGCGCAGCGGGTGCAGTTCCAAGCGCGTGTGGGCGGCGAGTGGGTCACGCGCAACAGCTACCCCTTCAAAGACCTCGCGCAGCGGGTCTACGCCAACCTCGCCAAGCTCGCCGGCCGTGAAGAGGCGCGCGAGCAGGCCAAGGCCGGCGCGAAGGTCCGAAAAGAGGCCAAGGTCCAGGCCCAAGCGAAGCTCGCCCAGCGCAGGCAGAAGAACTCCGAGCAAGGCCTGCGGGGCATCCAGATCGAGGTCGAGCACCCCGAGCTGGTGCGCCGGCTCGTGCTCGAGCAAGACCTCCAAGCGCGCGACGAGCTCCGGCCGTTGTTGGAGGCGGTCTCGCCGGCGGCTTCGAGCCAGCCCCCGCCGCGGGGCTTCTACCTCGCGCCCTTCGCGCTCCCGGTCGATGCGGCTCCGTCGATGGCGTGGACGGCGCAGCTCCCGACCGGCGAGAGCGTGTCGGTGGCGCAGGTGCCCGTGAAGAATGAGCGCACGCGCATGGTGACGTCCTGCGACCTGCACATCGGCCGCGCGGGGGACTTCGGGCTCATGGTGAGCCCCCGCAAGCACTCGGTGTCGTTCTCGCCGGCGGCCTTCAAGGGCCAGGGCCCCGGCTACCTGTCGGCGACGTGGGACTTGGAGCAGCTCGACGTCGGCGAGGGGGCCCGCATCCGCAGCGAGCTGTTCTTCGTCATCGCCCACGAGAAGCGCCGAGGGATCGGCCGGGAGCTCGTGCGCTTGTGGCTCGAGGCCGCGCGCATGGTGACCGGCGGTGGGAAGCGTATGGACCTCCGCATCGTGAGCATCGTCGACGCAGCGTGGCCGTTCTGGTTGCAGCTCGCGAAGGAGGGCCTCTACGAGGTGCTCCAGGCGACGTCGACTTCACTGCGCGTGCGCTAGCCCCCTCTACGAGGTGCTCCAGGCGACGCCGACCTCCCTGAGGGTGCGCTGATGCGCGGGAGGTTCCCTCCGGCAGCGCGTGCGCTAGCCTCAGGGGCATGACCGCACCTCCTCTCGGCTTCATCAGCCCTCTCGGCAAGAACAGCTCCACGACCCCTCTGGCCGGCGCAGCGTCCTTCACTGGCGCTTGGGAGGACGTGCACGACTTCGTGAGCATCACGGTCATCGCGACGGCCGACCAGGCCGGCACGCTCTACGCGGAGTTCTCGACGGATGGCGTGTCGGTCTCGCGCACGGTGCCGCTCTCCGACGGCGCCGACGGGGCCTTCGGCATCCACAGCCTCACGGTCGTGGCGCAGTTCTTCCGCGTGAGGATCGTCAACGGCGCGACGCCTCAGACCTCGCTCGTGCTGCAGTCCATCTATCACACGCACGGCAAGGTCGCGCTGCCGACGTCACGCCTCGCGCAGACGCTGGGCGACTACAGCGACGTGCTCAACGTCCGCGCCGCCATCGTCGGCAAGACGGACGGCGGCGACTACGTCAACACCCCAGTCACGCCAGAGGGGCACCTCGAGGTGGCGATCCACGAGCCGCTGCTGCCCTACGGCTCGCTGCACGTCGAGCGCCTCACGCCGGTCTTTCAGTCAGACGCGGTGTACGGGATCAATACCGTCGACATTCGCACCACACAGGGCAACGCCGCGAACCCCGTCGGCGTGACGGGCACGGCGACGGCCGATAACAACCTCTACAAGTGCAAGACCGGCACGACGGCGTACGCCTTCGCCACGATCCAGAGTCGTA
>JACCDO011910880.1_pt1 | contig 12996 bp, 10 predicted proteins | sample 7446101 | NCBI WGS metagenome assembly JACCDO01 (sample SAMN15323440, study PRJNA562643) | freshwater metagenome | isolation source: river surface water | place: USA:Blue River Watershed | collected 2017-08-16
CCAAGAAGTTTTTCCTTCAACTCACCCTTTGGCGCATGTCCTGAATGTAGTGGTTTGGGAAGTCATCTTGAAGTAGATGAAGAATTAGTAATTCCAAATAAAGATTTATCAATTTCTGAAGGAGCAATAGCGCCATGGGCCAATTCATCTGCAGATGGATATTGGGCACGATTATTAGAAGCTGTGGCAAAAGATTTGAAATTTAGTTTGGATACTCCATATAGAAAACTTTCTGAAAAAGTAAGAGATGCACTTCTTTATGGATATGAAAGCAACATAAATGTTAAATACAAAAATTCTTATGGAAGACAACGCTCTTATTGGACTGAGTTTGAAGGTGTCATAGAAAATATTCAATGGCGACATGAAAAATCAGATTCAGATGCTGCTAGGGAGCATCTTGAAGGTTATATGCGACAAAAGCCTTGCAAGAGTTGTAAAGGTGCAAGATTAAAACCTGTTTCTTTAGCAGTAAAAATTGGTAATCGAAATATTGCTGAATTAAGTTCAATGTCGATAGGTGAAATAACTAAATTTATTTCTGAGTTAAAACTTGGAACAAGAGAAATGGCTATCGCCCAGAGAGTGTTAAAAGAAGTATTAGAGAGATTACAGTTTTTACTTGATGTTGGACTTGATTACTTGAGTTTGGATAGAGCAGCTGGAACATTATCAGGTGGGGAAGCTCAAAGAATCCGTTTGGCTACTCAAATTGGGTCTGGTTTAGTTGGAGTTTTATATGTCCTTGATGAACCAAGCATTGGTCTTCATCAAAGAGATAATAAGAAATTAATTGATACTTTAATTCGTTTACGAAATCTTGGTAACACTTTAATCGTGGTTGAACATGACGAAGAAACAATTAGAGCAGCAGATTGGGTGGTAGACATTGGACCAGGTGCTGGAGAACATGGTGGTTTTGTTGTTTCATCAGGAACAGTTCAAGATTTAGAAAAGAATAAAAAATCTATAACTGGGGACTATATTTCAGGTCGTAAAGAAGTTGTAATACCCAAAAATAGACGAAAAATAGATCCAACAAGAATTATTAAAGTTATCGAGGCAGAGGAAAATAATTTAAAGAAAATAAGTGTTGAGTTTCCACTAGGAGTTTTTGTTGCAGTAACAGGGGTAAGTGGTTCAGGAAAATCAACCTTAGTTAACGATATTTTGTATTCATCTCTAGCACGAGATCTTCATCAAGCACGCATTGTTCCAGGAAAACACAAAAAAGTAGAAGGCATAAAACTTTTAGACAAAGTCGTACACGTAGATCAAAGCCCAATTGGTAGAACACCAAGAAGTAATCCAGCTACATATACAGGCGTTTTTGACAACATAAGAAAACTTTTCGCCGAGACTACAGAGGCAAAAATTAGAGGTTATCAGCCTGGAAGATTTAGTTTCAACGTTAAAGGTGGAAGATGTGAATCATGCTCAGGTGATGGAACTATTCAAATCGAAATGAACTTTTTGCCAGATGTTTATGTTCCATGTGAAGTTTGCGAAGGGGCTAGATACAACAGAGATACTTTAGAAGTCCATTACAAAGGTAAAACCATAAGTGATGTTTTGAATATGCCAATTGAAGAAGCTTTACAATTTTTTGAATCAGTTCCTGCTATTGCTAGAAATCTAAAAACGTTAGTAGATGTAGGCCTTGGCTATGTTCGTTTAGGTCAATCTGCTCCAACTCTTTCTGGTGGTGAAGCACAAAGAGTAAAACTTGCTACTGAGCTTCAAAGAAGAAGTACGGGAAGAACCATTTATGTTTTGGATGAACCAACAACTGGGCTTCATTTTGAAGACGTTAGAAAATTACTACTTGTTCTGGAACGATTAGTAGATTCTGGAAATACTGTAATTGTCATTGAACATAATTTGGATGTGATAAAAAATTCTGACTGGGTAATTGATATGGGTCCTGAAGGTGGTTTCAGAGGCGGAACCGTTGTTGCACAAGGAACCCCAGAGCAAATTGCAAAAATTAGCAATAGTTACACGGGAAAATATTTAGCACCAATGTTGAAAAAAACAACTAAAAAAGTTGGTTAATTATGGTTGATCCATCTCTTTATCGACCAAAGAATGTTCCTGAACTTCCAGGGGTTTACAGATTTAAAACACAAGATGATTCAGTCATTTATGTGGGTAAAGCAAAAAATTTAAAAAATAGATTAAACAGTTATTTTACTGATATCACTAATTTACATCCAAGAACTGCCATGATGGTTAAAACCGCAGCAAAAGTTGATTGGGTCACTGTTCATAATGAAGTTGAAGCTTTGCAACTTGAGTTTACGTGGATTAAGGCATTTAATCCAAGATTCAATGTTCGATTTAGGGATAACAAAACTTATCCATATTTAACTTTAACTTTGAAAGAAGAATTTCCTCAAATTGCTGTTACTAGAGGAGCAAAGAAAAAAGGTAATAAATACTATGGTCCATTCACCCATGTTTGGGCAATTAGACAAACAATGGAACAGATAATAAAAGTTTTTCCAATTCGATCTTGTAAAGATAGTGTTTTTAGAAGACATCAATTGATGAAGAGACCTTGTCTTTTAGGAGATATAGAAAGATGTGCAGCACCTTGCGTTGCAAGGGTGGATAAAAATGAATATTCACAAATTGTGAATAATGTTCTTAATTTTTTAAATGGCAATACTAAAACAATTTTTAATGATCTAAATTATGAAATGCAAAAAGCAAGCCAAAACGAAGAATACGAAAAGGCTGCTCGTTATCGCGATAGATTAGAAGCTTTGAATAAAGTAGTTGAATTAAATGCCATTGTTTTTGATGATGAAACTGACGCTGATTTAATTGCTTTGGCAGTCGATGAATTGCATTTGTCGATTCAAATTTTTCACGTTAGACAAGGACAAATAAAAGGCGAGAGATCATTTGTTTCAGATCGAATCGATCATAAAGAATTACCAGATCATTTTGAAGACTTATTAACTCAAATCTATGGTGAATTAGAAGGCGATGCTATTCCAAAAGAAATTTTGACAAATCATGAATTATCAAATTTAGAAAACGTGACAAAGTGGATATCTGAAAATGCTAAAAAGAGTGTCGATATAAGAAGACCTCAAAGAGGAGATAAAAAGAAATTAATGGAGACTAGTGAGAAAAATGCAGAACAAAATCTCATTAGTCATAAACTTAAAAGATCAGCAGATTTATTAGCTAGAACTAAAGCTTTAGAAGAACTCGCACAAGCACTTGAATTAGAACAGGCTCCTTTAAGAATCGAATGTATTGATATTTCAAATATCTCTGGCACAAGTACTACTGCTTCTTTAGTTGTTTTTGAAGATGCAATAGCGCAGAAGAAGCATTATCGAACTTTCAACATTAAATCCTTTGAAGGCCAAGATGACCCTCGCGCAATTGCTGAAGTAGTAAGCAGAAGATATAGATATTTGATAGATGGTGAAGATGCAGAAAATAGTAACAAGAAAAGTTTTGCTTATAGACCAAGTTTAGTTTTGATAGATGGTGGAATTGCTCAAGTAAATGCAGCTCGAAATGCTTTAGATGAATTAGGTTTATCAGAAATTGAAACTGTTGGAATTGCGAAAAGATTAGAAGAATTGTGGAAACCTGGAGCTAAAGATCCAATAATTCTGCCTAGAAATAGTGAAGCATTGTTTCTAGTTCAAAGAATTAGAGATGAGGCTCATCGCTTTGCTGTCACTAAAACTAGACAAAGACATTCGAAAAAGTCTTTGGAAAGTGAATTAGATGTAATTCCAGGACTTGGTGAGAAAAAGATCAAATTCTTATTGGATAAATACGGATCTGTTTCAAAAATAAGAAAACTAGATATTAAAGAATTAGCCCAAAATCCAGGATTTAATGAAAAATTAGCAACGGCTATTTTGGATGGATTGCAAGCAGAGACACCTAGTTTTGATGTTGAAACAGGCGAAATTTTGTCGTGATTCAAAGATAGGGCAGACTAAGAACATGAACAAACCAGAAGTTTTAATTGTCACTGGAATGTCTGGAGCAGGACGCTCAACAGCTGCTAAAGCTCTAGAAGATTTGGGTTGGTTTGTTATCGATAATTTACCTCCTTCTGTACTACTAGATGCTTTAAAAGATGTGCAAAGTCAAGGAGTGGCAAGTCATATCGCAGTTGTGGTTGATGTGCGTGGAGGAAAATTATTTTCAACATTAAATAATTCGTTAGAAAAAGTAAAAAAAGAAAATTGGCAAATAAGATTTTTATTTTTGGATGCTTCAGATTTAGCTTTAGTAAGAAGGTTTGAAGGAAGTAGAAGACCTCATCCTTTACAAGGTGAAGGAAGAGTCCTAGATGGCTTACAAAAAGAACGTGAACTTTTAGGGGATTTACGAGCAAATGCAGATGTAGTAATTGACACTTCAGATATGTCTACTCCAGGACTTCGAACAATTATTGAAAAAACTTTTGAAAGTGACGTAGAAGCCTTTCAAGTAACAGTCTTGTCTTTTGGATATAAATATGGAATTCCTATAGATGCCGATTTTGTTTTTGACGCAAGGTTTTTGTTCAATCCTTTCTGGAAAGAAGAATTGAAGAAATTAACAGGATTAGATCAACCTGTAAAAGATTTTGTGTTAAATCAAGAAGGTGCTTTAGAATTTGGCACAAATATTGTTGAGCTAATCAATCAAACAAAAGCAGGTTATATAAGAGAAGGAAAAAAGTACGTTACCGTTGCAATCGGTTGCACAGGTGGAAAACACAGAAGCGTTTGTTTAAGTGAAGAAGTATCTAAAAATCTAATTAAGCATGGGGCAAAAGTAAGAGTTGTTCACAGAGATTTAGGGAAAGAATAAAAGTTACTCGTGTTACTCATGTGACATGATTTAAGTTACAAATTCAAAGATTTTTAAAAACAATCTGACACGCCGTAAAACTTATGTCAAGATATAAGTTATGGCAATGACAGCAGCGGTAAAAGATGAATTAGCAAGAGTTGAATTAAATAAAAGTTGTTGTCGAAAAGCTGAAGTTTCGGCCCTTTTGAGATTTGCAGGAGGGCTTCATTTAGTTGCAGGCCAAATTGTTGTCGAAGCAGAATTAGATGCTGGTCAAATTGCTAGAAGACTTCGCAAAGACATCATCGAACTTTATGGCCATGATGCTGAAATGTCTGTGTTGCAGGGTTCTGGCATAAGAAAAGGTGCACGTTACGTAGTAAGAGTTGTGCAAGGTGGCGATGTTTTAGCAAAACAAACAGGATTAATAGATGCAGCCGGAAGACCAATCAGAGGACTTCCTCCATCAGTTGTAGGTGGTGGAATTTGCGATGCTGAATCTGCATGGCGTGGAGCATTTTTAGCTCATGGATCTTTGACTGAACCTGGTAGATCAAGTGCTTTAGAAATAACAGCACCAGGACCTGAAGCTGCACTTGCTTTAGTTGGTGCTGCCAGAAGACTTGATGTTGTTGCTAAAGCTCGAGAAGTAAGAGGAGTAGATCGAGTTGTAATTAGAGACGGAGATGCAATTGGTTCTCTATTAACAAGACTTGGAGCACATGATGCAGTCATTGCTTGGGAAGAAAGAAGAATGCGTCGTGAAGTAAGAGCTACAGCAAATCGTTTAGCAAATTTTGATGATGCCAATTTAAGACGAAGTGCTCAAGCAGCAGTTGCAGCCGGTGCGAGAGTTTTAAGAGCAATGGAAATTTTGGGAGATGAAATTCCAGATCATTTAAAAGCTGCGGGACAACTACGCATCACTCATAAGCAAGCAAGTTTGGAAGAACTCGGTTCACTATCTGATCCACCTTTAACAAAGGATGCAATAGCAGGAAGAATCAGAAGACTTTTAGCAATGGCGGATAAAAGAGCGCAAGAATTAGGAATTCCAACAACTGAAGCCTCTCTCACACCAGAAATGCTCGAAGGGTAGAATTGGTTTTGGCAATGACGCCAAAATGAAATAAAAATCCATAAAAACTATTTAAATTCTGGAGTTGATAAAAAAGTGGCAATTCGTGTTGGAATCAACGGTTTTGGTCGTATCGGAAGAAATTACTTAAGAGTTATTCAAGATAGAAAAGGTAAAGCAGCAGAAGGTGCTTTAGCCCAAATTATTAAATCTAATGAACCAATCGAAGTTGTCGCAGTTAATGATTTAACAGATGTTAAAACTTCAGCTCATTTATTGAAATACGATTCAACTTTAGGAAGATTTCCAGGAGAAGTAAAAACAGAAGGAAATTCTATATATGTTGATAACAAAGAAATAAAAATTACCTCACACAGAGATCCTGCAGAAATTCCTTGGGGAGACTTTGGGGTTGATCTTGTTATTGAATCAACTGGTGTATTTACAGATGCTGAAAAAGCCAAATCACATCTAAAATCTGGACCTAAAAAAGTATTGATTTCAGCTCCTGCCAAAGGAGAAGACATCACAATAGTTTTAGGTGTAAATCATGAAGCACTAGATCATGCAAAACATATCGTAATAAGTAATGCGTCTTGCACCACAAACTGTCTTGGTCCAATGGCAAAAGTAATTCATGACACTTTTGGAATTGAATCTGGCTTGATGACCACTATTCATGCTTATACAAATGATCAATCAACACTTGATATGCCGCATAAAGATTTAAGAAGAGCAAGAGCAGCAGCGATCAACATGATTCCAACAACAACAGGTGCTGCTAAAGCTATTGGTTTAGTTTTACCTGAGTTAAAAGGAAAACTTGATGGTTATGCCATGCGTGTTCCAACTCCAGTTGGTTCAGCAACAGATTTAACTGTTCAATTAAAAAAGACAGCAAGTGTGCAAGACATTAACAACGCATTAAAAGCTGCAGCAGAAACTTCCTTGAAAGGAATACTTTCTTATTCTGAAGATCCTCTTGTTTCTACAGATATTGTTCATGATCCACATTCATGCATAATTGATGGACAACTTACTTCAGTTTCTGGAAGTGTTGCAAAAGTTGTTGGATGGTATGACAACGAATGGGGTTACTCAAGTCGTCTTGTTGATTTAACTCAACTTGTTGGCTCAAATCTCTAATTTTTAATGAAACAATTAGAACAAATTGAATTATCAAATCAGCGCGTAATTCTACGCGCTGATTTAAATGCCCCTTTAAAAGTTGACTCAAATGGGCAAATGCAAATTACAGATGATGGACGATTAAAAGCAAGTGTTTCTACAATTGAATTATTAATTAAAAAGAATGCCAAAATCATTATCTTGGCACATTTAGGAAGACCAAAAGGTGAAAGAAAGCCAGAATTATCTTTAAAACCAATTGCAAAAAGATTAAGTGAATTATTAAATAAAAAAATCGAATTTGTTGAAGATTTAAACGAACCTAATTTGAAAAATAAAATTGATGAATTAAATCCAAGTGAAATATTAATGATCGAAAACATTAGGTTTGAAAAAGATGAAACAAGTAAGGATCCAGCTGAAAGAAATAGATTGGCACAAAAAATAGCGCAATTCGGTGATTTTTTTGTAATTGATGGTTTCGGTGTGGTGCATAGAGAACAAGCTTCAGTGACGGACATTGCAAGACTTTTACCAAGTGCTGCAGGAAAACTTGTGGAAGCTGAACAAAAAGCATTTGACAAAGTGCTTAATAATCCTGAAAGACCTTATGTAGTTGTATTAGGTGGTTCCAAGGTAAGTGACAAATTAGGTGTGATTAAAAACTTAATAAATAAAGTCGATTTACTACTAATAGGTGGGGGAATGGCTTTTACATTTTTGAAAGCAAAAGGTTTTGAAGTTGGACAGTCTTTGCTTGAACAAGAAAGAATTGAAGAAGTAAATCAACTTATGAAAGTAGCACAAGAAAAAAATGTTCAGATAGTTTTACCTGTTGATGTTGTAATTTCTAAAGAATTAGATGGCTCAAGTGAAGTAAAAACTGTAGATGTAGAAAATATCCCAAGTGATCAAAAAGGATTAGATATTGGTCCAAAAACGATTGATTTATTTAGTTCCAAGTTAAATCAAGCTAAAACGGTCGTTTGGAATGGTCCTATGGGAGTTTTTGAAGTGAAAGAATTTTCAAATGGAACTAAAGAAATAGCGCAAAAGATTTCTGAATTGAGCGCCTACACAGTTGTTGGAGGAGGAGATTCTGCTGCTGCAATAAGATTGTTAGGTCTTGATGAATCAAAATTTGATCACATCTCAACAGGTGGCGGCGCATCATTGGAACTTCTAGAAGGTAAAGAATTACCGGGATTAAAAGTATTGGAGGAGATTTAAATGTCCATTGAAGGTAGAAAACCAGTAATGGCTGGAAACTGGAAGATGAATTTAAATCATTTAGAGTCAATCGCTTATGTAAATAAATTGGGTTTTTCATTAACTGATGCAGATTACGAAAGAACCGAAGTTGTAATTTTTCCACCATTTGTTGATTTAAGATCTGTACAAACTGTTGTTGATGCCGATCATTTAAGACTTACATATGGCGCTCAAGATCTAAGTGCTCATGATTCTGGAGCATATACAGGCGAAATTAGTGGACCAATGCTTAATAAATTAAAAGTTAAATATGCTCTGATTGGCCATAGTGAAAGACGTGCCTATCACAATGAAACAGATGAATTAGTTAATTCAAAAGTAAAAGCTGCTATTAAACACGATTTAACTCCAATGATTGCTGTAGGTGAAACTTTAGAAATCAGACAAAGTGGAAATGCAATTGAACATACTTTGAACCAATTACAAATTGCATTAAAAGATATTAGAGCCAATTACATCCCTCAAATTGTTATTGCTTATGAACCAGTTTGGGCAATTGGTACAGGTGAAGTTGCAACTCCTGAAGATGCTCAAGAAATGTCAAAATCAATACGAGAAAAAATTGCCAAACTATATTCTGATGAAGCAGCAGACAAAATAAGAATTCTTTATGGAGGATCTGTGAAACCTGGAAATATTAAAGCCATAATGGAACAACCAGATGTTGATGGAGCATTGGTTGGTGGGGCCGCTTTAGACCCTGAAGAATTTTTAAGAATCATTAGGTGGCCAGATCAGCCATAATTTGTGGGACTCGCATAAGCCCCAACATTTAAACTTAATAGTTTTGTTTTATCCTAGAAGCAATCAAAGGAAGAAATCTCAGTGACAATAATTAGCTGGACTTTAGGTGTAATTCTAGTTATTTCAAATCTTTTATTAATACTTTTAGTATTACTTCATAGAGGTCGTGGTGGAGGTTTATCAGATTTATTCGGTGGAGGTTTTAGTTCATCTCTTGGTGGATCTTCTTTAGCTGAAAGAAATTTGGATAGATTCACAATTGCAATCGCAATAATTTGGGCAGCAAGTGTTATTGGTTTAGGTTTAGTTTTAAGCGCTTAAATAAAAGGAGAAATAAATGGCAACTGGTGGTAGTGCAATACGAGGAAGCCGCGTTGGCGCTGGCCCAATGGGTGAAGCAGAACGCGGAGATGCAGCACCACGAGTTCGTTTATCTTTTTATTGCGCTCATGGTCATGAAAGTAGACCTGCATTTGCAGTAGATGCACCGATTCCAGATGAATGGGATTGTCCACGTTGTGGTTGGCCAGCTGGCAGAGATCAAGATAATCCTCCACAACCTACAAAAAATGAACCGTACAAAACTCATCTTGCTTACGTTAAGGAAAGACGAGATGACAAAGACGGAGATGCAATATTGGCAGAAGCTATCGAAAAATTAAGAGGCGAGCGTTAATTAATTAGTTTTTTAGCAGTAGCAACAATATTTTCTACAGATATTCCGTATTCTTTAAATAAAATATCTGGCTTAGAACTTGCACCATAATGATCAAGTCCAATCACAGCACCATCTGAGCCGACAAATTTATACCAACCAAGAGTAGAGCCTGCTTCAATTGCAATTTTTTTAATATCCTTTGGAAGCACCTGTTTTTGATAATTTTCATCTTGAGCCAAGAACCATTCAACGCATGGCATTGAAACAACTCTTGTTGAAATTTTTTGTTCCTCTAATTGTTTTTGTGCATCAAGTGCCAACTGGACTTCAGATCCTGTAGCGATCAGTATCGTTTCAGGTTGATTATTTTTTGCCTCACTTAAAACATATCCACCTTTAGAGACACCTTGTTCCGATGTATATATTTTTCGATCTAGAGTAGGAATGTTTTGACGAGTTAACACAATTCCAGCAGGTTTTTTATCTTTAATAATTTTTAGCCAGGCTTGGCTTACTTCATTTGCATCACAAGGTCTGACAACATTAAATCCAGGAATTGAGCGTAAAGACCATAATTGCTCAACAGGTTGATGAGTTGGACCATCTTCTCCTAAACCAATGGAGTCGTGAGACCAAACATAAATAACCGGTAATTGCATAAGACTTGCAAGTCTTATCGCAGGTTTTTGATAGTCGCTAAATATTAAAAATGTGGCACCAAAAGGTCTAGAAAATCCGTAAAGTGCCAAGCCATTCATTATTGAAGCCATGGCGTGTTCTCGGATACCAAAGTGAAGGTATTTACCACCAATTGAAGAGTTTGGAATATTTAACTCCGGTATTTGCATGACTGTTGCATTTTTTAATGCAACACCATTACTTTCTGCAAGATCTGCAGAACCACCAATTAATTCAACCAATTTTTCTGAGAAAAAATTTAAAACTGTTCCACCACTTTTTCTACTTGCAACACTTGATCCTGCTTCAAAACTAGGCAGATTATTTTCAAGATCGTCTGGCAGACTGTGTGATTGAAGTCTTTTAAATTGTTTATTTAAATCTGGATTTTTAAAAGCCCAATCCTCAAACTTTTGAAGCCACTTATTGTATTTCTCTTCACCAGTTTCTAATACTGATCTTGTGTATTCTAAAACTTCTTTTGGCACAACGAAACTTTCTTCAGGATTAAAACCAAGAGACTCTTTAGTAAGTTTTACTTCATCTTTTCCGAGTGGAGCACCATGAGAGGCTGCAGTGTTTTTAGCGTTAGGAGCAGGCCAAGCAATTACTGTTTTAAGTCTTATAAAACTTGGCTTTTCAGATTTTTTAGATTTTTCAATTGCATCAATAAGTTTTTGTATATCAACGCTTCCATTTGAATCTAAACCAACAGTATGTGTATCCCAGCCGTATGCTTGATATCTTTTTTCTACATCTTCTGTGAACGCTAAATTTGTTTCACCATCAATGCTGATTTTGTTGTCGTCATAAATCACTATTAAATTAGACAGATTTAAATGTCCAGCAATACTTGATGCTTCGGATGTAACACCTTCTTGAAGATCTCCATCACTTGCAATCACATAGATATAGTTATCAAAAATACTTTGATTAGTAGCAGTTTTAGGGTCAAAATAGTTTCTCCAATATCTTGAAGCTATTGCCATTCCAACTGCAGAAGATAAACCTTGGCCTAATGGACCAGTAGTCATTTCAACTCCATTGGTGTGACCAAATTCAGGATGGCCTGGAGTAAGACTGTTATGTTTTCTAAAGTTCTTTAAATCTTCAATTTCTAATCCATAACCGGTTAAATAAAGTTGAGAATAAAGCAACATACTTGCATGTCCGCAAGAAAGAATAAAACGATCTCTGGCAAACCAATCTGAATTTTTTGGGGAATGATTCATTACTTTATTAAATAAAAGGTGAGCAACTGGCGCTAAAGCCATCGCAGTTCCAGGATGACCATGGCCAGCGTTTTCCACAGCATCCATCGCCAAGACTCGAGCCGTGTTTGATGACTTGGTATCTAGTTCAGTCCAATTCAAAATATAAAGTCCTTTTATTCGTTTGCGCTCTAGTGAATAGCCTAATGAGTCTGTTGTCACACTATCCAACAAACTCACCGATTTAACTCTTCAGGTAACGTAAGTTAGGTCATGAAATCAGATGAAATATCACCTCAACAAAAAGCACATGAATTAAAAAAAGAGTCATTTTCACAAAATTTAAAAAATTATGTAGCTTTAACAAAACCTAGAATTATCGAACTCTTATTAGTAACAACTGTGCCAACAATGTTTTTAGCATCAGGTGGCTGGCCAAATTGGTTACTTGTCTTAAACACATTTATTGGAGGTGCTTTAGCTGCAGGTGGAGCAAATGCACTTAACAATGTTGTTGATCGAGATATAGATGCACTTATGACAAGAACAGCTCATAGGCCATTAGTTACTGGGAAAGTTTCAATCCGAGGAGCAATCGCACTTGGAGTTTCACTTTCGTTGTTATCTGTAATTTGGTTACAAAGTAGTGTAAACACTCTTTCAGCGGTTTTAGCTGCTTCTGCAATTGTTTTTTATGTTTGCATTTACACCTTGTTACTTAAAAGAAGAACTTCATCAAACATTGTGTGGGGTGGAGCAGCAGGATGTTTTCCTGTATTAATCGGTTGGGCAGCGGTAACTAATAAAATTGAACTAGCACCAATTGTTTTGTTTCTTATTGTTTTTTGGTGGACTCCACCGCATTATTGGCCATTGTCGATGCAATACAAGAATGATTATGCAAATGCTGGTGTGCCAATGCTTCCTGTGGTGAGTGAAAATATTAAAGTTGCAAATCAAATAATTATTTACTCATTCGTCATGTCTTTTACAACTTTAATCTTGCCCTTAACAGTCGAATTATCAATTTATTATTGGGTTGGTGCAATCATTTTAAATATTTTATTTCTAAGAGAAGCTTTTGCTCTACGTAGCAGAATCATGAGTAAATTAACTGAAATTTTGCCTATGAAGTTATTTAATTATTCCATCACTTATCTGGCATTGTTATTTCTCCTAATTGGAATAGACCCTTTAATTAGCTAATGAAAATCGCATATGTTGTTGGAGACGATGACCCCAACGACCCAGATCCAGATTTAGATATTCCCTTTGTTGAAAATGCTGCAAAAGAATTAAATATAGATTTAGTTTTTACTAATTGGCAAGATAAAAAAATTAATTGGCAAGATTTTGATGCTGCTGTTATTAGATCGACATGGAATTATGTTCCTTTTAGAGACGAC
>JACCDO010131781.1_pt1 | contig 12995 bp, 13 predicted proteins | sample 7446101 | NCBI WGS metagenome assembly JACCDO01 (sample SAMN15323440, study PRJNA562643) | freshwater metagenome | isolation source: river surface water | place: USA:Blue River Watershed | collected 2017-08-16
GATGAATTTTTTAGTAAAACGGATAATGGATTATTTATTCAATTTAAAGCTCCAACTCCTCCAACCCCCTTCGGTTCAAGTCAACCATTTTTTAAATTTGGTTTTTCTAATGATGGTTTAGTACCTAGTTATTTTTTTAATGTAGAAACAAGTGGTACAGGAAGTTCATATATTATTTATTTTGATACTTTATATGGTCAACAAAGTACAACAATGGGTTATTATGGTGATACTACATTCTCACTATATAGTGATGGTTCTTATATATATGCTTATGCTAACGGGGTATTAATACCATCAGGTGGTGGTTATCAAAATCCTTTCCCCATTCCGGGAGGTGATACAAACCCAGAATGTTTATATTTTAGTTCATCACATTCAGTAACTTCAACTTTTGAAGATATTTATTTTTATCCAACTGGTAAAAGTGGTAGTGGTAGTGGTATAACTGGAGATACCGGACCTACTGGTTATACCGGTGAGACTGGACCCACTGGTTATACTGGAGAGACTGGACCCACTGGTTATACAGGTGATACAGGACCTACTGGTTTAGGAGGAATAGATGGTGCTAATTCAATTCGTTATTATTTAGAATCAACATCTGGTGGTAATGTATCCGGGAGTACATATTTTACATCAGGTTTTAATTCAAGTCCTTTAAATTCATATATTTTTGTTTTCGCTTATGTTTCTACTATTTCATCATCTGAAGGATTCTGGGATACCTTATCAAATTCAATAACAAATGGTTTAACACCTTATTTACAAATAACTCAAGTGTCCAATTCCACTATTACTGGTTTATATAAAGTTTTATCTATTGTTTATAGTGATCCAGGAAATGGTGGTCAATATACTGTAACATGCGATGGACCCCCTGCTTTATATGGTAATGGTAATTGGAATACATCAGAATTATATTCGATATCTTTTAATTTAGGAGGACCTCAAGGTTATACTGGATATACAGGTTATACAGGTTATACAGGTTATACAGGAGATACAGGAGCTACTGGTAATACAGGTCCAGCATTATTTGGACTTCTCGCTGATGGAGGAACATCTGATATATCTGTGGGTAGTAATTCAGTTACTAAAGTAAGTGGTACTAGTGGTACATTAAGTAGAGGATATTCACCTCAATATTATCCTTATAATGCAGCTTTTTTGACTTTTACTGTCCCCAATTTAACAAATAGTGAATATAGAGTATTCTTGGGTAATTCTGGTTTTAGATCTTATGGAGTATCTTTACAATACGCTGGGGGTAATAATTATGTATATATATATTATAATGATGGAATCGAATTACCTCAAATTTCAACTTACACAGCTGGTGATATATTCACAATCTCTGTTTCAACAAATGGAGCATATTTTTATCAAAATGGAGTATTATTAACCTCAAAATCATTAGTATCAGGTACTACTTCTTTACAAGCATGGTTCGGAATATATACTGTAGGTGATTATATTGATAATATTGCATATGGTTATTTAGCCTCACCACCTTCAATTTATCCTTTTATCACTTATCAAAATAGTACTACCCAAAGTATAACATCTTCATCGCCTCCATCAAATGCAATTGTTTTATTCGACACTTCAATTGAATCATATGGAACCATATCATTAGACCATTCTTCACCCACAACTTTTACCAATAATTCAGGTTCAACACATTCCTATATGGTATCTGTAACTGTAAATTATGATATTAATTCGTCAGGAATTCGTACTTTGTTTATAAGTAAAAATGCATCAACACGTATAACACAAACAATCGTAAATGCCGTATCAAGTGATAATACTTTTTTAAATTTAAATATTCCTATTCTCTTAAATAATACTGATTATTTCCAAGTATGGACGTCTCAAGATAGTGGAACTTCATTAGATATCGGTTCAGACACTGATTTTGGTGGTAGTATAATAACCATTCAACAGATACAATAATAAAAAAAATGATGGCTAATATACCCTATTATATTTTTTTCATGTATAATATATTGGACCATTGTTCATACCAATGGCCTTGATCGGAGGTATGGATGGTGTTCTAAAAATTTATTTTTTAATAAAAAATATTAAAAAATTTAAAAATATTTTTAGAATACTATCCATTTTCCTTATTTTCATAATTCAATATTTAGTCATTCTATCAGAAAAAAATGATGGCTATCATACTTTATATAATTTATTCTTAGGAAAGGATTAACACAAACCAATCAACAACCATGGCAACCCTTCCCGTGGCTCTTCTCCCTCCTGTATCGGAGGATGAGCTTATCGCCCTGCTCTCTTCTGGAGACCTTTCTCGCATCTGGGATCTTCTCAGCACTCAGCCTCCCCACTTCTTCGTGGACATCCACTACAAGATCTGTGCCTGGCTCCTGCACCGTCTGCTCGAGATGAAGGCGAAGGCTATGTACGTGGAGCGGGCCGACCACATGCCCTTCCTCAACCTCTACATCGCCATCACCGACCACATCCGAGCGAACCGGGCTGACGCTAACCGTCTCTTCGGTGAGCTCCTCTACATCCTCGCCAACCTGGATGCGGAGAGCAACCGTGTCTTCTACATGGCGACTGTTGACCAGACCTACGTCCCTAGCTCCCTCAAGGTCGCCCACTACTTCGGCGACTTTGCGGAAAGCCTCGACAGGGACTTTGAGGCGCACCTCCAAGACATCGAGCTCTTCATCGGCTCTGCTGCTGTGGAGAACCGCGTCGAGTACAGCGTCGAGATCTTCCAGCTCTTCCGGACCGTCTTCCCCGGTCGTTGGAGCTCGGAGTACTACCCGGCCCTGCGCACGCCTGACGTCGCCTGAGGAGACCTGGTTGTGAGGATACTTTATCCTCCCGGTCCTGCGCACGCCCGACGTCGCCTGAGGAGTCCTGGTCGTGAGGATACTTTATCCTCCCGGCTCTCCTCGCCCATCCCCGCAAGGGGGTTATAATCTCATTATCCCACAAAAAATAAATATAAAAAAAATTATATATATATATAAATAAATGATACGATATATATTTATTTTTATTAGTTTTATACCATATATTTATAGTCAAGAATTATGTCCTCAAGGTTATTATCGACCTAAAACTATATATACATTAAGAGGTGCAAAGAGAATTGAAAATTGTATAGCATGTCCTCGAGGAAGATATGGTATAAATCAATGTACAAATCTTTGTCCGAAAGGAAGATATGGATCTAGCTCTGGAAGTATTACAAAAGAGGATTGTACATTATGTCCCATGGATACATATTCATCTCAGGAAGGATACTTACAATGTACTTCATGTCCAATTGGTAAATATAATCCAAATGTAGGAAGTATATTATCTTCTGATTGTATAAATTGTCCAGAAAATTATTATGGACATCAATGTTATAAACAATTTTTAGAAGATTATCAATATCCTGATGAGAATTCACCGAAAAGTTCATATTCTTCTTTTTATTCTTCAACAACTCCTTCTAAAAAAGAAGAGAAAAAAACACATATTTATAAAGATGGTTGTGGAGGAGGTTTACGAAATGTATGTGGTAAAGAACATATAAGTTACATGTAAAAAGGTACACAAACATAAAATGTTAAAAGTGCTGGATATTGTACAATGCTAAAAATATCATCAATTCTTAATTTTTCATTTGAATATGTTAAATATTCAAATTCATTTGTAAACGGTCTTACATTATGATGTATTTGTTTACTCTCTTTTGGATATTTAACGATCAAAAATTGTAAATGTAACTTCGCTTGTGTAAATGCAAAGTGACATGCGATATTATAGGAGAGTGTCTTTGACAGAAATCCTGGAATCTGAATAATATCTCCCTTCTTCCATGTATTTGAACCATATTTTGTATAATATTCAAAACCATGAAATAATGAAACCGAATAAGATAAAGGTTCAACTTCATCTAATAAAGAATGAATAGATGATATCATTGTCTTCTCTTTATCAGAAAGAGGAATATGATGAGATAATTTACCATTTAACCAACAATCACCACCTACATATCGACGAAAATGATAATCACCATCAGGATTTTTAAAAATCACTTTATCAGATTTGGTGATAATTTCACTCATTTTCGAGTGAGTATGAATGGTCTTGTCAATTTCATCAAAATTACGGAAAGTCTTCTTTAATTTATATTCGAGAGAGATGATCTCATTCTCCTCTTGTATATCATGAATTCTCTTCCAATTCTCTTCATTCTTCTTTTTATCCATCATCCACCAATAACAAGTATTTCGAATGATATAAAAAAGACTCTGATATATATCTTTCGTAATAGATTCTATAGAAAAATCGTAAATAATCCCATTCAAATTCTCGAGTATGGTTGTTTTTCGTATCTTTTCAAATTGTTCATCTGTAATCTTCTTCTCTTCCATCATATAAAGATGAAAAGTATCTATCATCTTTACAAATCTCCATAAATAATACATTTTTTCTTTTTTTATTCTTTGATAGTATAAAATATACTATCAATTTACTTAAAAAATCATTTTTTCTATGATTTACGTTCACCATCCCGACACGAGATGGTTTTGTCATCATCTTTTTTAATTAAACGTAAAAGTTGATGAATGAGGGAGCGATTTTTCATAATCATGATTCTCATTATCTTTCATCTTTTTACCTTCTTCCCACCATATACGTTTTCTTAATTTAGTAGTTGACCAACCATGAACACTTCTATTATGATAATAAACTTCCATAGGTAAATCATCACCTGTACAATTTTTACCTTTATAATCATCACCTAAAATACGAATATCTGCATTTAAGGCTTTAAAACCATCATATAATTCTTTTTCAGTAGAATAAATAAAAATCTGATCAATATATTTACAACCTTCTACTAATATTTTTCTCTCTTCAAAAGATAAGATAGGTTTATTTTTTTCAGGACGATCTATAGTGGGATCGGTTTGAAGGAAAACTACAAATAAATCACAGTGTTCTTTACCATCTTTTACCATTAACATGTGACCTGCATGAAAAAGGTCAAAACATGAAGCTGTGACACCTATCTTTTTATCTTGATTCTTTAAACGAAATTCTTGAATCTTTTCTATACATGTTCTCTCTATTTCACTCATATTATTTATTTTATATATATTTTTTATATAAAATGAAACGAATATAAAAAAAACATTTATAAATGATTTTGAATATCATTCCAAATTGATTGTAAAAGTATGTGAATAAATATTTTATCTTTATGATGAATATTATATAATTCACGTATTTTTAATTCTATATTAATTTTTTCTTTTTCTTCATAATGATTGATATTATCAAAATATTCTTTTCCTTTTAATTTTTTTTGTATAAGTAAGAAGAGATCTTTTTTATGAGAGATATTTTTAGAAGGTTTTATTTTTTCAAGAGCATCATATAAGCGATATATATATTTTGAAGATTTGATAATAGCATATTCTTCATTTTTCTTCATTTTAGAATAATAACGGAAAAGATCAATATAATTTTCGATAGCTGATTGTTGATAATATTCAGTCTCCATGTGGAAAGGTCCTAAGTTTTGAATATAACCTAAAATGTGATATATAGTGCCCATACAAAAATATGTTTCAGAACCATAAAAATTACTTAAAGAGATAGTATCAATAAGTTTACTTAAAAAATCGTAAATAATCTTTTGATATTCTTTTATATCTCTTTTTTTAGATAAACTATTTTTAATATTTTCAAAAATAGCATCATATTCTAATTGAATATTTTTAATCTTTTCTTGTGTCTCCTCATATAAATCTATACTTTTATGAAGAGATAAATCAAAAATTTTATTATCCACTTTTCCGAATTTTTCATTCATAATATCATTTATTGTTTTAGAAGAATGAGTTATTTTGTTTAAAATAAAATGAATAATAGGTTCTAAATGATTTTTAAAATCTTTCTTCTTTATTTGATAGTTTGATTGATGTTGAAGTATCTTCATAATTAACCATTCGAATTGTGAATTTTTGATTTTGTCTCCAAATAGATAAATCGGTTTATTTATAATTTTTTTAGGGGGAAGATAAAAGATTTGTTGAATGGGTTTTTGATTTGTTTCAAATGACTGATAAGCATGATAGATAATATTATCTTTTTTCATAACATCTGGACGAGATACTAAAAAAAATGTTGATCCATATAAATTTGTATCAAATACCTTTGCTGAAAAATTTTTCCAAAATTTTATAAAGTATTGATTATACATATCAATTATATCCCTCGGAAATAATACTCCTCCTATAGTAATATCATAATTACTAACAAGAGAAGTACTTCCAATAGATACTACACTACAATGTAGACTAATTTCGGATTTTTCATCACATTCATAAAAAAAATATTTTGTGATAATCTCAATTAAACGGTCTACATAATATTTTCTTATAATATTGATAAAAGTTAATATATATTTTCGATTCTCTTCAAAATGAATATAATGTGTAGAAATAATTGATTGAAATTCAAATGGAATCTTTCTAAATTTACCATTTTCACGATAATGAAAATAATATAAAGATTTTTTTTTTATAAATAAGTCTTGACTTTGAAAGAGAGATTCAAATGCATTTTGTTCAGATGTAGGTAAAAATTGATGAATGATTTTTATATATTCATTTTTTAATTTTTCATCATCATAATATCTACTAAGATTTATAAGTTCTTGGATAATACTATTATTTTTTTTAAGATTAATTTTATCAAAGATTGTAAGAATCGATTTATTTAAATCATTTATTTTTATATCTCCTTTATTTTTTTTTAACATATCCCTAAACATAAATATTATAAATTTTTTACAAATCTTCTAAAATTGATTTGCAATATGTTTAGCACATCGTCGTTTCCAATTTTCAATAAATTCATCATCTTCAAACCCTTCAGGGGGTACATATTCAATATCTTCTTTAAATCTTTGATAACCTTGAATCAAACAGTCAATAGCCTCTTTACGTACTGAATCAGGATATACATCTGGAAGACGCATATAACGTATAGCGATATGTATAATATCTTGATAAAATTCACATTCTTTAAAAAGTTTAATTACTTTTGGGTACCAATCATCAACACTCTCATAGATAGACTGAATAGATTCTTGAGAGATATGAATTTTTAATGATCCACGTCCCTTAAAAATCTCATCCTCATCTTCTATGATATTCATTTTTTAAACGTAAATATTTTATTTAACTTTTTTCAAATATTTTAAACTTAAAAGATAAAAAGAATCATTTTTTATTCCATAACATGGTATTATAAGAATGACATTCTAAACATTTACGATAGATTGGATGGTATTGAACATCTCCAACCTTTTCGCAATCAATACATTTTATGGATTGACATCTCTTTTTACATTCTTCTGAAAGAAGAATCGAAGATGAAAATCGGTCAAAGATCGATTCTATCTTTTCTGGTTCATAAATACTCTTTTTACATAAAGGACATGTTGGAACAATAGCTCTTTCACCACAATTCTCTATATATTTCTCTAAACATCGATTATGATAATAATGTCCACATGGATTTACATAAATTTTTTCAGTAGAACTATATAAATTTTCTCTACAAATAGAACAATCTTCACATTTTGATAATGATTTTTTACAACATTTGTGATTTTTATGAGTTGATACACATAAATTACATGTTGTACAATGTCTTCTTTCTTCTCTTTTACCACTTCGACATATTCCACATTCATCACAATGATAAAATTCTATATGATCTTCATTTTCAAATATACAACATACCAAACAATATTTTTTACCAAATGAATGATGACATTGGTTACATTCATTTGTTTTCTCTTTATTCTTATAACCACATTTTTTACATATTAGAATATGAATATCTTCTCTTTTTGTAAATATCTGATGATCTTCACATTCTTCATCATGACATCTCCAACATCCATATATCTTATCTGGACAACATTTTGTTATAATCTTACAATCTCCTGAATAATGTCTGCATTCCATCTTTTTTATTTCTATTTTAAAATCTATATTTTCTGATCTACACAATCACTTTTCACTTTTTTTCTTTTTATGGATAATGAAAAAATTAATTATAATATGGAATATTTAAGGAAGGTTCATGGTTACAAGAAACTCTTCATTCGCACGATAAAGTGCAGAGAATTGTTCAATTCGGGTCCATTCGTGAGTAAAAATATTTTCTTCCTCAACAGGAGGATCCATCAATTGAATCTCACCATTAGCAGGATTGAGTTCAACCTTAATTCCACTCATAATACAGTACATAATATGATTCAGTACTCTCTCTCCATTATCTACAAGTAGATGTGTGAGATAAGTGGCATGATTGCGTCCATTCCTTGAAAAGTCAATCGAATGAACAATACCATAAGGCATTCCAGCTGTATTTAGCATACGAAGTAGAGGTGCATCTACAATATCCACATGACGGTTACCATTACTAATATTCATAAATTGATCATCTGTCATATCATAATCATAAGTTATGATGGATGTAGTAGGATTATCAGTAATATTGGTACCATTTACAATCGATTCACGAATCATCTGCTTTAGCTGATTCATCAAGTCTTGACCCTCACGAAGCATACGAGTCTGGTCTTCTGTAAGAGGAAAGACAGGAATCTGTCCCTCATCATTGCTAAGATAATTTTCGAGTAATATAGCCATAGGAATAGAATCCATCAAAACCTTAATTCGATTCGATAGATCCATCGCCTCATCATAATTCTCTAGACCCGGATTCTCTTGAACATCATCGTTTTCAATAATACCCCCAATAGGGATAGCCGGACCACCAGCACCATCAAAATCAAAGTGAATCTGAAGAGCAGGGATAATGTTATCAGCCATGGTTATTGTTTGTTATTTGTTTGTTGATAAATACACTAAATTTAAGATATTAAATATTCAAAATATCATTTTTTTATAAAATTTACGGTATCGACCAAAGTCGATACCCTAATGTTCGTCCCTACGGTACTTACGTTCTATTCAAAAGAAGGCATATCAAATAGATCAATACATTGAAGGAGAGATTCTAGTCGATCTTTATAGTAAAGAGCTCTCTCCCTCATATCTTCAGAAGGGTGTATGGTACGTAAATCATATGGATGCTCTATCTCTATCTTCCAATAACACAAAAAGAGATTTGAAAAATGTATCAAGAAATGGGGATGAATATAATCAACCCAATCATTTTTAGATTGAATTTTATGTTTATTCGTATCCATATCCAACAATTCATCACCACTATTTGCTTTTTTAGCTGTTAAAGGAATACCTCCAAAACAAGTAATTATTCTTTCATTTACAATCTTTTCAACCTCATCTTCATCAAAAAAGGATATTCTCTCTTTTTCTTGATAATCTTCATTTATCGACTCTCCATGTAAAATTTTTCTCATGATTACCATCTTTAATTCTTGAAAAAGATGATAAAATTGATTAAATTTTAATAACGTAGATGGTCTTACTTGAATACCAATATATTCAAGTAAACTTTCAATAAAAATAGATGTAGTCGCTTTTTTCAAGAATAGGGACCATTCTATATGATGAGTCTTTTTTAAAGATTCATTGTAACGTACATCTCCATAATGATATAAAAAGATATTAATCTCACGATATTCTTGGTCAGTGATACTATCAATAACCTGATGAATTTTGTCACGTAAATAAAAAATGCTGTTGTCCATGTGTGTTTTATTATTATTTAAGAATATGAATGATAAAATATATAATTATCATTTTTTTAAGAATGATATTCATTATTCTCAGCGATAGAAGGAACTTTCATAAGAGAATACATATACATTAATGAATCAATATAGGATGGTTTCCATTGATGAAATGGACCACCAACAGTTGGAGATAAAAATACGAATTGATACTTTTTTCTTTTTTTTATATTATTTATAATATTTCTTTTAATACTATCAACATTATTTTGTTTATTTAAACCATCAATAAATTTTGTCAAAATTTCTTCAAACTCAATTGAATTTTCTATAAAACGATGAATCGAACCACCTTCCTCATTATTTATAAATAATATCTTACTAGGTTGAATACAACTTTGAAAATAATTTTCAAAGATAAATGGATCTACATACATATAAACCTGATTATTGTAAGAATATTTTTGATAAAAACCAAACATCATCATTCGACCATTATATGATTCATTCATAAAATGATATAATTCTATTTGTTCTGAAGGAATCCAACTGAATCCAGCTGATGTGATAATATAGGTAGATGGAATATATTCTTTATTTCTCTTTGCTATATAAGCTCCAAAAGCTTGTGCATAAGAAGAACCTTCCGAATGACCTGATAGGACAATTGTTTTATATTTTTTGGTCAATTCATCTAATTTTTTCGTTAAACCTGAAAAATATTTTTTCAGTTTATTTCCATAATTCGAATTTTCATTTTCATTTTCATTATTATTATATTCAGGAAAATTGATTATTTCTATCATATAACTTAAAATAAATTCTCTATCCCATATTCGTCCATGACCAAATATAATATAACATATATTAGCTTCTTCATCCGATACGATAAAATAAGTATGAAATTTTTTCGAAAAGTCAATAAATTTCATTTTTCTTTTTAATACTTGATTTGTAAAGACCTCATTTTTTTTGAATATACGAACACGGTCAACAGGTAGATATTCTTGATTTGAATAAGAGACACAAATATGTTCATCATTGGTTAGTCCCTCAGAAAAAGGAAATTGATAATTTATGATAAATTCATTATTTCTTGACTGAAATTCTTTATATTTTTTATTTGGTAGTAGCATTGATTCATAATTCTCATCATAAAAAGGTATATATATAAATATATCATTTACATTTAATTGATATGATTTAATAGAATCAATATATTGAAATAACATTTGTGGTGTATAAAAACCTTTTTTAATTAGAAATTCAATATATTTACTTATATATTCATCTATTTTATCTCTTTTTATAAAATTTTTCAAAAATTGTTCTTTAAAATCTTGAATAAAAGGTGATTCCATATAAAGTCTCTTTGATATTCTTAAAACATTCTTCGTTTTTTGTTGATTTTGACTACAAATATTATTTTTTACTGTTGTCGTCTGATTCGATTCAATCTTATATTTTTTACCAATATCCCATGACATTACAATATTTTGGATTCCGGACCATGTTTTTATCATCTGATAAACTTTTTTTCTCTCTTTTAAATCTGGATTAACTGAAAAATAATCCATTAATTCTAAAAATGAATATACTTTAGTTTGATTCTCTTCCATTTATCTATTTATTTATTATATTTTTTTTCCACCTCTTCGTACAGGAATATTTTTGTTTCCGCCAATATATTCTGGGTATTTTTTCTCTAATTTTTCAACAATGGTATCTAAACGTTGTTTTGTACTTATTTGAACATTAAATAAATAAGTATTTAATAAATTGAAACAATATGTATTGATATATCCCATTTTTTTAAGTTCATTTAAATAATCATCAGTTCGATTTGACCAAAAAGGTAAAATCTCGGTTGATATTCGATCGATTAAGATTAATTTTGATAAAGTCATGGTATTAAAAATAGATTTTCTTTTAGAAAAATCAATAGTATTCGAATTCATACTTTGATAATTGTTATTACCTTGAGATTCATTAAAACCATAATTTTTAACTTTTTTAAAAGATAAAGGTGTATTATACCATAAATCTTGTGAAAATTGAGATAAAGAGAAAGATGTACTTCCTGGTATTAATTCAGATACTTCATTTAATAATATTGTTTTTAATTCTTTTTGATTTCTATTTATGGGTTTTCTTTCGTTTACAGGATAATTATTTAAATTATATAATGTATCAGGTTCAGTAGGTTGTGTAGGTTGAGTAAAAAAAGAAGATCCATTGCTAGGTCCGTTTTCAAAAGGATTTTTTGGAGGTTTTGTTAAACCGAATACACTTGGATCTTGTGAATAATTGAATAATGAACTTGATCTTTTGTTCGTTGAGGGATTTGAAGGATTCATCATTGGAACACCTTTTGAAAAATTATATTGATTTAAAACACCATTTCTATTTGAAGCACCATGTTCATTGGGAGCACCATGTTCGGTGGGAGGTTCCTCTACATTCCTTGCAACATAACGACTAGGAAGAGAAATTCCTAAATTTCTAAATGTATTTAAATGTTTTTGATTTATTTCCTTTACTCCTGTTGATATACCACTTCTTCCACTTCCTCCAACTCTACTATTAAAAAAATGATTCTGTTCTTTTATTTTTTCTAACATTTTAAATGATACAAATGGTGTAATATGTTGAATAAAAAAATATAATAATTCAATATTTATATCTGCATAATGAGATGAATTTTGATAAAAACGTAGTTGTGTAAATAATAAATAAGGATCACTTGTAATTCTCGTTATTTTTCTTTGAGGATTTAGAGATAATTTACGACATAATCCTTTTAACAAAAAAAATTTAGATATTTGACTAAATAAATACAATTTATTTTGATCTTGATTTACAATCGGAAAATAAAATTCTTCTATTTTTGATGTTTGATTCGCCTCTAAACATGTAACTTCTTTTTTCATATCTGTCATATTCTTTATATACTATTATTAAATAATATTATTTAAAATGAAAATCAATTTAAAAAAAGATTTATAATAAAATAAAGAATTAGAAAAATGAGTTCAAAGATAAAAATAATTGGTTATATGGTGATGATGGGAATACTTGGTGTCTTATCAAGGTCTATCGTTGATCCAGTAGCAAAACATGATTCAAATCAATGTGCGGTATATTTATGTAAAGAGCATCCGGATATGGCAACAGAGTATTTAAATAGTGGTTGTGAAGGTGATTTTGGAGATTTTATTCGTAAAAGTCATATAAAGATGATAGAAGAGACTCAAATGGATATAGTAAA
>JACCDO011837080.1_pt1 | contig 12995 bp, 8 predicted proteins | sample 7446101 | NCBI WGS metagenome assembly JACCDO01 (sample SAMN15323440, study PRJNA562643) | freshwater metagenome | isolation source: river surface water | place: USA:Blue River Watershed | collected 2017-08-16
GGTCATAATTGCCACAATAATATTTTGACCTGATGGCAAGCTCTGCGCACCGTAGAATTTGCTCATAAATGGGCTGACAAACGGCTTATCCACATAGGATAGAACATGCGCCATTGTGTCAAAGCGTTCAAGGTAATTTAGCGCATACATACCCATTGCTTGTTTACCCATCGCACATTGATATGCATTACGTGGCGATTGATTGTGATCAGGGAATGGAATATTACTCGCCAGTGTTCCTAGTGCAGTCGAAGGATGAATCTCCGTATGCGTGTACTCTTCGGTCTTTGTCCAGAGATCTTCCACATTCATTGCAATTAGGGCACCCTCCGTTTCACCGGCGTCAATATATTCAATTAGATGACTGCCACCTGGCGTCTGCCATAGCAGAAGCTGGTTCCAATCCCTAACTGCCTCGACTTCGGCTTTCAGTTTGCCCGTCTTATCTTCCTCAATCTCCTTTAATGCCTCTGCAACAAAGAGTGGACGTAGCATACGACCGGCCTCAGTTGTAACCCAAAGCTCTTTCAGGGCTGGCTTCCAAACAATCCCTGTATGAATGTGAATGATACCGCTCTGCTTGGCCTTACGAAGCGCTTTCACACTTTTAACAACATCCCCTGAACGCAGAATACCGATCCATGCACCATTTAGGAATACACGGGTGTTTTCATGGAGATCTGCAACAGGTGTGCCTGCGAGTGGCTGAAGAGTTCCGAGCGTCGCAAAGTAGTCTGTTACGACCCCACCACTGCTGTAAATGCTCACAAAGGCAGTTGAGGACATATTCTTTACCACACCTACTGAATGACCCTCTGGCGTTTCACAGGGGCAAATGTAACCCCACTGCGTATTGTGCAGTTTACGAGGTGCAATCAGTTTGCCGGTCTTTTCAATGGGAGTACTGATACGACGCAGGTGAGATAGGGGTGAGATGTAATTGAGACGATTGAGAACTTGGCTGACATTGATCTTCGACTGATTACCGATCTTGGCGGAGCCGAAGTTACCCGTTGCCATTGCAGATTTGAGATTGACATCGAGAATGGTCGATTTGATGATCTTGTTAATATTGTTGATATTCACAATTTCCTCAAAGTTTCCATTTGCCCGCCAGCTGCCGCCGTGGATCTCCTTGCCAAGACTGGCGCGGATATCTTTCACCATTCGCGACGTAAATGTCTTGCGGAAGAGGTCGGCAAGTAGGAAACCAGGAATGTCAACACGCTTATTGGGATATGCATCTCGGTCATCGGATGGCTGACGGCGCCAGGCAGTCCAGAGCACCTTCCGTGTCATATGGGCGAGGAAACAGGCCTTCTCGTAGGTCTTCTCCTTGCCACCGATTTGTGGAAATAGCTCTTCGCCCAGAATGTCATCAATCATAATTGCCTTCTGATTCTTCACTGACCACACATTAATGTACTGCGCCAGCCATTTCATCGCATCCTCCTGTGTCCGAATATCACCTGCCTCCATCATTGACTCCATAAAGAGAGAGTCGAATGCATGGTCAGTACTATTCGGGCCAATGATCAGATCCATAATATCTTTATCGGGGCAGACGCCAAGAGCGCGGAATAGGATAAAGAGTGGAATATCCTGCTTAATGCGTGGCACGGTGGCTCGCAGTAGCATGATTTGCTGATTTTTAGGGTGGAAGACGACTTTGACGGCGTTGCTTTTAGGGACTTGATCGTTATCAGGGCCAATACATTTGATCTCGACGACCTCATGTTCCTTGGAACTATTGCGGCCATTACGGAATACAAATGGGCGATTCTCAGACATACGTTCTTGACTGATAATTGCACGCTCTCCACCCTGAATGATGAAGTAGCCACCCATGTCCTCTGCGCACTCACCAAGTTGGGACGAATGCACATGACGCTGGTCATGTAGCAGACAGTATTTAGAACCTACCATGACAGGAATCTTTCCTAAATGCACATTGGGGAAGACGCGATTACGGACTTCACGAACGCCACCACGGGTGTGATCAATGGCCGTCGTCTGGACGCGGACATCGACATTTAGGGGTGAAGCGTAGGTGAGATTGCGCAGGCGAGCATCATTGGGAAGCATTGGATGAATTGCTCCATTGTTCTCAAAGATTGTCGGTTTGCGGATTGTCACCTTTTCAAATGTGATGTTGATCTCGTATTCGTGATTGACAGGAACGGCAGGTGCCTGCTGGACCTCGCCGGCTGGGACTGCGCCACCCATAAGGGCGTTGGCTGCGGTCGTGGAGAGGCCAGTCGCGGATGCGAGTGCAGATCGTGGGCCTGCTAGGGGGATTTCAGGAGAGCCGCGGACGGTGATAGGATTGACCATGTGAATAATCTCGGCGATGTCATGCTCCATAAACTGATTGAACGACTCAATCTGGTGATGGAGAATTTGGCGCCCCTCTGATTGACCAAAGTACACATCTAGGATGTGACGGTAGGAGGGCGTGGGATGGCTTGTCATCTTGAGTGTTGGCTTGCTCTATAATCTGGTGTATACCCTGGTTGCAGGACAAGCCCTGATTCAATTTTGTTGTCAGTCTTTAAGTTTAGGGACACGCCCAAATTGTTAAATTATTTATTCAATAGACTGCCACAATTAGTATCAATAATGTTTATATTTTATTTCAATATTCTTTGCTATTTATAAGCGTGGACAATGTCTGAAACTCGTATGATTACAGTGAAGGGTGATGCGTCAATATTCAAAGTATCAGACGGTTCACCACCAGGGGCCAAACAAACACGTCGCAGACCTCGGCCAATTAGTGGTGGCATGCCAACTGTATTTGTTAAAATGGGTGCTGGAGAACAAGCTACAACTGCCGTGCAATCTGCCACACAGCCATCTTCGGCCCCGGCCATCACTAACGCATCTGCAACACTTCCTTCCGCAGATGCTGCGGGATCCACTCCTGCAACGAATTCTACTGCTCCCCAAAAAGTTGTACTCGGTAGCAAAAAGCCAAAAGCAATGAAAGTTCTACTTACCAAGAAAAATCATGGACCCACCGATCCCCCTAACAGCACCAGTTCAAATGGCCCTTCAGGTGGCGGCAAAAAACATCGTAAAGTTACCTTGGGTATCCAACACCTTAAAAGACGCGTTACAAAAGCCCGTCGCCTCAATAAAATGACTAAGACACTCTCAATTGATCAAATAAAAAAAGAACTAATTGCTGCAAAAATTATTAAGGAAGATAGCAAGGCCCCCGAAGCTATTTTACGGCAAATGTATGCAGATGCAAAGTTAATAACAACAAAATCCTTGTAACTGTTAGATGTTTGATAAACGGCTAATGCTTTTATTGATAGTATGCGTGGTATTGATGGTTTGGCTAGGTGTAGAAGGTTTTGTCGCATATGTTCGATCTGCCCAGCAAATGATGTCGCTCAAATTTGGCCTCGGTAAAGTTGTCGATAATAATACTAAATTTGAAGTTAGTAAAACAGCCTCTGACTTCCCCAGTGAAGCCGCATATCGCTCTGCTTCTACCTGGCAAGCACTAAATATGTCCGATAAAGAAAACATTTATCGCGAATTAATTGAAAAAAAAATAACGGAAGATGATATTCGTAAAATGGATCGTGATCCTGAACGGCGTGATAGAACAAAAGGACCTGCTAAATGGCTCTCCTTTTTTGATGCAACCGATTACAGAGCAGATAGCCCTGATCTTGTTCGCACATCCTCTGGCAGCTACTTCCAAAAACGCACAGGAAGTCGATGGAACGAGACATCTTATATAGATTCGATGTACTTTAATGAAGACTCTGATGGAGGCCGTCAATTAATGCAATGTGCACCTGATGATTTCAACTGCATTCGATTATTGTCATATAGTGATCCTGGCTATCAACCCTATCAGAGTGATGGAAGTTGGCAGACGCAGTTTGGAGGAACACCTTCACGCACCAACGCGAGCGCAGAAGAGGCCGCAATTCAGGCAGCAAAAGTGTTGGCAGCTGAACGGCAACGATTGAGTAGTACAGCTGCACAAAACACTGTTGCACCCGCAGGTGCCAGTGGTGCTAGCCAAGCACCCGCGCCATCTATGACACCATCCACCAATATGGTAAACTGTCTAACTGAAACACTTACACTAATTAATACAAATTTACCAAATCTCTCTTCTGCCGATAAACTTAAACTCGCTCAAACCGTGTGCACAACTACTGCCTAAAAGTGTGGAGGTATTTCTATACAAATGGCTTATAGTCGCATCACAAATCCTATGTTTCTGCGTCTTCAAGATCGATTCCTACCAATGATTAGTGCATTCTGTTCCGGTGGAGTTATGGGATATATGATTACTGATAATGAAAATTATAAGAAATTCCAGAAATTTCAACATATTGCTGTGCCACAGGCGCCTGGACATAGCTTTTACGTATATATGCACAATGAACGATCACGCGATGAAGCTAGCGCAGCTCTTGAAGCCGCCATGCAACAAGCGACCTGCCTAAACAATCGCAGAGATGACAAAGTGTAACACAAGCCCAGCCCCGCTGCAGCCCACTTTTTTCTACACAAACCTGTAGAATGTACGACGACTACGAACAGTTTCTGAAGCAGTACAGGCCCATTTATGGTCCTAATACTGCTGTTTTTATGATGGTTGGTGGCTTTTATGAGATATATGACCTAGTTGATCCTGAATCCGGTCAGGCGCGTTGTAATGCACGTGAGATTGCCGATATTCTCAACATTCGTCTAACTGTACGCAAAGATGATGTTCCTGCCGGTTACGATGGAATGTTCTGGGGATTCCCTATTGATGCACTACATAAATGGGCTGGTCGCCTAACTGACGCTGGCTGGACCGTAATTGTCGTCGATCAAGCAGGTGAGAAAATTGGTAAGAAAATACAACGAAAAGTTGCTCGTATTCTGTCACCAGGAACACACTTTGAAAATAATGGCGCAGGTGATACACGATCCATCAGTGGTATTTATTTTGCACCTGGAAGCGGTTATGGAGATGCTCCTATCTATGGTGCAGCTGCATTTGACCTATCTACAGGTATCACAGTTACGACAGGTGGTCAAACATATGGTCGCGTTGATACTTGGAAATGCGATGAACTTGCACACTTCCTACATGTTCAATGCACAACTGAAATTATTGTCTATTGGAGCGGCGATGTAATTAATATGCCGTCTGAAGAATATTTGCGTCGCCAATTTAATTATCCACGATCTGCACTACATATTCGTCATTTGCCCTCTCTCGGTGCTCTCGCACAACCTCATGCACGTGAAGCATTCTTCCGTGAAGTGTATAATATTCAAAGTCTGCTGCCAGTTAGGAAATGGCTTGCCCTCCTAACTGCCAATTCTACCGATGATACAACAGCAGCGGCAACAGCGGCCGCCGAAGAGGCTGCACTCACTCAACTTCTCCTCTTTATCAAACAAATGAATCCATCGACATTTCAAAAACTACATATTAACCGCTCATATGTCGCAGCATCACATATGCTTCTTGGAAATAATGCACTAACACAATTACAGATTGTTGCACCTCGCATACAAGATAGTGTGCTTGGTCTTTTCCAATCATGTGTTACACCAATGGGACGCCGTGCAATCAAACGGCGCCTACTCGTACCTCTAACTGATCGCGAGCGACTTGCAACTGCATTTAGGGAAATTAAGGAAATTCAAGGAATGACTGAGGATAATGCACGGGAAGTTTTCAGACGTCTGCGAGAAATCTATGATCTGCCACGTCTTCATCGCCGCCTAACTTGCGCCCAACTTGAACCCACGGACATCTACTGCCTACATCAAAGCTACCTCGCTGCCGAAAGCCTCCCTGCCTTCCTCCCACCATCCTTAACTCCCCCTGCCGCCCTTATTGATGCACTTAGGAACTGGCGCAGCCAATTCTTTGAGAAAGAATTCAGCGTTGATAAAGCCTGCCGTGCAACTGAAGATATTACTTTTTTGCAGACAAGCACGACACAATATGGATCACTCTACAAATGCGAGCAGGACCTGGCAACCGCTAGCCGTGAAGCCGCCGACTTCTGCACACGCTGCAAATCGTTCGCAGCTGTCGCCGCAGACTCAAATGCAGTCCGTATTGAGCCACAAGAAGCAGTTCCATATGCAATTAAGGCAACACCTGTGGCGGCGAAAGAGCTTGAACGTGCATTTAAGCCAGCGGGTGCTGCAACACTTGTTCCAGCATTTCGTGAGGCCAAACTACGCGCCCTCAAATCTGCCTCCTGGGTTGAAGCACCTTGGCTCAGCACCCTAAATGATCGTGTTAACAAACTCCGCGGTGCTATGAAACGTGGTGTGGAAAGTGTCCTACCCGATATCTGCAATCGCCTAACTGCCGCTGCCGATGGAATTTGGGACCAACTCGAAGCATGGATCGAACGTGTCGATATTGCTCGCTGTATTGCTATCGAATCTGCTGAACGCGGCTATGTGTGCCCCACACTCGTTGAACCTGCCGCGGATGGAGGCGCCGTCTTCAGTGCAAACAACCTGCGCCATCCTCTAATTGAATCCATCTTGACTCGCACAGAATATGTCAAACATAGTGTGGAATTCAATAATTCCGCACGAGGGTGGCTGGTATATGGTATGAATGCATCAGGAAAATCATCACTTATGAAGGCAATTGGAATTGCAATTCATCTGGCTCAATGCGGATGTTTTGTACCTGCATCTGCGTGTACTATTTCCCCATTCACGGCCCTTTACACGCGTATTATTAATCGCGATGATCTCTGGGCAGGTATGTCTAGCTTTGCAGTTGAAATGAGTGAAATGCGTGAGTTTCTTGATACTGCAGATAAAGGATCAATGATTCTTGGTGATGAACTTTGTAATGGTACAGAATCACAATCTGCAAAAGCAATTGTGGCGGCAGGTATTGATTGGCTGGCTGAAAAACATGCCCGTTATTTCTTCGCAACCCATTTGCATGGCCTCCTTGAAATTCTCCCCTCTCCTGAAAGCATCGGTCTTGCAGTGTGGCATTTACGTGTCATGTATGATGCCGCTCGTGACCGCCTTATTTATGATCGAAGCCTCAAACCTGGTCCAGGATCTACCCTATATGGATTGGAAGTTGCACGGGCAATGCATTTACCTGTGGCGTTTTTGGAGAAGGCACATGCATATCGGCGGCGACTATTAGGGACCGTATCGGAAGCGGAAGCGGAGACATCGTCGTGGAATAGTGCAGTGACACGACGCTGTTGTGAGGTATGTAATCATGAGATTGTACGTGATTTGGAAGTACATCACATTCGGCCGCGAGCGGAAGCGCAGGGAGCCAGATTTGCAGATGGTTCTGCGAGGGATGATCTGCGAAATCTGGTTGTCGTCTGTCAGGCGTGCCATGATGCACATCACGCAGGGCAGATTGAAATTGGTCCAATTCAGCAGACAAGTAGTGGTCCTGAAAGGCGCCTAGTAATTCCCAATACAACGCGTAAATCTGCTGCGCTTCTTACTCCATCGGATGAATCTACAGATACAAGCTCACAGTCCTCCAATGAGTCCCCACAGCAGCAGGCAAAGCCAACGAATATCTTTGAAAAGTTCGCATTTAATCCTAAAAAAACAAAGGATGAAGTTGTAATTGCAAAAACAGAAGAAATGCAGACAATTTTGCAAGTTATGAAGACATATCCAGCATTATCAATTAGGCAGCTTGTACCAAAGTTGCGAAACGATTATGAAATTAATGTGGAAGAGTCTGTGCTCCGTAAAATTAAGAAAACTGGTGCTGTCTAAGCAGAACCTGCGCTTGCGACAGCAGCTGCGGCAGCTGCAGAGGCAGCATCTGCGGCAGCGTTTGTAGCCAAGGCCTTGGCCTGGTTGGCAGCAGAGGTGGCAGATGCGATCGCAGCATCTGCGCGGTCAACACGTGTTTTCAGTACATCAAAAAGAGCCTGAATACTATCTAACTGACCCTTCAGCTCACCAATTTTACCATCTAACTCCTTCTGCTGAACCTCTAATTGCGCCTTCATCTCAGAAACCTTCTTCGTAGCCTCACTCGCGCCACCAGACTGGCCGGCCAGAAACTGCTCCATCTGTCCCTTCACACCACCAAGCGATTCGTCAATCACCGTTACACGCCTCTCAAGGCGACGAATCTCATGGCCCATTGGATTACGACCCTGGTAGTTTAACCCGCTGCTATACAAGACACTAGTCATCTGTCTAATTGCCGGAAGTGAAGCATACATTACAAACGCAGTCTTTGCCGGCGAAAATTGATTCATTCGACTCTCCAAGGAGTCAGTAGAACACCCCCATAAAATGATCATTCCTATCCGTTGTATGAACTGTGGCAAACTGCTTGGCGATAAATGGCGCAAGTATCAAGAGCTCCTTAATCAATACAGGGGGGATAGCAAAGAGAACTCTACGATATACATTGATGGAACACAGACGATTGATACACCTGAAGGAAGAGCTCTAAAACAGCTGCGACTCCGGCGTATGTGTTGCCGTAAACATTTCCTCACACACGTAGACCTTATTGAGAAAGTCTAATCAGACTAGCAATTAGTCATATAGCGCAAAGAGAAAATCTATCTAGCAAACAGTATTTGTAAATGGAGTTGCTTATTCCAGGATTTTTATTACTGCTAGTCGCAGTCCTAATAGTCTTTTTTGTAATTCCCCAGTTTGGTCCAACATTTACATTAATTGCTTCAGCATTGCTCTTAACCGGCGGTATTTTTCACCATTACAAACTCTTCCGTGACGAATACCGCTTTGCAACATGGGCAGATCGTCTAAAAGCATATGCGCCTGGTATTATGTATAGTGTTTTCACATTATTCATAATTGGTTTCATTTTCAGTCTTTGGAAAAGTGGTGCAGTACCAGTTCCAGAATCTCCTTCCCCCGAAAAAGCTACACCACCTTCGCCCGCATCCCCTACAACACCTCTAAGTGATATTACAAACACTCTTTCAAATATAACAAATACTGCTAAATCCGCAGTTGATCAAGCAGTTAATACCAGTAAGCAGTTTGTAACAAATATTGCAAACACCGTTGCAAATTATAAACCCAATTTCTTTAATCCTAGACCTGAAGCTCGTAATGAACCTGCTTACGGCTTAAATTATGGCATTCCCGCTGGCCCTGGCCCCAATCGTAATAATAGACGTAATGAAGGACGTAATGCCTCCTTTTTCAGTGAATTCTAATCTAAATAAAAAGTAATATGGAATATTCCGGTGGAGGTGGTATTATGTCTATACCTGAATTGCGTAAATCATTTGAGCGCATACAACATGTTGCAAAAGACATGGTGAATGGGCCAATAACTGATCAAACTGTCGCCGCCTTCTCTAAAGAATGGCAACGAACCTTCCATAAATCAATTGATAATAAGGAGGCAAAAGCGTATTTAGAACATATAAAGTCAATGGGTCTGGGTCAATCAAAGCGGACATTAAAGAAAATGACTCGCAAGCGTCAAGGAGGTGGTGGTGCGACGAGTTCCAATCTTGGAGGTGCTCCCGTAGATAGTACAACACAGCCAGGTGTTTATGGCACGTACGGTGATTTCTTACCATATGTGGCAAGAGGCTTTGGCGTTAATATCCCAACAGATAGTCAGACTCGCCCTGCACTTCCTGACCCAGATCTCAGTGTGTCTAAAGACGTAGGTAGTGGGGCAATCCTAAAAGGTGGTGGTGGCCCAACTTCTACCCGTAAAACAACCCGTGGTCGTAAACAACGGAAAGTAGATGTAAGTAGACGTAATAAACAACGTGGTGGTAATAATTTTATTCTACGTACAGAACCAACAACAGTTGTTCATGATGCCAAAACATTCTGGCAAGGTCAACCAATGCCTACTTCTCCATCTGTTGTAGATCCAGGGACTCGGCTATTATTACCTTAAATTTCCTGGCTAAACATTTAGAAATTAATTACAATCCTAAATAATTCCTAAATGCTGTTTGACTACCTGCGCGCCCTTATAAAGAAGACCACAAACCTACAATACAGTAGATTCGTAGGATGAGTTCACCAGGAGTTCCGGCTGGCGCCGCAGCAGCAGCTTCGGCTGCGCTCGAAGCTACAGATTCACCTCTTGCAGCAATCATTGCAGATAGCCGTAAATTTGCACGTCATCTAATTGACAAATATTTCAGGACAAATGAATATCCTTATACACGGCATCATATTCAGTCCTATGACCAATTCATTAAAAAGGATATGCCTGCAATCATTCGCTCTAATAACCCTATCCTTCTCCTAAAGGATCTTATTAAGCATGCTACATTTGAAAACCAATATAAATATAAGGTTGAAATTTTCATTGGTGGCGAGGATAGCTCTGCAATTAGTGTAGGCACACCAACAGTTTCCTTGCAAAATACTGAAGAAGTCCGCATACTTTTCCCAAATGAAGCACGTCTTCGTAATCTTACATATGGAACAACAGTATATGTTGATATATTTACACGCGTCACATATACCACAATTGAAAACAATCTACCAACAAGTCGTGTAATATTGGAGGATACTGTCCCTAATTATCCCCTCTTTAAAATTCCCGTTATGTTACACAGCAGCCTGTGCTCCCTAAATGGCAAATCATCTGCCTTCCTACAACAGGCCGGCGAATGCCCACATGATCATGGCGGCTACTTTGTAATTGACGGATCTGAAAAAATTCTTATTACACGCCAAGAACAGGCATTTAATACTTTATATACATCTCTACAAAAGAATGATCCACTTGTAAATGTATATGCTACTATTCAATGCTTGTCTCCTCAAACACGCCAAGTTAAACGTGTTTCATTTGCCCTTATGCGTGTAAAGAAGCGGTTTGGAGCGGATGGTATGGCAACAAAGAAAACACCCCCTAACGGTGAATTAATGGTAAGTATTCCATTTGTGCGTAAACCTCTGCCCGTTTTCATGCTCTTCCGTGCACTTGGAGTTCAAACAGATGAAGAAATTTTTGATATCATCTTTCCTGACCCTAATGGCGCTGAACGTAAATTGCTCGGCCCTATGCTCATCTCCTCCATGGCTAACGCCGTGCCCTTCTTCACCAAACAAGTGTGCATCCAATATATCAAAACACTCACTAAAGGCTTCGGTGAGGCAAATGTGCTCGATATTTTAAACAATCAGTTTTTCATTCATATTGATGATAAACCGCGCGCACGTGTAATGTTCCTTGGTGATTGTGTTCGCGCTGTGCTGCGCTGCGCTGCTGGTATTGATACACCCACAGATAAAGATGACACGCGCAATCAACGATGCCTCACCAGCGGTTTTCTCACCCAAATGCTTTTTGCAGGTGTCTATAAGAACTGGATTCGCCTTATTAATAAGACAGTTGGTGAAGAATACAAATACAATCAATCCAATTACCAGGAAGAGCAATTCAAAAATATCTTCCAAAAAACAAATATTGACCGTATTTTCACATATGGATTTATCACCGAAGGTATTAATCGCGGCTTTAAGGGGCGTTGGGGTGAAGGAATGGGTGAAGAGAAAACAGGTGTGTTACAAGCACTTTCCCGTATGTCTTACCTTGATTTTATGAGCCATTGCCGCCGTGTAGTCAATAGCTTCGACACGAGTCTCAAACTGACAGGCCCACGTCATTTACACCCCAGTCAGTTTGGATATTTCTGCACAAATGAAACTCCTGGTGGCGCATCCATCGGTGTTGCAAAAAATCTCAGTATTTTTACCTATATTTCTACTGGCACCGACCCCACAACTTTCGTCGACTGGCTACGCCGACGTATGAATATTCGTAATTGCAATGAAGTCAACAATATTGAACGTATTTCAATGGTGCCTATCTATGTAAATGCTGGTATTGTCGGTTATACTTCAACCGCCCAACGACTCACACGACTCCTCAAACTCATGAAACGAACCGGTTGGCTACCACCCACCACATCCATCACATTCAATATACGCAACAAACAAATTTCTATATATATGGATGAAGGTCGTCCAGTGCGTCCTCTCATTATTTTGAATACAGTTGCGAGTGCTGGGGCTGGTGCTGGTGCAGGCTCAAATTCCTCTGCAGGAAAATCAAAGGCTGTCCAACAGGCACGTGTACCGTATAAACGCCTCCTCACACTTCCTACTTGGCGTTATCTTGTAATGGGTAATCACCCTGGGCGCGAACAACTCGATCTATCCACCTCCACATTTGAAGATCCACTTGCAGATATTGATAATGTTACATTTCAAATGTATGAAGATGAACTGATTCGTTATGTATCTCCTATTGAGTACGTGGATCCGTATGAGCAGAATGAGGCGTATATTGCAAACTTCCCTGATCAGATTGTGCCTGAAACTACACACATTGAAATACACCCAAGTACAATCCTGTCCGTCGTCAATTCCCAAATCCCCTTCGCAAATCATAATCAATCTCCTCGTAACCAGCTCGGTTGCGCCCAGTCAAAACAATCTCTATCTCTATACGCTACTAACTGGCAGAATCGTTATGATAACAATGCACATATTCTCTGTTATGGTGAATCGCAACTGACACGTACAATTTATCAGGATTATTTTGGTGAAGGACGTCTTTCTTATGGTCAAAATATAATATTAGCACTCTGCTGTTATACTGGTTACAATCAGGAAGACGGTATTGTGATTAATCGTGACGCCGTTGATCGCGGCCTTTTCCGTTCCATTGCATATCGCAGTTATGAGGCACGCGAGGAGGACGATGATATTGCATTTGTAAAAACTCGTATTGGTAACCCTGCCAGTATTACCGCCTGGATGGACCTCAAACCTGGTCTCGATTATGGTAAACTAGATGATCGTGGTATTGTCAAAGTTGGTGAATTTGTCGATGAAATGACTGTAATTGTTGGCTCTTACCTCATTTCTGATCGCGGTGAAATTAAAGATGCATCCCTAACACCCCAGGTGTGGACACGAGGACGTGTAGAAGATGTTGTAGTAACCGTCAGTAACAC
>JACCDO010330248.1_pt1 | contig 12994 bp, 9 predicted proteins | sample 7446101 | NCBI WGS metagenome assembly JACCDO01 (sample SAMN15323440, study PRJNA562643) | freshwater metagenome | isolation source: river surface water | place: USA:Blue River Watershed | collected 2017-08-16
CCTGCGGCCGAGCAACGAGGACAGCGGCCGCCAAGCGATCACCGGCAACCTGTGGGAAGAGGCGAGCTTCAAGACGCCAGGCCTGCGCAATGTCGCGTTGCGCGCGCCCTACTTCCACAACGGCAGCTCGCCCATTCTGACCAACGTGATGGTGCGCTACTCGCAAGGTGGCGGCGCGTTCACGCCGGTCGACCCCGCGGTGGCCAACCTCGCTGGCACGATGGGCCTGCTGAGCCCGACGGTGATCCCCGATCTCGTCGCGTTCATGAACACGCTGACCGACCCGCGCGTGCAACTCGGCCAAGCGCCGTTTGACCGCCCGCGCCTCTGGTCGGAGAGCCCGCGCGCGCCGTCGCTGTTTGGCGTCGGCACGGCTGGCACCGGCGGCCTGATCCCCGCAGCGGTCGGCGCGACGCCGTCCTACCTCGGCAACACCAAGTTCGCGGTCGGCCTCGACAACGCGCTCAGCGGCACGCTCGCGTTCTTCATCCTCGACTTCGCGCCAGCGCCAGCGCCGTTCCAAGTGCTCGGCCAGAACATCTACATCGGGCTCACGCCCGCGACGCAGACGTTCTTCGCAGGCATCACGACGCCGAAGGTGTCGGGCGATGCCTACGCGTCGGTGCGCCTGCCGATCCCCAACGACCAGTTCCTGAGCGGCGCCCCGCTGTTCGGCCAATGGCTCGTGTTCGACGGCAACGGCCCGAACGGCTTTGCGTCGAGCGGCGCGATCACGACGACGCTGTTCTGAGCAGGGACGCAACTCGGAGCAGTCTCAAGCTGCTCCGACCCGCGCTGGTCCTCAGTCCGTTTCGACGTTGACGAGGACGCGCTGCACGTCGACCGCGCGCGGCGCCTCAAGCACGCGCGCCGCGATGCGACGGCACTCATCGGCCGAGTAGCGGCGCAGCACCTTGAGGAGCTTGCGCAAGCGCACCGGCGCGATCGAGAAGCGGCGGAAGCCAGCGCCGATGTAGAACGGCATGCGCTGCGGATCCGCCGCGCTCTCGCCGAACAGCACCACTTCCTTCTCGACGCGATCCGCTTCCTTCGCGATGCGCGCGAGGAACTCAAACACCGCGGGGTGCGCAAGCTCGTGGTATTCGCGCACGGCGGAGTTGTCGCGGTCAGCGGCGAGCAGGTAGGCCTGCAAGTCGTCGATCGCGAGCACGAGGAAGTCGGATTCGACCGCGAGCGCGCCGATGCCAAACGCAGCGACGGGCACTTCGAGGATCGGCGCGAGCGCGAGGCTGCCGGCGACGGGGACCTTGGCCTTGCGCAGCGCAAGCCGCTCCTCGATCAGGATTGCCTTCACGCGCTGCAGGTCCATCACGCTCGTGACGAACGGCACCAACACGCCGACGTTCTCCGAGTTTGCTGCCGCACGCAGAATGGCGCGCAACTGCAGGCGAAGGATGTCTTGGTTGGCGAGCAACCCGCGCACGCCGCGGCGGCCCATCGCAGGATTGCGCTCGGGATCCTTCGCGTCCGGCGAGAACACGCCAGCGGCCACGTCGAGCAGTCGGAAGTTGACGGGCTGCGACGGGTTTCCCGCGATGACCTTCTGGTATTGCGCGACCAACTCGTCCTCGGTCGGACGCCGCTTGTCGGCGAGGAATGCGAGTTCCGTGCGGAACACGCCGATGCCGGCAAGGCCGAACGTGCGGCTCATCTCAGCCTCGCCGAGGCTGCCGCAGCTGCCGAGCAACTCGACCGCAGTGCCGTCGCGCGTCTCGTGCCGCGCTTCGGCCTCAGGCGCCTGCTTCTGCAGCGCCTTCCACGTTTGCGAGCGCTCGGCGAACTGGCCCAACTCCGCTTCGGTGAGATCGACGCGCAACTCGCCGTGGTCCGCATCGACGACGACGACGCTGCCGTCGCGCAACAGTCGCGCGAGGTCGCGGATACCGGTGATCGTTGGGATGCCCATGCCGCGCGCGAGGATCGCAGCGTGCGAGCTCATGCCGCCCTCTTCGGCGACGATCGCGTCGACGCCCTCGGCGTCGAGGTTGAACATGTCCGCCGTCGTGAGCTTGCGCGCAGCCAGCACGTAGCGGCCCGCGGGCGCCTTGCGCGCCGACGGCTCGCCGCTGGCGAGGTTGCGCAACACGCGCGTCGCGACGTCGCGCAAATCGCTGGCGCGGCGGCGAAGAATCTCGTTCTCGACGAGTTGGAAGATGCGGTCGTATTTGGCGTAGACGGTCTTCACCGCCGCGCGCACCGCGAGGCGCTCCTGCACGACCTGCTGCTCGATCTCGGCAACGAACGACGGATCGCCGAGGTAGGCGATCTGCGCGTCGAAGATGCGCAACTCTGCTTCGCCAAGTTGGCCCTGCTGCTTGCCGCGGATCTCTTCGATCTGCGCGCGCCCCTGGCGCACAGCAGCGCGAAGTCGATCGAGCTCGGCCTCGACTTGGTCTGCGGCGATGCGGCTCACGCCGATCTCGTCGTCGTCATAGCCACGCAAGTGAACGGGCCCGACAGCGATGCCGGGCGCAACGGACTCGCCACGCAAGACGTTCATGCGGGCACCTCGCGGCAGATCGTGGAAGGACGCGTCATGGTGTGCTGCGGCATCGTCAACGAGGAGAAGAGGATGGCGTGCAGAGGCTCCGCCCGCCAGCGCACGCGCGACGGATTCCGGGCAACGCTCGTGTGGCGCGCCATGCGTGGAGCGGTTCTACTTCCACCTCGCATTGGCGAGCCCGATCCGTTCGGAGCCGCGCCGTTTTCGAGTTCTCGAGCGCCGTGCCGCAGGACATCCATCCGACAGCCATCGTTGCCCCCACCGCCCGATTGGGAGAAGGCGTTGCTATCGGCCCCTACTGCATCGTCGGGCCGATGGCACAACTGGGCGACCGAACGAGGTTGCATCCGCACGCAATCGTCGAAGGCGACACGTGGCTCGGCACGGACTGCGAGGTGTTCCCGTATGCAGTGCTCGGCACCACGCCGCAGGACAAGAAACTGCGCGCGGGCGATGCCGGCGGAAAGCTGCGCATCGGCAACCACAATCGCATCCGCGAACACACCACGATCCACGGCGGCACGTCGTTCGGCGGCGGCCAGACCGTGATCGGCGACCACAACATGCTGCTCGTCGGCTGCCACATCGGGCACGACGCGACCGTCGGCAACCACGTCGTGTTCACGAACGGCGCGATGGCGGCTGGCCACACGCACATCGGTGACCGCGCGATCCTCGGCGCGATGGTCGGCATCCACCAATTCGCGCGCATCGGCGAACTCGCGATGGTCGGCGCCGGCGCGATGGTGTCCAACGACGCGCCGCCGTTCTCGATGATCCAAGGCGACCGCGCCAAGCTGGTTGGCGTCAACATCGTCGGCCTGCAGCGCAACCAATACACCGCCGAGCAGAAGAGCCAGATCAAGCGCGTGTTCCGCTTGCTGTTCTGGCGCAAGGGCACCCTTCACGAACGACTCGAAGCCGTGCGCAACACGCCGCTCGCGAAGGAGCCCGCGTGCCAGAAGATCCTGGACTTCGTAGCCACAAGCCAACGCGGCGTTTGTTCGCCGCGAGGCGGACGCCGATCGGAAAGCGGCGATAGCAAAGACAGCGCGTCACACGCAGCAGCGGAGCGGCGCCCCGGAGACGAGAATGCATAAGACCGTTGAGAGGCGCGCCGCCGCGCGCCATAGCGCCATGTTGGCCGGGTTCGGCGTGGCGCTTGTCGCCGCGTTTGCATCCGCCCAGTCCCCCATCGAGTTCCGCACCAAAGACGGCACGCGCTTTCTGCTGCTGCCGCAACCGGGCGCGCCGATCGTGCATTGGTGCGTTGCGTCGCCGATCGGCCCGCGCGTGGATCCGATCGACATGCCCGGCCTCGCCGAGGCGACCGTGCGCGCGTCGATGCGCGGAACGTGGACTGTCGGCAGCATCGATGCTGCGCGCGAACGGCCCGTCCTCGCAGAACTTGATGCGCTCGAAGCCGAGTTGCGCGCGTCTGCGACCCAACCGGTCGCCGTTCGCGACGCCAAGGTGGCTCGCGCAGCAGAACTGCGCGCGCAGGCTGCGCAACTGAGCGACCTGCTCGCATTCCGCCGCGTGCTCGCGGCAACGCCGGCGAGCAGCGTTCAACTGCGCTGCGATGGCAACGTCGCGACGCTGAGCTTCCGCACCACGCCGCTCGGCGTGCCTGCGGCCGCGAAGTTGCTCGTCGATCGTCGCGACCGCCAAGCACTGCGCGCGATCGACGCGGAGTTTGCCTCAACGCAGCAACGCGCGTCGGACGCGTGGGAGCAGAACCCACTCTCGCCGCTTTACTCGGAGTTGCTCGCGCTCGCGTTCTCTGGTCACGCAGTCGCGCGCTCTGGCGATCGCCCGCAAGCGCAATCCGTGCGCCGCGACACGGCGCTCGCACTCTGGGCGCGCACGCAGCATCCCGACATGACCGTGCATGCGCTCGTCGGCAGCTTCGACGCCGTCGCCGTCCAAAAGGAACTGGAGCGCGCGTTCTCCTCGACGCAGTTGCCTGCCGCGCAAGCGATCGAGCCGATCACGCCGCGGATGCCGACTGCGATCCGCAAGGCCGTGGTCCCTGGCGCTCGCTATCCGGCGGCGCTCGTGGCCTACGCAATGCCAGCGGGAATGGACCGCGCCTCCGCGACGACGATCGCGCGCTGGCTTGCCGATGGCCCAGAATCGTGGCTCGGCAAAGAACTCGTTCGCCGCGGCCGCCCAACGGCCAAGTCCGCCGTGCTCGCGCCGTGGCCCCAAGCCGCGACCACCGGGTTGCTCGTGATCCAAGTCACGGACGAAGCTGGCACCAAGCAAGGCCTCGCCGACGAAGCGTTGTCCGCGCTCGCGGCCGCCAAGAACGCAGCGCCGGAGCCGGGCCAGTTGCCGATCCGCTTCGCCGCGATCCTGCGCGAATTCGAGTTGGCCACCGGCGGCGGCCAGGACCTCGCAGTGTTCGCAGCAAGCGCTGCGCTGCGCGGCGAGACCATCGCGCCGCCCGCGTCGCCCTTGTTCTCCGAGTTGGCCGCGCAACTGCACGAAGCGCTGGCCACGAGCCCGATCGTCGTCGAATGGAGTGACGCATGACCCGTGATGCAATGACCGCGCGCCGCTTCCCTTCGCCTTCGTTGCTCGCTGCAGCATCGCTGCTCTGCGCGTGCGCGGGCAGCAAGCCAACGCCGACTGCCGCGGATCCCGCAGCGCAGGCGAACGCGAAGCCGGCAGCCGCCGCCGAACCCGTCGCCACGCAAAGCCAACCCGCTCCGCAGACGCCAAAGCCGCAAGATGCGCCGCTGCAGAAGCGCTTCGTGCTCGAGAACCGCCTCGACGTCGTGGCTCTGCGCCATGCGCCGGACGTGACGCAATCGGCCGAACTCGCGCTGCTACTGCCCGGCGGATCGGAGACGAGCCGACCGGGCTCTGCCGAACTCGCGGCGCATCTGCTCGCGCACGCAGCGGACGCGACCTCAGGCCGTCAGAGCCTCGCGCGCCAACTGGAGCGCATGGGCGGCGTGCTGACGTTTGACATCGGTCGCAAGTCGACGTGGGTCCACGTTCGCGTTCCGCAATCGGCGTGGCAACGCGCTGCGCAGGCGCTGGCGAACGCGCTCGACGCCAAGACTGCAGCGCGCAGCCAGCTGGAACGATCGCAAGAAGAAGTGATCGCCAACGAGAACGCCGCGATCGCGGCCGACTCGGTGCGCGTTGCTGCGACGCGACTCGTGCTCGGCATCGAGAGCCCGGCAGCGCATCTGCAGAACCTCTCCGAGCGCGATGCCGGAGAAGCGCTCGCATTCCAGCAGCGCTACTTCCGTCCGGATCGCGCGATCCTGGCCGTGCGCACGCAGTTGACGGATGCGCAGATCGAGACTGCCGTCCGCGCGAGCTTCGGCACGTGGGAACCCGGCAATCCGACGCCTGAGGGCGAGATCACGACGAAGGTTCGACCGGCGCCGCGCGGCATCGCGTGGATTCAGGACCCGAAGGCCGCGAAGGACGCGCCGTGCGATGCGGCGCTGCTGTTGCCGTGGCCCGATGCGTTGGCGCCAGACGCTGCAACGATGCACATGTTTGCCAACGCGACGACGATCGAAGGCGTCGGCGGACGGCTCGAGCGACTCATGCAAGAGGCGGGACTCGGCAAGGTCGAGTTGCGCGCCGAGACGCTGCGCTGCGGCGAAGGCACTGCGCTGCTGCTGCGCGGCACGATGACTTCGCAGCAAGCGCTGCAGTTGCATGCGACGGCAATCGCAGCGCGCCAGTCGCTCCGCGACATTCCGCTTTCGTCGAGCGAACGTACGCAAGCGCGCGCCGCCGCATGGCTGAGCATGCGCGAGTCCGAGGCTTCCGCTTCCTCGCGCTTGCGCAACGAACTCGAACGCATCCTGCTCGACACCGACGCCGCAGCGCAGATGCGCCAGTTGGCCGCGCTCGAAATGCCGACCGCATCCGACCTGAAGGCGCTCAACGCGTTCTTGGAGATGCCCGTGGCGATGGTCGTGCGCGGCGGTCCTGCGCCTGCTGGCGCAGCTGACGTTCGCCCATGCCCCACCACGCTCGCAGCCGCAGCGATCCCGATCGCCGGCGCGGCCGACGAAGCGATGCGCGCAGCCGCGTTGCCGTGGCGCACGCGCGCGATCGAAGCACTCGGCGGCGAGAAGGCGCTCGCGGACCTCGATGGCTTCACGGCAACGCGCCGAGTCGCCACCGTCGACGCGCCCGAGATCGAAGAGACCACGACGTGGAAGCGAAGCGGCGACGTGATTCGCGTTCGCAAGGCGCTCGGCGCCACGGTGGAGACGACGCTCGCGGGCTCCAGTTGGACCGAGACGGCCAACGGCAAGACCGCGCAACTCTCGCCGCAGGAAGCCGCGTGGCGTCGCGCAGAAGCCGCAAGCCATCCGCTTGCCATCGTGCTCGCGTGGCAACGCGGCGACCTGCAATTCCGTTTGCTGGCGAGCCGCAACGTCGGCGATCGCGTCTACGAAACGCTGGAAGCGATCGGCGACCAGTTCGAGCGCTTGCGCATCGAACTCGACCGCGAGTCGGCGCTCATTCGCACCGTGGAGCGCTGGGCTACCACGCCCGAAGGCTCCGCGACCCGCGCCGTGGAGACGTGGGCGGACTACCGAACGATCGAGGGAATCCGCGCGCCGTTCCGCTGCACCACGGTCGTGGACGACGGCCAGAGCGAGCGCACGAGCGTCTACTCGAAGCTCACCCCGGCGCGCCGCTAGCGCGCGTGTCGCGACGCGCTCAGCGGCGCGAGCCGCCGAAGCGCAGGATCATCCCGGCGTAGAACATGTGCTCGCCGTGGATGTCGTCCTGAATGCTCACCGATGGACGGCTCTCGTTGTTGAGATACGAGTACCAGGCGTTGAGCGAGATGATCTCGCTGAAGTGCAGGAAGGCCTCGGCGCCGCCGCCGTAGAAGAACTCGTCGCCGCCGCCAGAACCGTTCTCGTCGACCGCCTGCACGTATTGGCCCTGCACGAACGGCGACACCGACATCCAATCGCCGAGAGCGATGCGATAGCGCAACTGCACGTCGCCGTAGATGTCGCCCTGCGGCCTCGTCGCGTCGTAGTTGACGATGCGGTCCGTCTCGTCGGCCATCGCAGCGGTCACAAAGATCTCGAACGCGGATTCGCCGCCGGACGCGATGTACCACTCCATGCGACCACGACCGCGGAAGACCGCGGACGGCAACTCGCTCGACCAGACCGTGGTGCCGAACTCATCGTTGCTGTTGTTCCACTCACGTTCGAGCACGGCGGTGAGGATGAACCCATCGCGCGGCGCATGGCTGCGGCGATCCAGTTGCACCGTGTTGTGCTCGAGGAAGATGCGCAGGCCGTAGGACGCGTAGTCGCCGGGCACCGTGTACGTCGGCGCGGTCAGGTCGCTCTCGTTGAACTGGTTGCGGCGGTAGTAGGGACCAAACTCGACGAACAGGTCCTCGGCGGCCTCGCGGCCAAAGCCGAGATACGCCTCGTAGTCCGTCGCTTCGTATTGCCCCGTCGGCACGAACGACTGGTCGCGATAGAAGCCCTCGCGGAAGAACGGCCAGATGCGCGTCGACAGTTGAAGTCGGCTCACGGTGTCGTTGCCGCGCGGGTCGCCTTTGCGCAAGCTCGCCAAGAACCCATCGCGACCGCCGTAGAGATCAACGCCGCCATCCGCGACCGCTTCGTCGTGGTAGAGCACGCTGCCGTCGAAAGCGATCTCGTCATCGAGGCCCGTGGCAACATCCTTCTCCTTGGCCTTCGACCCCATCACGCCCGACTCGATCTGCAGCAACTGCCGATACGGAAGCCGCGGATTGCGGAAGGTCGCGAGATCGTCGTAGGACTGAGCCCAGGCCGCTTGCGAGAGCGAGAGCAGGACCGCAGCACGGATGCGAAGTGCGTTCACGCGACGAACGGTAGCGAACGAACCAGCCCCGGCAACGACGAGACCGCGCGCGTTGCGCGGCGCGGCGGCTTCGATCACGCGGCGGCGTAGGAACTGAGCAGACCGCGCACCTCGGCGTCGACCGAGAATCGCCGCTGGAAGTCCTCGCGCACGCGCACGCCGAGCGCGCCCGCTGCGGTGCGATTGCGATAGAGCGCGAGCACTTGGCGCGCTAGCTCGTCCTCGTCATGGAACAGCAGCGCCGTCTCGCGATGACGCAGCAAGTCGTCGTTGCCCGGCGCGGCGGCGGCGACGATCGGCCGACCGAGCGCACCGGCTTCGAGCAGCGTCGGCGAGCAGCCCTCCTGCAGCGACGTGTTGAGCACGACGTCTGCGTCGAGATACGCGGCGCCCATGCGATCGCGCGCGAGCGCCGGGAGCACGCGAACGCCGCCCGCTTCCGCCGCTTCCTTGCGCACCAAGTCCGCGTAGTCGGGATCCTGGTCGGGTCCCGCGAGGATCATCTCGACGTCCGCGCCAGCCGCGCGCAGCGTGCGCACGAGCGCGAGCGCGCGTCGTTGCCCCTTGATGGGCCGCAGCCCACCCGGCAAGAACACGAGGAAGCGCTGGCTCGGAATGCCGAGCGAACGACGCAGGTCGGTGCCGTTCGTGTCGAGCTTCACTGCCGCGCGCGGCACGACATCGATCTTGCCTACGGCTTCAGGAATGCGCTGCTCGACGAGTTCGGCGGCGGCGGCCGACGGCGCGAGAATGCGGCGCGCGCGGCGCAGCGTCTCGCAGACGAGCGGCCCCGCCGCGTTGTCGGTCATCACCGAGTGCACATCCTCGCCGCTCAGCGACACGACCCACGGCGTGCGGAGTCCGAGCAAGTGCACGCCAGTGCGCGCGGCGTCATGCGCGTGCACGATGTCGGGCCGGAAGCGGCCGATCGTGCCTTCAAACGACTGTTTGATGCCGCCTTCGCTCGTGCCGCCGAACAACTCGCAGAGGTGCCCACAACGCTGCAGCCCTTCGCGATAGCGCGCGACCGTCGCCGCGTTGCCCAAGAAGAGGTGCGCCGGAGACGGGGTGAGCAGCAGGACCTTCATGCTGCGGCTTTTTCGGCCTTCGCATGGGCCCGACCTTTGTCAGCGTGAACGCGTGCGCTCGGCGCTTCGCAGCGCAGCAACGAGCTTCTTGACGCGCGCGGCATCGACGCGCTGATCAACGCGGCCGCCGCGCTTGCACGCAGTGCCGACGATCGCCCCATCGCAACGGGGCCACAGCGACGCGGCGTTGTCGGCGGAAAGGCCCGACCCGAGCCAGATCGGGAAGTCGCCCACCGCCGCGCGAACGGCGTCGATGCGCGCGGCATCGACCGGCTCGCCGGTGCGCGAGCCGGACAGGATCAGGCCCGCAGCGCCCGAGCGCTCCGCGAGATCGCGCGCCGCGGCCTTCTCGTCGAATGGAGCGAGCGGCGTCGCGTGCTTGACCAGGAAGTCGGCCATCACCTCGACCGACGAGCCGAGCTGGCGGCGGTACGCGAAGAGCCGCGCGGCCTCGCCCTCGATCACGCCTTGGTCCGTGACATAAGCCGACGCGAGCACGTTGACGCGCACCCACTTCGCGCCCGCGACGCACGCGGCGCCGATCGCCGCCACGCCGTCGTTGCGCAGGCAGTTGACCATCACCGGCAGGGAATGGCGTTGCTGCACTTGCTGCGCGACGACCGCGAGCGCAGCGACCACGTCCGGGGTCACGGGATCGTCTTTGGTGCCCTTGTGGAACGGCGCGTCGCCGAAGTTCTCGACGCAGATGCCCGTCACGCCGCCGCGCGCGAGAGCCTCCGCGTCAGCGAATGCCCAGGAGAACACCTCGTCCATCGAGACGTGGCGGGCAGCGGACGGAAGGGCGCGAAGGTGCACGACGCCGAGCAGGGGCTTCATGCCGCGACAGTGTGCGGAGCGACGACATGGACGCAAGCGCGGCGAGCGGACGCACTGTGTGGACCTCGTTGCGATAGTGCCCGCTATCGCTTACGACAGCGCGATGCCCAGGGTCAACCGCAGCGCCGAGCGTCGCGTCGAACTCGTGCCCATCCTCGCGAGCACATTCGCAGAGTTCGGCTACCGCCGCGCGACCACCGCGCAGCTCGCAGAACGCTGCGGCATGACCGAGGTGGCGCTCTACCGGCTGTGGCCCGACAAGCGCGCGATGTTCTTGGCGGCGATCGAGTACGTCTACGACACCTCGATCCTCGCATGGGAGTCGCTGCTCACCGCGTCCGGGTCGCAGAGCCCAGCGGAACGACTGCTGGAGCACGAGTCGACGCACCACGGCGAGTTCGGCCTCTATCGGCTGGTTTTCGCGGGGCTGAGCGAGGCGGACGACGAAGAGATCCGCGCGGCTCTCGCGCGGATGTACCGGCGCTACTTCGAGTTCGTCGTGCGCCGCATCGAGGAGCACCGCGGCGGCGGCAAGGGCCCCGACGCGCAGGCCGCGGCCTGGGCGCTGATCGGCATGGGCACGATGTCGAGCATCGGGCGGGAGCTCGGGACGATGTCGCGGGCGGAGCAGAAGCGCCTGTGGACCGAGGCTGGACCGCCGCTGCTGGGCGCCAAGCGCCGTCGCGCCTGACTACGCACAAGCGCTGCTTGACCCCCGCCTCGACCGTTACGATAGTAATCACTATCTTTTCGATCCCGACATGAACCGAATCCAAGCCTTCTTGATCCCGTCCGTCCTCGCGCTCGCGGCATGCGGCTCCGCGCCCGAGTCGACGCAAGCCGCGACGCCGCGCTCGATCACGGTGTTTCCGGTGACGCTCGCCGGCCGCAGCAGCCCCGAAGTCGCCAACGTCGTCGGCATCCTGCTCGAACGCGGCGGCGCAGAAGGCGTCGAGCTCTCAGAAGCTGCGTTCTCGCGTGGCGATGGAGTTGCCGCGGCGGACGAAGCAGGCGCATTCGCCGCATGGGTGAAGCAGCAATCGCTCGCCACCGACCTCGCGCTGCGCGTCGTCGTCGAAGGCGATCCAAGGCGCGGAGTCGACTCGATCCGCACGATGCTCGCGCAGAAAGATGGCGCGATCGTCGCAGACGAGACATACCAGAAGGGCTCGCCCGCGTTCGACCGCGCCAATCCCAAGGAGCCGATGGACTGCTGCGTGTTCGTCGTCAACTCGCTGCGCGATCGCCTGGGGCTACAAGACCCGCTGCGCGGCAACGCGAAGGAGAGCAAGCTCGCGCTGCGCATGCAGCAGAAGGCTGGGGTGCCCGACGCCAAGGAAGCGGACGCGATGATGCAGCGGCTCGCCGATCTGCGCGCCGCGGGCAAGGCAGCGCGCATTCGCGTCTATCCATCGCGCGTCGGCGACGCATGGTCGGCGGAGTCCGCGGCCGATCTCGCGGCGCGCATCGAGAAGTCTGGGCTGTGCGTGGCCGTTGCGGAGTCCGAGCCGCTGCGATTCCAAGCGAAGGCGAGTTCCAACCAACAGGCCGTGCTTTGGGGCGCCGCGCGCTCGATGCAGCAACTGCTGCGCGAGAAGCCATCGACGGGCGACTACGCGCTCGTCTGCGACTTCCTTCCGCGAGGCGAGGGCAAGCTCGGCGGCGTGCACGCGTGCCTTTTTGCACCGGACGGGTCGTTCGTGTTCGTCGATCTACAGAACTCGCACCACGACGACTTCCAGTCGGTGGACCCGCAATCGGTCGCGGACTGCGTCGAACTCGCGTCGATGCGCGTCCTCGGCGCGCTGCGTGGCGACTGACGCTCGCGTCAGGCCTACCGCGCGACAGCGGACTCTGCGCCGACGTAGCGGCGGACCAACTCTGCGCGCAGCAACGTCGTCACTTCGTATGGCGAGGAGCCCGCTGCGGCGCGCTCCTCTGCGCGAATGCGCAGCGAGCCCTGGGCGCCGAGCAGCACGACTTCGTCGCCAGGCGCGATCTCCATGTCGCCCACGTCGAGCACCGTCTGGTTCATGCTGACGTGTCCGACGATCGGCACGCGCACGCCGCGCACAAGCGCGTGGCCGCCGTTCCAGTGCGCGCGCGACAACCCGTCCGCGTAGCCGCACGGCAGCAGCGCCAGCGTGGTCGCGCGTTCGACGCAGTACATGCCGCCGTAGCCGACGCGGTCGCCGGGCGCCGCGCCATGCACGGCGCAGACGCGCGTCTTGAGCGTCAACGCAGGGCGTAGGCCCGACGGCGACGAACCCGCGTCAAAGCCGTAGAGCGCGCCGCCGACGCGCACCGCATCCGCGTGCGCCTCAGGCAGGATGTCCGTTCCGAGCGAGTTGCAGGCGTGCGCTTGCAGCTCGTAACCAGCCTGCGCCAACTCGGCGCGCGCGACGCAGAAGCGTTCCCACTGCTGCCGCATGTCCACCACCGCCTCCTCGTCGAGGCCAGCGAAGTGCGTGAACACCGATCGCACGCGCAGGTTGCGGAACACGCGCAGCGAGCGGACAAAGGCGACCGCGTCTTCGTGCGCGACGCCGTGCCGCCGCATGCCGGTGTCGAGCTCGACGTCGACCACGATCTGCGAGCGCGCCGCGCCATCGAGAGCGCGCGCGAGCTCGAAGTCGCAAACGGTCGGGACCAGCCGATTCTCGAGGATGGCCTGCGCTTC
>JACCDO011932938.1_pt1 | contig 12993 bp, 11 predicted proteins | sample 7446101 | NCBI WGS metagenome assembly JACCDO01 (sample SAMN15323440, study PRJNA562643) | freshwater metagenome | isolation source: river surface water | place: USA:Blue River Watershed | collected 2017-08-16
GCTATAAATGCCCTTGCAAGTGGCTCGATACTTTCGTGTGCTTTAACTGTTGTAGAGATGGAGCACATATTTATTCTGGTCCGATACAAGACTTGCCAAATGAAGAAATAGGAAGAAACAAAAATCTTCCACAGACCAATTTGATTGGTAGCGTTAACCAACCATTATGGGGTGGATGCTGTATTCCTACTTTGCATCTTCGTGACAATAATAATGATAACGCAGAGCCATTTGCTAAAGTAGAAGGTCCATGTTGTTTCGGAGGTTGGGCAGAGATGTGTTTTAGCTTTAAGTTTTGGGTATCATCATTTAATGGTGCATCAAAATCAGGAGATGTTGCGTTAATAACCAAGCGAAAACCAGGTAATCTAAGTGCTGCAGCAGTAGAGCTGTGCTCAGATGCCGATGTGTATACCATTCAGTTTAATGAAAGTGCAAATTTATCTGTTCCACAAAAGATAACGATACTTACAGCACAATTAATGGCTGATTATATGTTTTTCGATGGACAAACAGAGAAATGCCAAGACAAAGGAGGTGCCATTTGGTGCTACTGTTTCTATTGCAGCTGCATAGGCGCAATCCTTCCTTGCGCTCTTGTTATTCCTAAGCAATAAACGCACACTTACCATACTGACTTAATTTTATTTTGCCATAGCTATAATTAAAAGTTAAATGTAAAATTAAAAATAATAATTATTTTACACAAAACTTGTCTGTGTTTTCTACACAGAAGAAGTAGAAGGACTACAGGATTCAGCCTAATAGTTTTATTTCTTTTTCAATCTGCTTCCGATTAGAAGTAACACTTTGAATAATTTTTTTCAGCATTTTGTTGTTGGCGGATTGGAAATATAAGGATTGGTGATATAGTAACTGGAGTGTATTTCTTTCCTCGTACAGCATCAGGTACTGTTCTCGCTTTCTCGTAAAAGTTTCATTGAAGGCATACTCATGACTTACCAATCGCACGTAATCATTATAGATTTCAGACACCTGCAAAAGAAATGTAGAGTCATTATTAGAGTAAGGATATGTTATTAATATCAGTAATATCAGTGCAACCATAAGTTGGAACTCATCTTTAACAGCAGCTACCTCATTATTTAAATTTGTGTTAATTTCTTTGTGTTGTGCGATTATATCATTTAGAAAGTATTTCTGATTATTGAAATCTGTAATCTGTCTCTTCAGCTCTTGTATATCCTCCTTAAGACTGAATTGTAACACTTTATGTTCCTCTTGGTTCAATTCCTTTATTTGCGCTTGATTGGTTAAGGATTTTTTCTCCAATAAATCTATTTTCGCCACATCTTCTTCAACAGATCTCTAATAGTAAATGAGTTAAAGTGATATACTCTAATAGGACCAGATGGGTTATACCTGTAAGGAAAGCAGCGTTGTAGTGATAGCATCAGACATTTCTGTGTATCACTTGTAAAAAAAAAAAATCCTTCTTTCACAAAGTGTAGGGTGTGGACCGCAGTGGATGGTACCGGTATTGTGTCGTTTAGAACTCCGAGACCCGAGACTCGGGCCGAGAGTCTGAAAGAAAAGCTGGTATTCAATGGGACTATCTCCCGGGTTGGTACTGGGATTCGCCTGGCGCCTTGTATTGACATTGTGCGTCTTCTACGGCGCGCTTGAGTGGGGAAAGAAGCAGAGAGAAGCGGAATTAGTTCCATGTCAGGAGTATGCGTATGAAGTTAGAGTACAGGAGATTAAATCAGACAATCCTCTGCCGAAGTGCACGACAAAGAAGATTTATGATCACTGCATAGAGTCACCATATACAGATAATACATTTTTACATATTGGATCAGGAACAATTCCTCAAGATATATTCAATAATTTGCATCACCCAGCGTCTCCAGCAAAGTCATCTTACATTTACACCCAATCTATGAAATGGGACAATAATAAAACAATCGAATCACAATGCTCTAAACTTTATTTGACTAGAACTGGTTCAAGGCAAAGTCAACCTAATAAATGCGTTGCGATTAGTAGAATACCCGAAGGAGTAGGAAGCATTGTGCAACATTCGTACAGAACAGGATATACAGCATTGTTAACAAATCAATATTTAAATGACTATGCTAGAGGACATACATTTAAAGAAGAAATTGAACTTTTACCACCAATCTTAAATAATTTACCTAAGTTAATAGAGTTATTCATATCAAAAATGGGTAATCCCATAAAGGCTGATGGTAGTAGACGCACAGCGATTGTCATGGTTGCTAACGATGGGGTTATGGATTTAATGTTAAATTTTATATGTTCAGCTGAGGCTAGTGGTATTGATTTAAGCTCGATAGTAGTATTCGTAGGAACCGATGACATGCTAGATTTGATTGAAGGAATGGGAGCACAAGCTATATACAGTCCCGACTTAGGCAGTATGCCCAAACATGCAGCAGGAAGTTATTTAGATTCAACTTTTGCAAGAATGATGTGGTTTAAAGTGACTTCTGTATTTTTAGCATTGACAGCCGGATTTGAAGTATTATTTCAAGATGTTGATCTTGTTTGGATGAATGATCCGATACCCTACTTGCAGGGTCAAACGGGAGATATACTCTTTATGGATGATGGTGCTAGAACACCTCGATACACACCTTTTTTTGTGAACTCTGGTTTCTATTACATGAAGCATAATGAAAGAACTACGTTTTTTATGGAGAAAATGATTAAAAGTGGTCCATCTGAAATAGGCTATTCACATTCACATCAAGCCGTACTGATTCGCCATTTAGCAGAATGTGTTCACTTCATAGGATTGCAGATTAATGTTTTAAATACAGATCTATTCCCTTCTGGTCAAGCATATCATGAGCGTAAAAATTACATAAAAAAAATACAAAATCATGAATTTTTGCCATATGTTTTTCATATGTGCTGGACCGACAACAGAGAGAATAAGGTTGTATATTTCAAGGATGTCGGGTTATGGTATCTTCCGGATGATGACCCAACTTGCACTGCTTCTAAAGGAATGTTAAATTATCTACAAAACAAGGAAAGTAGCTCAGCATTACGAGACTTGTGTTGTAAAAGAGAACGATATTACCGACTAAAAACTGAAGTAACGAAGGAACAAAAACAAATGTAAGATTGTAACTATATTGTATACAAAATTAAAAGTAATTATAAACAACTCTTTATGCATAGTATGTACCTAACATGAAACCAGTTGTGAATCCACCAGATGATGGAAGATTGTATAGTAACACAGCCTTTATCTTTTTCCATATCATCAATAAATCAACGTAATCAAAATCTGCATCTCCGTCTTGATCAAGAGATTTAATGGCATCATTTTTCAATTTATTATAATCGATATCGATGTATCCCAAATATGACAATGATTGTAATGTTGCAAAACCCAAACCAATAATGACAGCTACTTCTTTTCCAAGCTTCTTAAACGCCATACCAGAACAGAATCCGAGACATCCACCAAACCCCATCTGTCCAAGATGTGGGCCATATTGTTTCAAGAATACGTGAACAGCATCATTTTTATCGTCCCCATCATCATTTTTACCATTTGATATACCAGTCGATGAAGCATTAGCGGAATAACTTGAACTATTAGTATTACCAGCGCAATTTACAGTATTTCGATCATAAAACACATAGATACCCGCACCAAGCATAATAGTACTCATTGAAACCCTCTTCAAATTATTATTACTACTGACTAATGAATTATTTCGAAATACTTTTTTCACGTAATTATAACGCGGAGGAAGAGGAAATGGGAACATGTTTGTCCTCGTCCGCATGATGAGGTGGTTGATGGACGCGTCCATGATGGATATCGCCATGCTCTTCCTCTAATATTTCCTTTTGTATGTACCGCGTGAAATTTCGAGGAAGAAAAAAATCGGAAATCAAGTGAAAAAAAATCAAAAATTATATGGACGTGTTGTCGTCCGCGCTGTTCGTTGCTGCAAACATACTCGCTTTCGGGCTCATCAAACCACGCGTAGAAGTGAACTCGAGCGAAATAGAAAGCATAAGCACTGATAGTCTGGAGGACGTAGTGCTAAAATACAATAATAATTCATTTTTAGTTAATTTAGATAATATTGACGAAGGTCTCAATCAACATTTTCCTATTGAGGGTTCCACGGGATTGACAAGAGCTGAGTCCTCGAATAGTATTCGCAGCGATTATTCTCTTGGGTTAAGTAGAAGTGTTTCACTTGCTAACAACATCAACGAACTTGGAAACCTCTGTATTGGCATAAAGTTCGATACATTTGTCAATATATTCATTTATACGGGCTACGCTGCTATCGGCTTCGTAACTATTGGGTTTGTGTATTATCTGCAGCATAGAAGTAGTAAAAAATAAATGGAGTCGTCGTACGAAAATAGTAATAAAGTATTAACAAATCTTAAGATATGCACTTCGGGTTTCACGACCAAGAGAGAAGAGTTCTATCAAATTAAGAAAATAATCGAACAACTAGGAGGTTAGTAACAATATACGGATGACTTCATTATGTTTTCAACTCATACACTCACATACTCATACACTCATACCTTGCAGGAACGGTAATAAATGACTTATATAAAGATACATATTGCCTAATATTAAAAAGAGTCGGAAGTGAAAAACATGAAACAGCGATAAAGGATGATATTGTTTGCGTCACAGTATTGTGGTTATACGACTGCCATGACAAGCAGAGGTTAGTATCACGAAGTTTATACAGGGTGAAACCATTTCACGGCTTAGTTATTGCGGCAACACAATTATCACCTAAAGAAAAAGAACGAACAGAGAAAATTATACAAGATAATGGGGGAAAATACAGTGGCAAGTTGGAATTCGAGGTTACAACGCATTTAATTGCATCATCCCCCGAGGGTGACAAGTATTTTGCTGCAAAGGAATGGGGACTTCCTATAGTTACCATTAGTTGGTTACACGACTGCATAGATAAAAATCATTGGTTGAAAGAGAGAAGTTATCAGTTAAGAAATAAATTACAGCGTCATTCTTCATCATCGTCATCATTGATATTAGCACAACAGCCACCTGAGACAACTAGTCATACAGTAAAAATTATAATTCCAACAATACCACCTCGCACATTAATTAGTCCAGAAAAATACAATATTTTGCAAAATGAAGTATTTTTCATTTCTGGTTTTACGAATGATGTAAAAGAAAGTATAGTGCAATTGATTTTGGCAGGAGGAGGAAAGCGTCATCAAGTGCTTACCCCATATGTAACGAAGATTATTCTTGGAGATAAAGTTGATTATAAATTAGAACAAGAAGTGAAGAAGCACCCAAGTGGTGCAGTTAGAGTAAAAGTACAATGGCTTATAGACTTATTGATTGATACCAATAAATAGTGTGAATAAAATAATTTATAATGTATTCACAAACAAACAAACAAACATGTCATAGTATTCTATCTGACTTCTGACGTCAAAGTATTCATTCTAACCTCTTCTCGTTTTTCAATCTAATTCTTTCTAAGTCTCGCAATACACCTTGGTGCATTACCGATTTCTCGTTACTTTGTTGCCAATGAACCCCGCCAATCACAACACCGCATGATATCGTCATAAGTAACAGTATTTTCTGCCCCGAATTCATCGAATACGTCAATATAGCTTCTACTCTTATTGCTCTGCCTTCCTTGTCAAACAAGAAATAGAGAGAGACTTGTCAAAAAAACAGACGAATTGCCAAATTCTCTTCCTTTTTTCCCTTTTGTCACTAAAGAGGGTGTGGATTTTGACGTCAAAAACTTTTTGGTATCGCTGAGTCAGTTATAGCATCAACGTCTGGAGGCCAAACACCATGAAATTGTGCAATTGATGAACCAGTTACTGTCTTATAAATGTTTCGTTTCGTGCTCTTAGGCCTGGCGCTGGTGAAGTGCACCAATTCGTGGATTCATGGTGCTGTGTTGACATTTCGAAAAGTTACTCCATATCGCTCAGTTCAATTGCATGCACAGGTTTCTGAGGATATAAAAGTAATAAATAAAATAGTTAATGATACTGCCAGTGATTCACCGATTACACCTGTACCACTGACGTTAAACTTCGATCAAATTAAACCATTTTTAGATATCGCCGTACCGTACTATAAAGAAGACAAGAAAGCATCCTCGTTGCTACTTACTGTAGTTTTATTGACGTTTCTGAATTCTGGTGTATCCGTCGCATTTAGTTACATTAATCGTGACTTCTATAATGCACTATCAGCGAGAAATGAAGAAGAATTTTATGCTAAAATAGTTTTATTTTTTGGATTTTTAACTTTAGCTGTACCATTAACAGTTGCCTATCGCTATTATCGGGAACAATTATCACTTTATTGGCGCGAAGGCTTGACAAATAGGGTTCTGGATCAATATTGTGTGAACAAAATGTTTTATAATTTAGAAATCTCCCGAGATCCATTATTTGATAATCCAGATCAGCGAATTGCCGAGGATATTCGCGCATTCACTCGAACCAGTTTAGACTTCTTCATAACATTACTTTCATCGTTTATAGATTTGTTGTCCTTTGCGTTTGTTCTTATTAATATCAATCCTACCTTGTTTGTCACCATAATATTGTATTCTGGTGTTGGTTCTATCGTCACCAGCAAGCTTGGTCAAGAATTAGTGCAACTCAATTATGATCGACTGCAAAAAGAGGCAAATTTTCGGTTTTCACTAATAAGAATAAGAGAAAATGCGGAAAGTATCGCGTTTTATGATACTTCAGCACGTGGAGAAATGACTTTTCTGATGAAGAATTTTAATGAAATAGTATCTAATCAAATGGGAATTATCAATGTCCAACGTAATCTCGAGACATTTACCACTTCATACAGGTACCTCGTACAAGTGCTGCCGTCTTTAATCGTTGCGCCATTATATTTCAAAGGGCTAGTAGAATTAGGCACGATTACACAGTCTTACGGTGCATTTAATCATATCCTTGGTGATTTCTCATTAATCATTAATCAATTTGAATCGCTGTCCGCATTTTCCGCTGGATTATCACGCCTTGGATCATTCTTGGACAAATTGAATGCTTCGGACAGTACAACTATTGTTGCTCTACCAAAAGTACACCTGTCACAGAAGGTATTGCCTGACGATGTCCTCGTAAGATGCAGCAATCTGACCTTATTAACTCCCGATGGCACTCGCACATTAATCGGAGGTATCCAACCAAATTACACGACGGTGGTAGATTCCAAGTACAAGAATCATGGAATTAATATAGAAATAAAAAAAAATGAAAATATATTAATTTCAGGTAATTCTGGTGCGGGTAAAAGCTCTTTGTTGAGGTGCATCGCCGGGCTGTGGGCAACAGGAAATGGCTCCGTGATATGGAATTCTGCTACTGAATGTGATGATAATGTTCCTATAGATGTATTTTTCCTGCCACAGAAGCCTTATAACCTGCTTGGTTCTTTACGTCAACAAATAATGTATCCATTGGTGATCGATGCAAGTGCCTTCTCCTCTGCTGGTGATGTGGAACAGATAGATAATTATTTGTTAGAGATATTAAAGGAGGTCAAACTAGATAATTTGGCAGAACGTATGTGCAGAGGTAAACCTATCAAAGGTCTGTACAAAGAAAAAGATTGGTCGAAGGTACTGAGCCTTGGAGAGCAACAGCGATTAGCGTTTGCCAGAGTGCTATATAATAAACCGAAAGTTGTCGTTGTCGACGAAGCGACTTCAGCTATGGATATATTTGCAGAAGAAGCGATGTACAAATTATTACAATCTAAAGGAATCTCATATATAAGTGTAGGACATAGACCAACCTTGGATAAATTTCATGATAGGAAATTGACTATTAGCTCTCCCTACGCGGACATAGTAACTGTACCGCTTTGCACCGTAGCTTGAACCACGTGTATCTTGTTGATTTAAACGTTATTTTTGTAATTATATTTGTAGATTCTTAGACTTGTTCTTATGGTAAATCCACACCACCCCAGGTGACCTTTTCGAGAACTTCTGGACATGATTCCTACCAGAACAGTAGGCGTAAGTTGTAACACATCAACTGGTGAACTCAACGTGAACTACTTAAATAAAAGACCTAATGTCCGCAGCAGCTTTCGGCATTAACGAGGAGGTCAATACCGCGTACGGTGACGGTTTGATAACCAAGTACCGTGAAGAAGATGAAACATATGAAATTTTACTTAAAAAATGGATTTTAGCGACTAAGAAGAGTCCTATATTGTATTCTAGAGGAGAAAATATCACGAAAAAGTTGAGCATATTTGAGTCGGCGACCAAGAAGGCGTTTGAAAACAAAAAGCTTGGTGCAGAGCTGTACTCGAAAGGTTTATACGAGAAAGCGGCAGAAAAGTATTACGAGTGCATGAATGATATCAGGGTTTTGGACGAAAACAATTTAGATAACGAGAAAAGAGCAGTTGTATTCGAGATTTCTGTCCCTGTACATAACAATATCGCTCTATGTTTGATGAACTTGAAAAGTTATAAAGATGCATCTTTATTTGCAACTAGGTATACAATCAATCAATTAACATCTCACCTTTATACAACATTCTTACTCTTATTTACACTTATCCACTCAGTGCATACAATTTGATCATGGCGCTACATGCGAAACTTCCGGGTAGTGCAGTATGGGAAGAACTACTAAAACGTGGGAACATGACAGAAGATAAGTTGTTCAAAGATATGAGGTGTAAGAGTCTCAGATACATGGGTGAGTGCGCATACTACCTTCAGAATTATGAAGATGCCATCAGCCATTTGAAGTTAGCCTCTGAACTAGTTAGTAGTAACACCGACAGGGAAAAAATAACTGAAAAATTAGATTCAGCGAAATTGTTGCACGCCAAAGCCTTGAAAAAGGAGAAATCGATGTGGAGTAAGGCATTTAAGGAAAATAGTAAAGAATCTGAAAGTAACGCATCTAGTGCTCAATCTTCACCTAAAAAAGGCAAAAAGACAACTGATGTCATTGGGATAGCCGATGCTTTCAAATTCAATCCAGATAATTACTCGAAGAAAGGATCAAAAGATTCCTCTAATTTTAGTCTATCATCATTGATTAACATGCAGTACTTACCATTTGTATTGACAGGTGTTGTGGGGTGTGGATTACTTGGTTTCATGCTTTTTTCAAATAATAAAAATAAAATGAAGCGGTTCTAGTATAGCTATTAATTCTTGTAAGTTACTTACATAATAATATGTTATAGATCATGATTACATTTGACCTTTGGTAATGATAAACACTACTTCTTGCGTAAGGAAAATAGTGCAATTGCTGCGGGCACTAACAGTGCCGATAAAACTCTTTTCCCCGCGAACATTGGATTACTTGCAATACCCATAACTATTTCAACACTAATTAACCAAATAATAATCCATTCTAACCTTGTGGAGTTACTATTTGCTAATTGTGCCTCAATAACACCTAATAATTCTCGAATAACCGCTAGTCGGCTATTTAAAAGTGCCACTCTATCATCAACCTCTAAATACGATCTAGTGAATTCATAAACAGGCAAGTGCTCATCATCATCCCACAAAAAGTCTGGTGTATCTAATATAGACGAGAACAAGTTAACTTCTGTCTGTTGTACGAAGAGTTGACCAATCAGCTGATTTAATTCTTTCTTCGAACTGTTGATTTTCCCTTTAGTAGCTAATTCTTTTGGTAAATAACGAGTCATTTCAACACTTTTAAACACTTTTTGTTCAAATACAAATAATTTAGATGATTGCGCCATAGCATAAGACAATGACAACTTCTCCTCTACTTGAAGAGTACGTAAACGCATCCGATCAAACTTAATAGGCCTTTGTGGATTCGCTTTCTTGTCCAACACAAACTCCATAGTGTCATAACTACTTTCCAACTCATTTTCATCATTTTTTTCAATTGTAAATAATGCCAATTCATCGATTGCAGCCTTTTCTTCAGCTGATGATAATCCCCAGAATACGACACATCCATAATCAAAGTAGAAGATATCCTGGGTCGCCATAAGCAACCTTTCTCGTATATCATCATCATTATTTTCGCCATCATTTTCATCATATTTATTTTCCTTGTTATCATTTTTGTTGTTGTAAGATACAAATAATGGGGCATTACTGACATGCAGTACCTCATCATCAATTATTCCGCTTGATTCTGTTGTTGCCTCACCACGAGCTAGTACTAAAGCTGGAGTTTCCCCATTTGCAATTGCTTCAGGCGATTTTTGGTTACCAAAACCTCTGCGAAATATATGAGTTCTTAATGCTTGTAAATCTAGTGCGTCGCCAACACAGTACACAGATACTCGACCTGGGGTTGATGACGTATATTCATTTTCACTCACAATCTTCCGCTGTGGTCTACCCATCTTTTTACGACTATTATTTACCGAGTTTCCAGGAGTTACTGGCGCTAAATATGCTCCTTTTTCTAAGTCATTAAAGTAGTTATTGTCACGACTGCGTACATTGAGTACGGTTTTGGTTGTCGATACCATGCTTTTTCTTGTCGTCAGCAAAGCGCAAACATGTGGAAGAGCGAGCGCCACGACCAGAAGCGACGTAAAAACACCAACGTGCATATTATCTTTCAGAACACTTCTACACGTAGGTATCACGGTGATACTATCACCGTGGATTATTACCAAACCAAAATCCGGTCCTAAAATTTAGTTGTTAGGATTTTGAAAATGGTGTAATTTGAACTTAAATGTTATTCAAACCGAGTTTACAGAGATATCATCCACACCACTTCCAGTGTAACAAAAAAGGAATCCTGGATAAAACGCGATACGAGCACACTAAACGGTGCTAGATAAGCTTGTTAATGACTGTATAGCACAGATGCAGTGCGCCTGTTATTACAAAGTATATATTAACTACTTGAGAGATTTGTCGCTGCACCGCAATATCCCTCATAATACATACTCACGCAAACTCCTTTCTCTCACTTACTCACTTACTCACTTACTCACTTTGTCAAATTTGCGATCAACCCTATGCCAAGAGTTCGCAAATTTAAAAAAACTAAATATCGCTGCAAAAAAAACTAGTGATTTGACGTCGTAATTCCCAGCAAATCAATGGAAATCGACGCCGCCGACACCAAGGCGGAGCTGAACACAGCTGCTGCTATCTCAGTCGGAAGCCGCACGGACAACAAGGCTGACATATGGGTCGAGAAGTATCGTCCGTCAAATACCGATGAAATTATTGCACACGAAGAAATCATTCAAGTGTTAAATAGACTTATCGAGGGCGATAAATTGCCACACTTGCTATTTCACGGGCCACCTGGAACTGGCAAGACAACTACTATATTAGCATGTGCAAAGAAGATGTATGGCCAACATTATCAATCTATGACACTGGAATTAAATGCATCCGATGATCGTGGTATTGATGTAGTTAGAGACCAAATTAAAGAGTTCGCTGGTACAATGAAATTATTTTCAACAGGAATAAAATTGATTATATTAGATGAGGCAGATGCGATGACCAGTGACGCCCAAGCTGCATTGAGACGAGTGATAGAGCAATATACAAAAAACACCAGATTTTGCATGATATGTAACTATGTCAATAAGATAACACCCGCATTACAGTCTAGATGTACTAGATTTAGATTTGCACCTTTGAAACCAGAGCAAATTATAGGCAGATTAAATGATATTATAATAGCGGAACATGTAAAAGCCACTGAATGTGGAAGAAAAGCATTATTATCACTAGCTGGTGGTGATATGCGCAGAGTGTTGAACCTTTTACAGACGACACAAATGGCTTATCCTGAGGTTAATGAAGAAACGGTATATTTAACAGCAGGTGCAGCCATGCCAAATGTAATCAAGCATTTATTGTCTGTTTTATTGAATTCTTCTTTCAATGAAAGTTATGATATTCTGCTTAAGACCATTACTGATTACGGATACGCATTATGTGATATTATTACTGAAATTTCAATTTTGATTGTTGACATAACATTACCCAATGCAGTATTGGCGTTTATAGTAGATAAATTATCTACTATTGAGTACAGATTGTCTCATGGTGTCAATGAAAAATTACAAATCGGTGCACTAGGTACTCATTTATTTCACATTAATTTATCAATTCACTCACTTACTAAATCTATTTAGTTGGTGCATTCATAGCTGCTAGAAATATTCTTCAAAAGATAGAAAAAAAGTAACTTGACATTAACGTGGTCATGGAGAAATGATGGTACCACGAAGCAACAAGAAAGAATTAATGAATATAATGAAACCACTAACATAAGCAGTCAATTTATTTTATTAATATGTATACATATATATAGCTTAACAACATCCACCATCCTCCTTTTTCTCTTTCTTAGCCAAACTTACCCCACCATCAGAGCCATAATGCTCAGGATTAACTTTAAGTCTTTCTACAATATCCTTGGCTATCGACAAGAAACTACTATCAACGTGAGTATTTAATTTCGCTGATGTTTCAAAGAATTTAATACCATATTCATCTGCTAATGCTTTACCTTGTTCATAAGTCACTTTTCTCTCCTCTAAATCACACTTGTTTCCTATTAGAACACGATTAACATTCTCAGCTGCATTTTGATCAATTTGTTTCATCCAATTTTTCACATTAAAAAAACTATTTTCATCTGCAACGTCGTAAACTAATAATATACCCATAGCACCACGATAGTAAGCAGTTGTAATAGTTCTAAATCTTTCTTGTCCCGCAGTATCCCATATTTGTAATTTCACTTTAGAATCATCAATTAATATTGATTTAATCTTAAAATCAATTCCAATTGTGGTAATGAAGGAGGACGTGAAAGTATCATCCGCGTAACGCAATAATAAACAGGATTTACCGACCCCCGAGTCCCCGATCAACAGCAGTTTGATCAAGTAGTCATACTTGGTGCTACGACTGTTGGCTCCGCGATTCGACATGTCCTAAGCAAGCCTGCCAGCCAATA
>JACCDO012032401.1_pt1 | contig 12993 bp, 9 predicted proteins | sample 7446101 | NCBI WGS metagenome assembly JACCDO01 (sample SAMN15323440, study PRJNA562643) | freshwater metagenome | isolation source: river surface water | place: USA:Blue River Watershed | collected 2017-08-16
GAACCAACCCAAATCGCCGCCTCTGTCTTTGCTGGGGTCCATAGAACGGCTCTTGGCCAATGCCTCAAACGACTGGCCTGAACGCACTGCGCTCATGACCGAGCGGGCATCGGCCTCTGAAGCCACCACGATGCTGGACACCTGGTATTGCTGCAACTCGCCCGCGGCCTTCAGCGCTTTGACTTGGCGCTCGTATTCGGCTTTGAGCTCGGCGTCTGCAATCGGCCGTTTGGTGAACTCATCGTTCAACACCAACTCGATCATCAGGTTTTGGCGCAAGGTCAACAACGCATCTTGCGTGCTGGGCAACTTGTCCAAGCCGCGCTTTTGCGCCTCTTGCGTCATGAGCTCGCGCGCCACCAACTCTTGCCGCAATACAGCCCGCAACTCTGGCGAATCTTTTTGGCCCTGCGCCACGTTGGCCTCTATGTTGCGGTCCATCAAACGCGCAGGAATGGCGACCCCGTTGACCACCGCCACAGGCGCATCGCTGGCGTGCGCCCAAACCGTACACACCAGAGCCGCCGCAGTGCAAGCCCCCTTGATAAAACCCCATTGACCGTTCATCACATTTGCCTTTATGTCTGTCTAACTTCAGAGTGGCGAGGCCACCCCAACATGAGTCTGTGGCCCTGGTCAATTGACCGCCGCTGACTCTGAAATTCGCACCAAGAATCGTACATCCTTGAAGGTCATGGCCACCAACATGGGCAAAGCGCCCGTGGGGACTTTGCTCAACACAAAAGCGTTGTCAGTGGCACGGTATTCAATCCAATTGGGCAGCGGCATATTGTTTGGCAAGCTCACCGAAATGTCTGCCGCCGAAATGCCCGATACATATTGACCGATTTGGTCGGCCACAGAAATCACCAACTGCTGAACCAAGTTTGCAGATCCTCTGGGCAGCACAACCCTGATCACACCCTGAGCGCGGACCGATGGGGCACTGATCAAGGTGACTTCTGTGACCCCGTTACCCTCAGCTACGCCAAGACCACCTGATGTCCTTGTAGAAGGCCCACCCGCTTCACCGCTAGCGGTCAATGAAGGACCAGTGGACTCAGACTGAGAACCATTGCCGCTGTTGATCCTGGCAGGTGCGGCACTGTTTTCCAAAGATGTCGAAGCGCCCCTAGAAGACCCTTCGACACCCGATTCGCTCGAAGCATTGGCCGATGTTGCACGTGCAGATGCTTGACCTGCTTGACCTGCTTGACCTGCTTGACCTGGTTGGCCTGCTTGGCCAGATGACGCCGAGCTCAAGGCTTGCTAAGACGTCAGGGCTGGGGTGGCGGCGTCTGTGCTTGTTGTCGCGGCAGTATTGGCTGATGCGGCTGATGCGGCTAATGCGGCTGTTGAAGCAGACGCAGAAGCAGAAGCCACTCTCGATGCAGCACTATTGGTCACACCATTAGTTGAGACAGCACTGCCTGCTCCACCTGAAACGCTCGCACCGCCGACTTGGCCCACGTTGTTAGCTGACCCTGCTGACGGCAGGGAGTTAGACGGCAGGGAATTCGAAGGCGGCGAGGTAGACGGCACATTGGGCGATGCCGCTTCAGGATCGGCAAAGCGGGTCTGCGGCAGTGTCGCCACAAGTGGGACGACAGGTGCTTGCGGCCGGTTGTTGGAGCTTGCCGTGATGCCCGCGGTGATGTCAGCCGTGGTGCTTGTTTGGTCGGTGATGAAGTAATTGGCCACATCAGCACCTGTGTAAGTCAAAGACAAGTTGACCAACTTACCAGTGCCAACGCTGGCATCGGCAAAAGTGCCAGTGGCTGAAACAACAACCGAATCACCAGAAATCAAACCCGCTCGGCTCATGTTTGCCGTGTTCAATGTGGCAGTGTTGCTTCCGTCAAAGACTTTGTTTTGAGCGCGAATACCACTGATCGTCAAGGCTGCAGGGTTGATGGTGCTGGTTGTATTGCTGGTGTAAGTGACCAGATAGTTTCCCCCCGAGTTGCCATCGTTGATGGTGGCACTGGACACCGTGACCGTCTTGTTACTTGAGCCCGCATTGGCATTGGTGAAGGCAAACGAACCGCCTGACACACTGTCGGTCACATTGCCATTGGACGCGTTGCTGTAAAGCGTTCCCGTGATGGTCAGGCTCGGTGCGGTGCTCGCCCCGGCCACGGACAACGTGCCATCGTAGGTTTTCACCACGTTGCTGACACCCACAGTCAGTGGTGCCGGCAAGATGGAGCTGGTCGAGTTGTTCACATAAGTGATGGCGTAGTTGCTGGCACTGCCGGTGGCAAAGGTTGCCCCTGACACCGTGACCACCTTGTTGCCTGAACCAGCGTTGGCGTTGGCAAATGCAAATGAGCCACCGGTCACCGCATCGGTGGCACCCCCGTTCGAGACGTTGGCATACAAGGTGCCCGTGATGGTCAATGCTGGCGCCGTGCTGGCGCCCACCACAGACAAACTGCCGTTGTAGGTTTTCACCACATTGCTGGTGCTCAGCGACAGAGGCGCTGGGTTGATGGTGCTGGTCGAGTTGTTGGCGTAAGTGACGATGTAGTTGCCGCCTGAGTTGCCATCGTTGAGGGTAGCGCTGGCCACCGTGACCGTCTTATTGCCTGAGCCCGCATTGGCGTTGGTGAATTCAAATGCACCACCAGTGACCGTATCCGTCACGTTGCCATTAGATGCGTTTGTGAACAAACTGCCCGAGGTCACGCGAAGCACAGGTGCCGTCGTGGCCCCAACTACTGACAAAGTACCGTCATAGATTTTAACCACGTTGTGGGTACTCAAAGTCAAAGGTGCAGGGTTAATGGTGCTGGTTGTGTTGCTGGTGTAAGTGACCAGATAGTTGCCCCCCGAGTTGCCATCGTTGATGGTGGCACTGGACACCGTGACCGTCTTGTTACCCGAGCCCGCATTGGCATTGGTGAAGGCAAATGATCCGCCTGAAACAGTATCGGTGAGGCCATCATTCGAGGCGTTGGCAAAAAGGGTGCCCGATGTCACGGTCAAGGCGGGTGCAGTTGTTGCCCCCGAAGTCGACAAACTGCCGTTGTAATTTTTCACTACATTGCTGGTGGTCAGCGTCAGGGGTGCACGGGTAATGACCCCGCCACTGCCCGTCAAATTGGGCAAAGCTGATGTGTCCAAAGAATAGTTGCTGGCCTTGGTGCCACTGAAAGACAAGTTGTAAAGCTCAAAAGTATGGCTTGACCCCACATTGGCGTTGTCTGTGTAATCCCCGGCTGCAGACAAAACGGCATCATCACCCACCAGCTTGTTGGTGATGGTGTATGAGCCATTCGCCGCCAATGATCCGTTGTAGGTTTTGCTGACCACCGGGTTTGCGGCAATGACCGCAGTCCGGGGGTTCACCGTCAAGTTACCCGTCTGAACAGAAGGGATTGTCGTGGTGAAGTTTGAGCCGTTTTTGGTGAAGTTGTCCACGCTGATGCTGTAGTTGCCCACGTCGGCGCTGCTGCCTGCTGAGCTGACCAAATTAAACGTTCCCGTTGTGGCTCCGCCCACCACGTTGTCGGTATAAGTGAAACTGTTAGCGCCAACAGGAGTCACCGTCACACTGCGCAACACATTGCCCAAGGTGAGGTATTCGGCATCCACCACAGAAAAATTCGTGCTCGAACCATAGGTCTGATTGACATCCGAAACCCTGATCAACAACGTATCAGCAGGCAAGATGGTGAAGTTGCCGTTCACCGGCGTAATGGTGTAGTTGTTGGCAGTGGCCGTGGGCACCAACACTCCAGGATAAGTTATCCCTCCCGCCGAGTCTGCGCCGGTGCGCGTGACAGAAGCGGATGTCAGCACTGCAGGTGTCTCGCCATTTACGAAACCCGTATAGCGAGCAGTGAAGCTGGGATCGGGTTGACCCACCAAAATGCTGGCATCGTTGGCGGTCATGGTCAATGCCGCTTTTTGCACCGTTCCGGTAATTGGTGTGTATACAAAGCTGTAGTTGCTGGCCGACCCCGCCGACAACACAGCGGCGCTGGGTGCCACCGTGTAGGTACCTGCCTGCGCCACACTGGCATTGGTGAAGCCTACGGGCGGAGTGACTGTGCGCGTGAATGAACCGAGTTTGTCGGTCCCGACCAAACTGGTGCTGGTGAAAGTGGCTCCAGCCAACAACTGTGCATAAGTGGTTTTGCCATCGTAAGTGACAGTGGGGCGCACCATGGTGATGGTGATGGGTTTGGGCAACACGGTCCATGTGGCGCTGTCACCGGGTCCATAGATCGCCAAACTGGTGTTGGTCGGTGTCACCCCGCTGGAATACCGCAGGGGGTAGGCTCCAGCAGCGCTTGTGGAAGTGGGTTTAACGCCTGTCCATGTCGCCGAACCTGTTCCCGCAGTGTCGACCAGATTACCGCCCGAAGCAGCATCAAAAAAACCGTAAGTCAGGTCAGGCGCACTGCCGTAAATTGAGCTGAAATCATTGCCCGTCGGGTCGTACAACTGCACATAAACTGCGGTGGCATTGATAGGGGCAGTTCCTGTTCGACTGACATAAGACAGTGTGCCGCTGCCCGCTTTTTTCAAAGTACCCGAATTAACTGGAGACGAAAAACTGAGGTTACCTGTCAGAAAAAATTGCCAAGTCTGTCCCACAAGTGATTTGGTCGACGTGTTAGAAAAATTCAACGAGTCGGCATCCACCTTGAAAGTGACGTTCGTCGTCTCTAAACCGGACATCGAGCTTGACGACAAAACGTTGTTGCCCGACACACTTCGAATCGTTGCCCCTGACACAAATCTGAGTGGCTCTGCGACTGTGATGCCGCCATCCAACTCCAAAGTTCCTCTGATGTCCGTGTAACCTGAAGTACCGGTGGCGCCCAGCGCATTGGCATTGCTGATGCGCAACGTACTCCCCGTCGATATTGATGTTGATCCCGTGTACGTATTGGCACCCGAAAAAACTTGTGTCCCACCGCCTTGTATGCCAACTTCCAGACCACCAGAAATAGCACCTGAAAAAGTGGAGGTGACTCCTTCAAGAGTAGTGACATAAAGACCCGAACCGGATGCAAAAGCCACGTTACCCGAGCCTCTAATTCCTGCCAAAGAAAAATAAGCGACCGTGTCGGTTTTTCTAATGGTCGTACCAGCCCAAAGATCTAGATAAGAGCCCGTTGCGCTCATCTGATCTGAAACTGTTTCAAGGGTGCCTTGTTTGATTTGTATCACTCCAGGCAAGGCAGTTGTCTCTTTAGAAAATTTGAAGTTCAAAAGAGTCGTTCCTGATTTATCGAACGCAAAAACACTTTCATCCACCGTATTGCCGAAAACAACCGATGCATAAGAACCAGAAGGAAAACTAGGCCTTCCCAAAGTGCCTCCTTCTCCTAAAATGATGTTTCCACGCTGAAGCAAAATACCTTTAGAAAAGGTATTCGCCCCGGTCAGCGTCAAGGTGCCCAGACCTTGCTTCGTCAATGCGATATTTCCGTTGATCAGACCAGAATAAGTTGAATCCCCTGCCTGATTGAAAATCAGCTTGGGGGCTGAAGCGGTCGTTGAAATAGTGGAGTTGTTACTGGACGTGATGCCGCCAGCGGCGCTGAGTTTCAAGGTTGAATCCCGTGCCCAAGAAATATTGGCTGCCACATCGATGTTGCCTGCTTGAGTGCCCGCACCCGTGGTGGCGATTTCAATCGTTCCATTGGTCGAATTCAAGTTGGACACCAACGTGGTGACGTTCACCACCGAGCTGTTGCCTGAAGGCGTATAGACCCCGGAAGCCAAGCTGTTGTTGGTGAGGGTGCCCGAGGAGATGGTCACATCGTAAGGGTCCAACAACCAGTGACCGCCCTCGCCTGCCGGGGCATGGGTTGAGACTTGGATGCCGTCGGTGACCAACCAATGACCCGAGGTCTCAATCTTCCCGCCATCACCTCCTTGTGCCCCAGCCTCGGTTTTGATGCTGCCATGTACTTGGGTCACTCCACTCGCATTGTGAATATCGCTCCACAACACCACCTTGCCGCCGTCCCCTTGCTCGGTGGCGCTGGCGTCAATGCGGGCGCCTGCGGCCATCGTCACTTGGCTGGCTTGGCGCAAGTCGCCACTGCCTTGCCAGTCGCCCCCCACCAATACTGTGCCACCGCCTCTAGGGCCTTTGGCCTCGATGTTGCTGGTGCCGCTGAGGGTGATCTCGTCGCCCTCCAGCACCACTTTGCCGCCTTTGTGCGTGAGGCTGTTGGCTTCTAGGGCGCCGCTGTTTTTCACCAAGCCGGCTTGCAATTTGTTCAGCGCCACGCCCGACAAAATAATCAGTCCATCGGGGGCCGCAATGGCGTGTCGGTTTTCAATCAGCGTTTGCAGTGTCGAGGCGGTAGTGGTGATGCCCGCCAACCCGCCCTGGCTGTTCAGGTTCAGCGTGATCTGCTCCCCCGAGGCCAAGGCCACGGCGCCAGCGCGCGCCACAATCACCCCGCTGTTTTGCACTTCGGGCGCCAGCAAGGCCACATAACCGCCCAAGGCGGTGTGGATCTGCCCTTCATTCACCACCCGGCCCGTGGCCCCGTTGCGGCCAAAGGTGTTGCTGCCCGCCATGAAGGCTTGGGCATCGATGCTGTGTGTGGTGGCCGTGAGGGCGCCCATGTCCATCCGCGAGCTGGGCGAAAAATACACACCGTTGGCGTTGCTCAAAATCACTTGCCCGTTTGACCCGATGCGCCCAAAAATTTGGCTCGGGTTGGCATCGTTCACGCGGTTCAGCGTGGCCGACTGGGCGTTGGGTTGGTTGAAGCGCACTTGCGCGTTGGCCCCCACATTGAAGCTGCCCCAGTCCACCACCGCGCGGGCGCTGCTTTGGTTGACCACCATGCTGGCCGCTTGGGCCGTGCTGCTTTGGCTGATGCTCGCAGCCCCTTGCACCACATGCCCGCCCGTGGGCAACTGGGTTGGGGCCGGTGGGGCTTGGGCCCAGACCCCGGTGGTGGTGGCGCAGGCCAAGGCCACCGCCGCCAACACGCCGTTGTGGCGGCGCACACCCCGTTGCCCTGCCCCTTTGCCAGCGCTGCGGGCGGTCTCGGGCACGGGCACCATGGCCGCTGCGGTGTCTGACCACAGCAGGCTATAGCAACGGTTAAAACTGGCGTGTCGCTTCATGGTCGCGTCAATTCACTCAAAACGGCGAGCTCAGGCTGAACCACACGCGGTTCAACTTCAAGGTGCCGTCACTGTCCGAGCCATCGGTCATGGGGTTGGGGTTTTGGCCCACGCGCCGTGCCAAGATGAGTTTGGCTTCAGAGCCCTTGGCGCTTTGCCAAGCGAGGCCCAAGCCCGCGCCACTCAGGGTGGCAGGCAAGCTGGTGGAGCCAGTGGCCGGCTTGACTTGCCCTTGGTCCACAAAGCTCAGCCAACTCCATTGGGGGCCCCACTTTTGGCGCAGCTCTAGGCTGACGCTGTGGCCTTGGTCACCTCCAGCCTCGCTGCCGGGGTAGGCCCGCACGCTATTGGCCCCACCCAAGTAGAGTTTTTCAGACGAGTCCAAGCTTTTTTTGGCGCGTTGCATTTGGGCCGAGGCCAGCAGCGACCAACCGCCGCCCAGTTGTTGTTGACGATTGAGGGTCAGACTCCATTTGCGGTACGCGCCTTGCGTGGCATCGACCACATCGTGCACCCGACCCACCGCATATGTCAGGCTGGCACTGGTGACGGCCCCGTGGCCCCACTCGTCTCGCCAGTTGCCACTCAGACTGGTGTTGAGCACATCCAGCCGGTGCCGGTTGGCCTCTGGGCTGGCACCGCTTTGGCTGGCGAATCGCTTGTGGTCATAGGCCAAGGCGGCATAGAGGTTGCGGTCCAAGCTGCGCAACAACGGGTAATTGGCGGTCAGGCCCAAGGTTTGCGAGTCGCCCTCACCCGATTGGTCGGTGGTTTTAGAGCGGTAGTCCATGTGACTGGCTTGGGTGCCCACGCGCAAGCCCTGAGACCCCGCTGGCAAGGTGTAGGCCAAGCGCACGTATTGGCTTTGGCGGTCTTCGCCGCTTTGCGTTTTGAGCAGTGTGGCCGTCACTTGGTCTCCCTGCTGCGTGGGGCTGTTCAATGACACATTCAGCATCACGCGCTCGGCCCCAGTGGAGCGAGCACCATGGTTGTCCAACGTGACACTGCCATTGGCCACTGGCTCATCGCTAAGGAGCAAAGCCAATGCGGTTTGGTCATCGGCATCGCCCGCCACATAGTTGCCGGCCACCGAGACGCCAGGCAAGTCGTCCATCAGCAGCAAGGCGCGGTCGATTTCAGCCACGTTCAGGGCTTCGCCTTGGGGCTGCGCGGCTTGCACGATGTTGAGCAACTTTTGCGGCGCAATGCGCTTGGGTTTTTCTGTAGGCAACTTCACGCCCGCAAACGCCACCTCGACCACCCGAATGGTGACCATGCCGCCCTCGATTTCTTGGCGCGGCAAAAAGGCCCGAACCATCCATCCGGCCTTGCGATAGCGTTGCGTCACCACTTGCGCGGCTTGCTTCATTTGGCTCAGCGACAAGGGCCGGTCTTCAAAGCCGCGCAATGCGCGCTTGAGTTGTCGATCGGTCAGCTGTTGGTTGCCGACAAACCGGAAGCCTTTGACCGGGGTGGTGGTCTCGCCCTCAAGGGGCGGCGCGGGCTCGGTCCAACTGCCCGTCGACTGCGAGGTAACGGGCAAGACTGGGGCACGGTCAGGCTCGATCTGGCGCAGCACCGCGCCCGCATCGGGGCCTGCGCTCGCCCAGATGGGCCACGCCGCGCAAAACATCCAAGGCCACACCCGGGTGTGGCTCATGTTTTGCGCACCTCAAGTTCGTCAAAAAACTGGTAGCCCACATTGCGAATGGCTTCAATCACTGCGCCCTCGGCGCCAGCGGCGTGCAGTTTTTTGCGCAGCCGAACCATGCGCACCTGAATGTTGGCTTTTTGTTCTTCGGTCAGTGCAATGCCCATGCACTGCGCGACTTGAGCAAAGTCGAGCCGCGTGTCCGGCGATTGGCTAAAAGCCTGCAGCAGTGTGGCCTCGGTGGCCGTGATGCGAACTGTGCCGGCAGGGCCGGTCAGCTCGAGCTTGTGAAGTGAAAGCACAGCAATCAGACAGATTTGTAGATGCTGGCGATTACATGCAATGGTTTGTTGGAAACCTTTCAAACCCTTTCAATTTATTAAATTTCCCAACAAACAGGGGCAAATTGAAGGTTTATGAAGGAATTAGAAGGAAATCTCTTTTTTTAGGACTGTGCGAGAGATTGGGATTGAGGGGCAGACAAAAACCAATCGAAAATTTTTTTGCTTCTTTGGTACTGTATTTTTCTTGGATTGCTCTATTCAAACAAGAAAGCATGCCGCTTGTAACGCCTTGATAAATAGCACCTGGTGCTACACTAAAGATGCCAAATTTTCCCACTATTCCCAGGGCATTCAAAACCAAGAGGTTCAGCAAATCCGCATCGCAAGCACTGCTCACAGAAATGGATTTGTGCACTGCGTTCTGTGAGGTGCTGGCCGGCCAAGCCGACGATCTTGGGGGCGGTGTCTACAAAAAAAGAATCAATAAAAATGAACAGCGCAGCATCCTCTTGGCCAAAGGTGGGCAATATTGGATTTACCAGCATTTGTTTTCAAAAAAGAACACTGCAAACATTTCTCAAACCGAGTTGAAATCGTTCAAACAACTCGCAAAGATTTATGAAAAGTTGACTCACGACCAACTTAGCCAACTGATCAATTCAAAAGATTTGCAGGAGATTTGCAATGGGTAAGAATAAATTTAAAAGTGACGTGCTGGAATCTATCCACGCTTCGGCATCGGCTTTGTACAAAGTGGGGGCCATGGACAAGGCCACGATGAAAGCCTTTGATGTTTCTTGCGTCACACAGACGCCGCGGCTTGAAGCCGCGCAGATTAAAAAGATCCGAGAAAACGTCAAGGTCAGCCAGCCTGTGTTTGCTGTCTATCTCAATACCAGCGAATCCACCATTCAAAAATGGGAAGCTGGAACCAAAAAACCAAGCGGCATGGCGCTGAAATTACTCACCATCGTAGAAAAGCACGGCCTCCAAGTACTCGCTTAACTCACAAGCCGTTTTCTCATCCTGTCAAGCCAAGACCTGTACCGGCACTTGCAACTGGTAGCCCACACCACGGATGGCGGCCAGGCAGTTGCCATCGGCGCCGGCTTGGGCGAGTTTTTTGCGCAAGCGGGTGATGCGCACTTCCAGGCTGGTTTTACTGGCCTCGGCGTTGTCCAAGCCTTGCAGCTCCAACAGTTGCCAGTTTTCTAAACGCCCCGAGGGCGCGCGGGCAAAGGCGATCAACAACGTTTCTTCCGCGGGGGTCAGGCGCACATGGTCGGCGGGGCCTTGCAGGCTGCGTTGGTGCAGGCGCAAGCCACCCGCTGGCGTGACGGTTTCTATGTGTTGCGCCTGGCGGCGGCGTGCAAAACTTTTCAGTGCGGCCGACAACTCGCCAAACGGCACGGGCTTGGGCAAGTACCAGTCGGCCCCGCTGTCATAGCCGACGATTTTATCTTGCAAATCAGAGCGCGCCGAAATGATGATGATGCCCACCAAGGGGTGCACCTGTCGAATGCGCCGCGAGAGGCTGAAGCCGTCTTCACCGGGCAGGTTGAGGTCGATCAAAAACACATCGGCCGCAGCACCAGCGGCCAGGTCTTCCAGCTCTTCTGCGCAACTGAGCGCGACCACACGGTGGCCCTCGTCGCGCAACGCGTCTGCGGTGAGTTCGCGCAAGTCGTCGTTGTCTTCAACCAAGACGATGCTCAGGTGGGCAGCCATAGTTCAAATTGAATGTCGTCAGGGTCAGGGGTATAGCGCAACTCGCCACCCATCTGAGCCGCCAAGTTGTGCGAGAGAAAAAGCCCGAGACCCGTACCCGATTGCCGTTGCGCACCACTGCTGCGGTAGTACTTGGCAAAAATTTGTTCGGGGTCAGGCCTGCCTGAAGGTCCGGGAACGTTGCGCACTGCCAACAAGATGCCGAACCTTCCATCTGCGCTTTGTGCTGACTGGAGTGAAACCCAAACGGGTGCCTGCGGATCGCCGTGGCGAAGTGCGTTGTCTATCAGGTTGTTGGCCATGATCTGGAGGCATTGCAAATCGCTGGTCAGCACCAAATTGGGGGCAATGTCGGAGACGATGCGTTGTTCCGCTTCGTGGCGGTCTTGCAGCCATTGGGCCAATTGCTCCGACAGATGCACCGTGCCCATTTGCAGCTTGAACTCCCGCTCTACCAATCGGTCAGTTTGAATACAGCGATCGAGAATGCCTTTGATGGTGTTCACCGCACGACCGACATAACCGGCTGTACGGCCATCGTGTGTGCGGGTGCTGACGGCCATATCAATGATGGCCAAGGGGGTCTTCAATTCGTGCATCAACATGCTGAGCAACTGGGTCTGGTCTTGCCGACGCTGTTGTTCAACGGCCAATTGTTGTCGCGAGAGAAACAAGTGGTTGGCTTCTTCGGCCCTCAAATAAGCCAACCTGCGCGAACGAAGGATCAACAAGGCTGTCATAAAACCGCCTGAGATCAAGCCATAAAACAAAATGCCATAGAGGGAAAGCAACGAACCGCTGAACAAACCCAAACTGGGCAAAACACTCAGCGCCAAAATGGCAATTGAAGATAAGTAGTAAAGCACCAAGCTTGATTTTGGCAATCGGTATGAAGCCGTGCTCAATTCACTCTGAGTCGTTGATTTTATTTGGCTAGAAACACACAGCATGGTCAACAGGCCTACGCCATTGAGCAGCATATTGAGGTTCAATGCTTCGCGTGTCAGGCCGAAAATGAGCAACATCATGGCAACCGCACTGGCCGTCAGAAGTCCGCGCAGCATCCAGTGGGCCCAGCGTGGCAAGGTGTACTCACTCAACAACCTATATTCAAAAGCAAATGACAAACCTGTGGTCAACAAGACCAACCAGTTGTAGGCGATGTTGTGGCTGATGGGAGTCAGCAAATCCCCCAACAACAAGCGGTGGTAGCCCAAATAACTGGCCGTATACAAAAGCAAAATCGTTTGCCGCAAAACAAAAATGCCATTGACCACTTCGCGGTCCTGTAACCACGCCATCAAGACCCAGACCAACGAAGAAAAAAGCACCGCCAGCAGTGCTGAATAAAACAGCCACAGCTTGTGTTCGTCACGCAGCATGTCGCGCGGAAACAAGGCCTCGACATGCATGAGCTGGGTGCTGGTGGTGGACAAACGCAACCAGACTTCTCGCTTTTCCTGCAGCGTGGGAATAACAAAGGTGTGGTTCAGCGACTCAAACTCGGTGGACTGCACCGGTGTGGCGTCTCCTGTTTGCCGCTCTGCCGCCCCTTGCGCAAGGTTGGCCGGATCGAACAAGGTTATTTCATCCAAAAAAACAGGTCGAATGCGCAACACCAGCGTATCAGGCCCCCCTTTTGGAACAGCGTCGATGGTCAAACGAATCCACTGCACATGCGGCGTAAAGCCTTTGCTCAAGACCCCGTTGTAAGGGGTGTAGTGGGCCTCACGGGCTTGCTCAAAACTGGCCGTGCCCGAGGTGTCGCTCCAATAGGCTTTTTCAAGGATGCGGTCTTGCGCCAAAACGCTGTGGGGCAGGCACAGCCAACCGGCCCAGCACAACAGGCACAGCAGACGCGCAAACCATGGTTGCCAAGGGCGTTGACTGGACATGTTTTCTTTTGGCTTACTGAAGTTAATTTCGACCAAGAATGGTAACAATGTCGCCCCCGCAAGCGGCCAGCGCGGGCCAATCGACCCGCCTGTTGCCTTAAACTTGCCCACCATGAACACCCCTGCCCGCTCCCCAGATCGCCAGCTGGATCGCCCCGTCCGCAGCCAATACGAGGACTTCATGCGCCACGTGTACACCACCGGGGTGCAGAAAGGCGACCGCACAGGCACCGGCACGCGCAGCGTGTTTGGACACCAAATGCGTTATGACCTGAACGAGGGCTTTCCGCTGGTGACCACCTAAAAGGTGTTTCTGAAAGCGATC
>JACCDO010942661.1_pt1 | contig 12991 bp, 14 predicted proteins | sample 7446101 | NCBI WGS metagenome assembly JACCDO01 (sample SAMN15323440, study PRJNA562643) | freshwater metagenome | isolation source: river surface water | place: USA:Blue River Watershed | collected 2017-08-16
CAAGTACGCCGTCGCCTGACACGAATTTAACATTCTTTGTCGCAGCGTTGTCGCGTAATTGCTTGATGAATTTAGATGCTTCTGGGTAATAGCCTGCGTAAACAACAACGTCTGCGCCTGCTTTTTTAACCTTAGCAACTACTGAAGTGAAGTTTGTTGTTCCTTCAGTTACTGAATCTTTACCAACAAGAGTTGCCTTTACATCTTTTTTAATGATGTCAGCTAGACCCTTACCGTAAGTTGTTTGATCGTCCACAACGAAAATTTTCTTACCTTCTCGTTTAGCAATCTTTGCCATTGCTGGACCTTGCACCAAATCGTTTGCTACTACGCGGTGGAATACATCTCCACCAACAGAAGGCAATGTTGGATTTGTTGCAGAAGGAGAAATTACAGGTAAGCCTGCCTTTAAGTAGTAAGGCAATGCTGCTCTGGTTTCACCTGAGTACATTCCACCAACAACACCAACAACACATGGGTCGTTAACAGTTTTCAAAGCAAGTGCTGGAGATTGAGCTCCGCTTGCTTGAGTATCAATTGATGCAACTTCAACTTTTGGTTGACTTGCAGTTTTCTTTTCGTTGTATTGAAGAATCGCTAAACGGAAACCGTTGTATTCACCAATACCTGTTTGTGCTGCTCCACCGGTGAGACCACCTTGGAACACTAATTTAATATCGCCATCGCAACCAGCTGGTGCTGCTTGTGCAGGTGCAACGAAAGTTGCAAATGCAACAGCAACAGAAGCTGCAACGCCGATAGTTCTTTTAACTAATGACATTACTTCCTCTTTCTTTTTTCCCTAGGGCACAGAACTTCGATGACCAATGCCTTGGCCATTCTGTGTGTTTATTGAGAATACCTGAAGTAAAACAGGAGGACACCTCGAGTGTGAGCCCCTCCACATTTACGCTCATTTACCCCTGAAAAGGCTGCTATATAGATAGTCTCGGAGTCATGAAAACCCTGATCATCGATCATCCCCTGGTCTCAGCCAAGTTGACCACTCTTAGAGACAAAAACACAGATACTCCAACCTTTAGAAAATTAGTTGAAGAATTAGTGACACTGCTTTCCTACGAAGCAACTAGACATTTGATTGTGCAAGAAACAGAAGTTGAAACTCCAATTACCAAAACTAAAGGTTTTGAAATAGCAAAACCCAAACCACTAGTTGTGCCAATTTTAAGAGCAGGTTTAGGAATGCTAGATGGAATGATGCGCATCCTGCCTGGTGCTGAAGTTGGTTTCTTAGGAATGGTTAGAAATGAAGAAACTTTGCAACCAAGTACATACGCAGAAAGAATTCCTGGGGAAATAAAGAATCGCCAAGTTTTTGTACTTGATCCAATGTTAGCTACCGGTGGAACATTAGTTGCTGCCATAAAATTGTTAATTGATCGTGGAGCAAAAGATGTTGTAGCCATTTGTTTGATAGCTGCACCTGAAGGATTGAAGAAAGTTGAATCAACATTTGGAAGTGATGTTAACGTCACCGTTGTGTGTGCCGGACTTGATGAAAAACTAAATGAAGTGGGCTACATCGTTCCAGGTTTAGGTGATGCAGGCGATCGTTTGTACGGCACTGCTGATTAATTCTTTTCGAACTCATCCATAACTAGCTGAGCCACATCAGTCATTGATCTTCTTTTATCCATCGCTGTTTTTTGCATCCACTTAAAGGCTTCTGGTTCACTAATATTCAAATTTTTCATCAAGATGCCTTTAGCTTTTTCAATCAATTTTCGAGCTTTTAATTGTTCTTGCAAATCAGTAACTTCGGCATCTAATTGTTTGATCTCTTGAAACCTGGAAACTGCTAATTCAATAGCAGGCATTAAATCTTCGATCGTAAAAGGTTTCGTTAAATAAGCCATAGCTCCAGCGTCGCGTGCTCTTTCCACTAAATCTCTTTGTGAAAAAGCTGTCAAGATAACAACGGGAGCAATTCTTTGATTCGCTATTCTTTCAGCCGCACTAATGCCATCTAATTTAGGCATTTTGACATCCATCACAACTAAATCAGGTTTTTCTTTTTCAGTTATTGCAATTGCTGCTTCCCCGTCTCCTGCTTGGCCTACAACTTCATAACCTGCTTCGGTCAACATCTCAACTAGATCAAGACGAATCAATGCTTCGTCTTCAGCAACTACAACTCTTAATGATGGCTTCATATGTTCAATAGCCTAGGCGAACTAGGAATCATCTCTTTAAGTGTCGTAGAGTTAAGAACACAAATAAATGAAAAATTTGCTTTAGCCCCGGTAGCCCAACTGGCAGAGGCATACGACTCAAACTCGTACCAGCGTGAGTTCGAATCTCACCCGGGGCACCAGAATCTAAATCTTTTTACTAATCGTTCCTAAAGTGCCATTAACAAAAGCAGAAGATTCTGCAGTGCTCAAAGATTCGGCTAGAGAAACAGCTTCACTAATTACCACGTTGGTGGGAACATCTTTTTGATAAAGAAGTTCATAAACTGCGATTCTTAAGATATTTCTATCAACTCTTGGGATGCGATCAAAAGTCCAGTTCTGTAATGAGTTAGTTATAAGTTCATCAATTTGACTTTGATTCTCTTTTATCCCTTTGACTAAATCAAGTGCATAATTAGTAACTTCTACATCTGTCTCATCATTTGTATTATTTCCGGGAATGGAAATACCTTTTAAGTCAGCTTCAAAAATTGTGTCTAAGGCACGTTTACGGGCTTTGCTACGTGCACTCAATTTTTTACCTTTTGTTCTTTAGGCACGACCAAGGTAAGAACCGTCACGAGTATCAACCCGAACTTTCTCTCCTTGATTGATAAACAATGGAACTTGGATTTCAAATCCGGTTTCTAATTTTGCAGACTTTGAACCCGCATTAGATCTATCGCCTTGTAAACCAGGTTCGGTGTATTCAATTGTTAATTCCACGTTTGCTGGCATTTCAATGTACAAAGGATTTCCTTCATGCATGGCAACCATAACTTCTTGGTTTTCTAGCATGTAATTTGAAGCATCTCCAACTGTGGCGTTACTTATAGTGATTTGGTCATAGTTAGTTGTATCCATGAATACCCAGTCATCGCCATCTTTATAGAGATATTGCATATCTCTTTTATCTACTTGAGCGGTTTCAATCTTTACCCCTGCGTTAAATGTTCTATCTACAACTTTTCCACTTAAAACGTTTTTTAATTTGGTGCGCACAAAAGCGCCACCTTTACCTGGTTTTACGTGTTGGAAATCAATAATGTTCCATAATTGGCCGTCAAGATTTAAGACCATGCCATTTTTTAATTCGTTAGTGGTTGCCACTTGAAATACTCTCCTAGTTAATAATTTCTTGCTTTTTAAGCCACACAAATAATTTCGTGAGAACCTGGGGTTAAAACTTCTGCTTCACCATCAGTGACAAGACACGTATCTTCGATACGAACTCCACCTTTACCCGGTAAATAAATGCCAGGTTCAACTGTGATGCAACTTCCACTGGAAAGTTTAGTCTTGACGTCTTTTGCTATAAACACAGGTTCATGAATCTCTAAGCCAACTCCATGCCCAGTCCCATGAACAAAGAAATCACCAAAATTTCCATCCCGAATAATTTTTCTAGTTGCCTCATCGACATCTTCAGCAATTGCGCCACTAGTTAGCTTCTCTCTTCCAGCTTCTTGGGCTTTCATGACCAGATCGTAAATATCTTTCTGCCAATCAGCACACATGCCAATAAAAACTGTTCGAGTCATATCAGCGTGGTAACCATTGACTAATGCTCCACAGTCAATTGTGACCATGTCGCCTCGTTCTAGAATTCTTTTTGTTGGCTCATGATGTGGCGTAGCACTATTTGGTCCACTTGCCACAATCGAAGCAAAAGCTAAACCATCAGCCCCTCTTTTAAGAAAGCCTTCTTGCAACAAATTAGAGATCTGTTTTTCATTCATTCCAGGCCTTAAATCATTTATTAAAAACCACAAAGTATCGGCTGTGATAGCACAGGCCTTCTTGATTTGTTTAATCTCATATTCATCTTTAACACTTCTTAATGGAGCAAGTAACTCCCTTATTTTGACTAGTTCAAATGTGTCTTTATTGCTTAAGGCTTCTCCTTGAGCAATATTCATTCTGGTTGAATCAATGGCAATTTTCTTGATTGATTTTGAATCTAGTTGTTTATGAATTTGCTTGGTAAATTCTCGATCAATTTGTACCTCGATGTCGGGTGATTCATCTTTTGCTCTTTGGGTGTATCGAGAATCCGTTAACAACAAGTCATTTTCTTTATTTTGACCAACTAATAAAGCAGCATTACTTCCAGAGAAACCTGAAAGATATCGAATACTTACAGGATCTAAAAATACGGCAGATTCAGCTTTATCAATCAGGATTTTTCGAAGAGCATTTCTTCGTGATAAATAATCAACCATATAGATTATTTAATTAATTTTTTTAAAGCACTTATTGCTAAGCGATAACTATCTATGCCAAATCCTGCAATGGCGCCATCTGCAACCCCAGCTAAAACACTGAAGTGGCGAAACTCTTCACGGGCTTGGGGATTAGAAATATGAACTTCAATAAGTGGTGCAGTATGCATGGCGGCAGCATCCCGCATGGCATAGCTGTAATGAGTAAAAGCTGCAGGATTAATCACTACCGGTGATTTGTTATCGGCGGCTTCATGAAGCCATTTAATAATTGTTGCTTCGTCATCGGTTTGGCGAAAATCGATATCGAAATCTTGAGTTTTGCCAAAATCAATGCAAGCTTTCTTTAGATCTTCGAAAGTGTCTGATCCATATACTTCAGGTTCGCGAGTTCCCAATCTTTGCAAGTTTGGACCGTTAAGTACTAGAACCTTAATCATTTAGACACCTTCTCCCATGCTGTGTTTAGTACTTTGAAACTTGGGTTTTCTAATCTTGTTGGCTTTGCGACATCTTCTAATATGACAAATCTTAATGTCGCGCCACGAGATTTTTTATCAAGTGCCATGATTTCAATAAGTTTCTTGAAATTCTTGTGTTTGTATTGTGTTGGCAGACCCACTAGTTTCAAAATGTCTCGATGACGTTTAACAACTGATTCAGATAGTTTTCCATCTGCCAAAGCTAACTCTGCAGCAAATATCATTCCTACAGAAACGGCATCACCATGGCGCCATTTATATTTTTCATTTTTTTCAATGGCGTGTCCCAGAGTGTGACCATAATTTAAGATTTCTCGACCTGTTTTTGATGAAGAGGTTTCTTTGAAATCCTTTGCCACAGTTTCTGCTTTTACTTGTATTGATCGAGAAACTAGCTCAGGAATTTCTACCCCGTCATATTTTTTGCATTCTTGTGGATATTTTTCGATGATTTCTAAAATTTTGGCATCAGCTATGAAGCCACATTTAACCACTTCGGCCATCCCGGTTGTGAAGTCATGTTTCTTTAAAGTTTTTAAGGTATCAAGATCGCAAATTACTTGAGCTGGATTGTGAAATGATCCCACCAAGTTCTTGCCTGATGCTGTATTTATTCCGGTTTTGCCACCAACAGCTGCATCAACCATTCCCAGTAATGAGGTTGGGATGGAGATAAAATCAATTCCTCTTAACCATGTTGCTGCTACAAACCCTGCTAAATCTGTTGTGGCTCCTCCCCCGATGGCCACAATCAAATCTGAACGAGTGAACTTAGATTGACCTAATTTATTCCAACACTTTTCAACAACTTTAATGTTCTTTGCACTCTCTGCATTTGGAACTTTTATATCTGTTACTTTAAAACCCATTGAAGTTATGTATTTTTTTACCTTTTTGGCAATTTTTTCAACATGCATAGGAAAAATTATTGCAACTTGATTGACATTCTGATGAATTTTAATTGAATCTAAAATGTCATTTCCGATGATTACATCGTAGTTAGGTTGGGCATTAACAGTGATGGTTTGATGAATTCCCATTAATTAACCTCACTTGTTTGAAGTAAAACTTCCTGCACTACTTGATCAATGCCTTTTCCAGATGTATCTATTTCCCAGTCTGCCACTTCTTCATACAATGGGGTTCGTTCTTCAAGTAGTTTCACCAAAGTTGATCTAACATTTCCCATCAAAACTGGTCTGGAAAGTCCTAAACCAACTCGAGATGATGCATCTCCAGAAGAAACTTTCAACCACACAACTGGAGAAATAGCTAGAGCTTGGCGAGTAGTTTCGTCAAGAACTGATCCGCCACCTAAAGAAAGCACTCCGTTGAAGGAATTTAATAATTCAGATATTTTTGCTCGTTCAAGTTGTCTGAAATAAGTTTCACCTTTTTGAACGAAAATATCGGAAATTGTTGTTTTTTCATCCATTTCAATTTCGTGGTCAACGTCAATAAATTCTACATTTAATTTTTCAGCTACTTGTTTTCCGATAGTTGTCTTCCCTGAACCGGGAGCACCCACGAAAACTAAACGTGGAGACATAGTTATCGAACCTTTAGGTTCGAAATATAGTTTTCAAAGTTTCTTTTGGTTTCAGAGATTGCGTCGCCGCCAAATTTTTCTAATAACGCATCAGCCAAAACTAAAGCAACCATGGCCTCAGCAATTACTCCTGCTGCAGGAACTGCGCAAACATCTGATCTTTGATTATGCGCTTTGGATGCTTCACCTGTTGAGGTGTCAATTGTTTGCAATGCTTTTGGAACTGTGGAGATTGGTTTCATTGCTGCTCGTACTCTTAAAATTTCACCAGTTGTCATGCCACCTTCTGTACCACCAGCACGATGAGTTAAACGTTTAACGCCATCTTTAGTGTTAACAATTTCGTCATGAGCTTGTGAGCCGCGACGACCTGCTGTTGTGAAACCATCGCCAACTTCGACACCTTTGATTGCTTGGATGCCCATGAGTGCTCCAGCTAATTTCGCATCAATACGGCGATCATGATGAACGTAAGAACCTAAACCTGGTGGTAATCCATAAACAACAACTTCAACAACGCCACCTAAAGTGTCACCATCTTTATGAGCGGACTCAACTTCTTTTTGCATTAATTCACTAGTTTTGGCATCAAAACATCTTGCTGGATCTTCATCAATTTTATTTAATGAGCCAGTTGTTGGAATTAATCCATCAGGAGTTTTAACTGTTCCTAATTGCACAACATGACTTAAAATTTCTATTCCGCCAACTTGTTTTAAGAATTTTTTAGCCAGAGCTCCTAAAGCAACTCTTGATGCTGTTTCTCTAGCACTTGCTCTTTCTAAGACAGGGCGCGCATCATCAAATCCATATTTTTGCATCCCTACTAAATCTGCATGCCCAGGTCTTGGTTTTGTTAAAGGAGCATTTCTTGCTTGCTCATCTAATTTTTTTTGATCAACTGGATCTGCTGACATAACGTCTTGCCATTTAGGCCATTCAGAATTATTAATTTTAATCGCAATAGGTGCACCAATACTTAATCCGTGTCGAATACCACCAAGAATTTCAATTTCATCTTGCTCAAACTTTTGTCTAGCGCCTCGTCCAACTCCAAGGCGTCTACGAGCTAATTCATTTTGAATATCAGCAGAAGTAACTTCAATACCTGCTGGAAGACCTTCAATCGTGGCAACCAAAGCAGGACCATGGGATTCACCCGCTGTTAGCCATCGAATCATATACTTATTGTTTCATTGAGCCAACCTTGAGTTAGCAATCCCCCTAGAGACTAAGCACGAGAAACAAAAAATATGAAACTGACATGAATGGACCAAATGCAATTGCATGATTCTTGGAAACTTTTTTCGATATCAGTAGCAACAAAGCAACAATTCCACCAATGACAAAGGCAGATATATGCATATTTATGGTTTGTCTAATTCCAAAGAGAAATACGGCTGGAATACTTAAAGCGAAACTATATTTCACATCCCCTAATCCAAATGTTTTTTTCGATAGGAAAAACATAATCAGATAAGCCATAAAAATTAGAGATGATACATAAATTGCTTTAAAAATCGTTTCAAAGTCAAAGTTCGTAGCAAAACCTACAAAGATAATTGAAGTTATTGACAGAGCTACAACGTATTTATTCGGTAAAAGTTTTGATTTAAAATCAATTACCGCTAATACCAGCGCAAAGAATGAAGTATTGACCATTATCAGAATTTCCCAGGTCAAAATTTCCTCAGTTCTTAAAAAGCGCCTCCCGCATTTGTTTAACAGGTGCTTTTTGTCCGGTCATTAACTCAAACTGCCTCACAGCCTGGTGTAACAACATTTCTAAACCTGAGACGACAAAACCTCGACGAAGGATCCATTCCAACGCAATTTTTGACGGCCAAGGCGAATAAGCAACATCAAGTAGTGAGCCTGGAATTTCTGGTCCCATGGCTGCATAAGAATCCATTGATCCACTTGGCAAAGTACTAATCACAGTTGATGCCGCAAGTGCTTTGTAGATTTCATTCCAAGGAATAACCGTTACTTGCAAATTAAATTGTTGAGCAACATTTTTTAATTCACTTAGAGTGTTTTCATTTCGTGCACACAGCATCACTTTTGTTGCACCTAATTGACTTAATGCTGCAACTGCTGATCTTGCAGTTGCCCCGCTGCCAATAATTGATGGGTTTGTTACATCAAGTTGTTTGTTGGTTTGCAATGCAGTAACTATGCCATAAATATCGGTATTGCCGGCCATGATTTTTCCATCTTTAAAAATTAATGTGTTTGCTGAATTTACTTTCTTTGCAAGATCTGTTACAGAATCTGCTACTTGAATTGCAATTTCCTTTAGTGGCATAGTTAACGACATTCCAACTAAGTCTTGGCTTCTGTTTTTGATGAAATCTGGGAAAGTTGAAACGTTTAATTCATATTTCTCATAATCCCAGTCAATTTTTAAAGCCGCATAACCGGCTTTATGAATTGAGGGACTTAATGAATGCTCAATAGGAGAACCAGCTACTGCTGCAAATTTGTTACTCATTTATTTTGGTTGTACCATCTCAAAAATTCTTGTTTATGTGTTAAGAATTCACTATTAGATTCAGAGAATTTTGTTTCTTTGGTGTCAAGATTTACCGTCACCCAATACAACCAATTACCATCTTCAGGATTTAATACCGCATTTATTGCAGCTTCAGATGGATTTGAAATTGGTCCAGGTGGAAGTCCATCGTTTGTGTAAGTGTTGTAAGGAGAATCTGCTTGAAGTTGTTCACTTGTCAAAATAATGGTATTTGAATCTAATTCATAATTAAGAGTGCTATCAAGTTGTAATCTCATTGGTGCCGCTAATCGATTAAGTAGGACACGTGCTGCTTTTGCTTGGTCGATAGGTGCCACTTCTTTTTCAATAATGCTTGCCATGATTATCACGTCATATGGAGTTAATCCATTTGCTTTGGCTGTTGCTTCAAGTTGTTGCTCAGTTGCCGCTTGATTAAATCTCTTAATCATTTGTTGCAAAACTTCTTTAGGAGTTACTCCTTCATCAAATCGATATGTTGCAGGGTAAAGAAAGCCCTCAACATTATTTTTTGCGTACTCTGGCAAACCCAAATCTTTAGGATCTTTTGCTAATGATTCAAAATCTCCAACTGAAACACCGAGTGCTTGAGCGGCTGCGGCAAAAACATATTTGGATCTTGAACCTTCAGGAATTACTACCTTTATGCTTACTTTGCTTTCTGGATCTAGGAGCGCAAAAATTGATTCTTTAGCACCCATACTTTTAACTAAGTTATATTTTCCAGGTCCAATAGCACTTGACTGAGGAATATCTTCTGCAGCATTTACGAATTCTAAATAGTTATTAACAACTCCAGCATCAGCTAAGACTTTGCCAATCTCAGTTAAAGAAGAACCGGGTGCAATTGAAACTTGAACTGGGCCACTTCCTCCAGGTCCATTAACAATTTTTATTCCCCCACTTGGAATGAAGGAGTAAATAACAATTCCTACCAAGACTGCAAATGTGATTAAACCCATTCTTAGGTAAGGAGCAGGGTGAAGATCAGACTTATATCGATTTTGTTCAGATTTGAATTCATCCAAAATTGATGGCATCTATTTCACCTCTTTCAAATCAATTCCTGGAACTTGATTATTTCTTTTTTCAAATTCAAGTGCTTGCTCTAATAATTCTATTGCCGCAACCTGATCAATCATGCTCTTTTGTTGGCGAGTATTTACTCCACTTTCGCTCAATCGAGCACTAGCGCTTGTAGTGGTCAATCTTTCATCCACCAAGCGCACAGAAGCATCTGGCAGAGCCTTTGCTAGTTGTTGTGCAAAATTGATGGCTTTATTGGCAGCTTGGCCGATTGCTCCAGAAAGATGTTTAGGCAATCCCACATAAATTTCTATACAGCCAGAATCATTTACATGTTCAGTTATTTTTTTGATTAAATCTTGATTGTTATTAATTGTTGCCACAGGTACAGCTAATATTCCATCAATATCACTTTTTGCTAAACCAACTCTTGCATCACCAAAATCAATGGCGTATCTAATGCCTTTTCTCAAAATCTCAACTACCGAATCAAATTATCGACACTGGCGATAACAATTTTTGCATCTTTAATGTTGGTTCCAGCACCTTGTGCCATGTCTGGTTTTCCGCCACCTTTACCGTCAAGTTTCGCTAACACTGCATTCAAAATTTCTCCAGCATTGAAATTCTTTTTTCTAGCAGCATCATTTGTGGCTACAACAACATTTACCTTGTCAGCAGTTATTCCACCACCAATTACTACAGCGGCACTTTCTCCAAGTTGGCCTCGAACATTAGTTACAAGCTCTCTCACATCAGTTGCCGTTAGTTCACCTTCTGCTAAAAAGTTTGCAACTTTAATTCCGTTTACGTCATGAGCAGTTTTTAGGTAATCATTGATGCTTCCTGTAAGTTGAGATTTACGTGATTTCTCTATTTCTTTCTCAGCATCTTTCAATCTCTCCATAAGAGAAGATACTTTTTCAGGTAATTCTTCGGCTTTACCTTTAAGCATTTCTTGTAAATTAGAAACAATTAGGTGCTCTCTTGCTAAGAATTGGTAAGCGTCAGATCCAACTAATGCTTCAACTCTTCTGGTACCCGCACCAATACTTTGTTCACTTAAGAATTTAATTACGCCAAGCTGCGCTGATCTTTGAGCATGTGTTCCGCCGCAAAGTTCATGCGCCCAATCTCCAACACTTACTACTCGGACAACGTCGCCATATTTTTCGCCAAAAAGTGCCATGGCACCCATTGCGCGAGCTTGATCTTGAGACATTAATTGGGCACTTACTCCTAAATCGCTTAACAAAACTTCATTAACTCTTTCTTCAACATCGTTTAACACACTTTGAGGAACTGGTTTTGGTGATGGAAAATCAAAACGTAATCTGCCAGGGGAATTCTCACTGCCTAATTGGGTTGCAGTTTCACCTAAAGCCTCACGAAAGGCTTTATGAATTAAATGTGTTGCAGTATGTGCCCTGGAAATTGCTTTTCTTCTTAAAAGATCTACTTGACCAATTCCATTTAAGCCAGTTACAGCTTCACCCTTTGTTACTCGTCCTCTGTGAACATATAGACCAGGTACTGGTTGTTGCACGTCATCAACTTCAATTTCAGCACCATTGCTTAGCACTAATTTGCCACTGTCGGCTAACTGTCCGCCACCTTCTGCATAAAAAGGTGATCGATCCAAAACAAACTCAACATCAATTCCTTGAGCAACACTTTTAGCAACATTTCCATCTTGCAATAAACCTTTAAGACTAACTTCACTACTGGTTTCTGAATATCCTGTGAAATTAGTTACGCCTGCTAAGTCAGCTAAGGCACGGTATTGTTGGAGATCTCCTAAACCTTGTTTTCTTTCTTTAGCATCTGCTTTTGCTCTATTTTTTTGTTCCAACATCAATCTCTTGAAACCTTCAGCATCAATTGAGATGCCTGCTTCTGTTGCCATTTCTAAAGTCAAGTCATAAGGAAAACCATAAGTATCGTGCAATTCAAATACTTTCTCTCCCGATAAAGCCTTTGATTTGCTCTTAGTTAATTCTTCAATTGAATTTTCAAATAGTAGAGTTCCAGTTTTTAGGGTTTGAGCAAATGAAGTTTCTTCACCAATTGCTATTTCTAAAATTCGTTTCTTGTCACTTACTAATTCTGGATATTGTGGGCCCATTGCTTTAATGGTTGCTTCAATCAAATCTTTCATCACTGGATTTTCTGCACCCAGAATTCTCATGTTTCTTATAACACGTCTCATCATGCGTCGAAGAACATAACCTCGACCTTCGTTTCCAGGAATGACGCCATCTCCAATTAGAAACGCTGCAGTTCTGGTGTGATCTGCCACAACTCTTAAGCGAACATCTGCTGCATTATCAGCACCATATTTAACGTTAACAATTTCTGTTGCTTTATCTAAAATTATTTTTGTGGTGTCAATTTCATAAATATTGTCCACCCCTTGCAAAATGGCAGCCATTCTTTCAAGTCCCATGCCTGTGTCAATATTTTTGGCAGGCAATTCTCCATTTAGTGGGAAATCATCTTTAGTTCCACCTTCACCACGGTTGTATTGCATGAAAACCAAATTCCAAACTTCTAAATAACGTTCCTCATCAGCAATTGGTCCACCCTCTTTACCGTGCTCTGGACCACGATCAAAATAAATTTCAGAACAAGGACCACATGGTCCAGGAACGCCCATTGACCAATAATTATCAGCCATGCCACGTCTTTGAATTTTATGTTCCGGAATTCCAACTTTGTTTCGCCAAATGTCATAAGCTTCTTCATCGTCTAAATAGATTGTCACCCAAAGTTTTTCAGGATCAAAACCATAACCACCATCTTTGACATCACTTGTTAATAATTTCCAAGCCATGGTGATTGCACCTTCTTTGAAGTAATCACCAAAAGAAAAGTTTCCGGCCATTTGAAAGAAAGATCCGTGACGTGTAGTTTTGCCAACTTCTTCAATATCTAAAGTTCTGACACATTTTTGAACTGAGGTTGCTCTTTTATATGGAGCA
>JACCDO010843979.1_pt1 | contig 12989 bp, 14 predicted proteins | sample 7446101 | NCBI WGS metagenome assembly JACCDO01 (sample SAMN15323440, study PRJNA562643) | freshwater metagenome | isolation source: river surface water | place: USA:Blue River Watershed | collected 2017-08-16
ATCATTCACCTCTTCAGTTTGGTAAGACGCAGAATAATGAAATTGATAACTATTCTCAAGTAAAATCTGGATACGCTGGATTATCGTCGCGGTCATGCGGCCAGCATATCCATGTCTAGTGCCACGAAGGCGGTAACTATTTATTTATAAGTCTCTACGAATTAGGTAACTTCTTCGATGCCTCGAATTGGGAAATCCTGATTCCTACAATTTCCTCAGGCACGAGTCGAATTCCGTGAAAATGGTGGTTTATCCGTCACGCTCAAAATCTGAGACCAGATCTAAAATAAATGAGGTTTTCCCAAATCGCCTCGGCCCAATTATCACGACATGAATATGATTTTCCAAAAACTGCCGGACAACGTGATTAAGGTTAGGACGCGGCACGAAAAATTCGCCATGAACCGGAACACCAAATTTAAACGGATTTCGCATCGACCTACCACCGCATTTAAATTTAACAAGTCTGTTAATAATTACTGCGAGGATTTATTAACAGATTTGTTAATAATGCGCAATCGAGCTTGATAGACGAACTATAATAGTTTCAATTAGATAGCCAAATTTGAGCCGTGCGCTGAATTCACTACGTTATGTGATACGACCTCACCGAAAGGCATTTCCATTGCGGTTCCTGTGGCTTGATCTGGTTTCCTCGACTTCTGCAAGTAGTAACCAACTAACTCACCGATTGCCACCTGAGGTGGCAGCAATGTTTGATTCAGACTGCAAAGTCACAACAATCGTTCGTTCATGCCCAAGATCCCTATGCTCGCAGAGGTAAATTCCTTGCCAGGTGCCAAGCATTAACTTACCTCGACTAACAGGGATCGTTAATGAAGGTCCAATTAAGGTCGACATAACATGTGCTGGCATGTCATCCGGTCCTTCGGACCGATGACGATACGGCAGAGTTTTTGGGACTAAATGGTCAAGCGCCATTCCTAAATCACGACGAACATCACGGTCAGCATTTTCGTTGATAGCGAGCGATGCCGACGTATGCTGAATAAAAAGAGTCAGTATTCCGACACTCACCTTAGATATCGCCGGAACCGCAGCTAACACCGCATCGGTGATAAGCATTACTTCGCCACCACGAGTGGTTATCGTCAGCTCCGTCTGAAACCAGTTCACTAGGAAGCACCCCACCCACGCAGTGTAGTGGCGATTTCCTCGTCAGAAAAAACTTTCTTAAATTTTGCTCCAGACTTGCCTTTTACCCGTCGTTCGCATTCAGCCCAAGTCACATGACGCTCAACCTTCCCGTCAACATAACTAATATAAGCAAGTGGGGTCTTTTTTTCGGTTTGCTGTTTCATTTCTGGAAGCGGCTCAGCTGGAGGTAGATCGTAGACAGGAACGCTATATCCTATAAGTGGCCCACGATAAAGCCGCGGCTTTTCACCTTTCGAATGGGCCACAGCAATCGCATCCACCCTTTCATTCCCTGGAACACCGATATGACCTCTGACATAACGCCATGTCACTTTACCGTGTCCACGTCGTCCTGCCGTAAGCCTAGTAATCACTTCCCATAAGTCACGATTCACAACATCATTACCCTGGGCAGTCTTCCAATCACGCTGCTTCCACCCCCATACCCATTGAGTTACCCCACGGATAACGTAGGTAGAGTCAGTGAGCATCAAGATATCACCATCAATTCCTTGCAGCGCTTCAAGCCCACGGATAGCACCCATTAATTCCATCCGGTTGTTAGTGGTAGCGAGATCTCCCCCACCTAACTCAAGGATTTCACCTTCCGGCTTTACCACCACAGTGCCCCAGCCGCCACGCCCTGGATTTCCTGAGCACGCACCATCCGAGTACACAAGAATCGACTTTAATTCTGCTTCCGTCAGCGATGTCATAATTAGTGACCTGCGCCTAAGTACGCTTCTTTAATCCTAGGATCAGCCAGCAAATCTTTCGCTGCGCCATGAGCCACTACTTTACCAGTTTCTAAAACATAGGCTTGGTGCGCTAATTTCAAAGCCATATTTGCATTCTGCTCGACCAATAAAATCGTTAACTTTTTCGTCTCATTAATATCTTTAATTGTACGAAAAATCTCCGCCACAAGAAGCGGTGCAATTCCTAAACTCGGCTCATCAAGCATCAATAGCTTTGGCTTACTCATAAATGCACGGCCAATTGCTAGCATCTGCTGCTCGCCACCGGAGAGGGTCCCAGCATGCTGTTTAATCCGTTCTTTTAGTCGTGGAAACAACGAGAATACGATCTCTAAATCACGATGAATTTCAGGCTTATCACTACGTGCATACGCACCTAGCTCAAGATTTTCACCAACAGTTAACCTCGGGAATACCCGCCTACCTTCTGGGGAATGACAAAGCCCATTTCTAACAATGGTATGCGCACCACTCCCAACTATATTCTTACCCTGAAACTTTACATCTCCTGATGTAACTTTCAGCAATCCAGATAAAGCTCGTAACAATGTCGATTTACCCGCACCGTTCGCACCAATAAGCGTTACAATCGACCCACTTTCGACATCTAGGCTAACACCTTTTAAAGCGTGAATCGCACCATAATGGACATGCAAATCTTTAACTTTTAACATGCTCTCTTGACTCATGACTCACCCAAATACGCTTTGATTACTTGTGGATTGCTTTGAATGTCTTTTGGACTGCCATGAGCAATTTCTCGTCCATAATCCAACACATAGATCCGTTCACATATATTCATTACTAAGCTCATATCATGCTCAATCAGCAAAATAGTCAGCTTAAACTCTGATCTTAAGCGGCGAACTAGTTCAGTTAGCTGCGCTGTTTCCTGCGGGTTCATACCCGCAGCAGGCTCATCTAAAAGTAAAAGTTTGGGGCTAGTTGCCATAGCGCGGACAATCTCAAGCTTGCGCTGCTCACCGTACGGCAAACTGCCGGCAAGTGATCGTGCTTTGCCATCTAAATCAAAAACACGCAGCAACTCTATTGCTCGTGCCCGGATCTTATCTTCGGATCGCCAATAAAACGGTCCCCGCAGTAACGCTCCCAAAAGCCCGTAACCTGCTTCTCTATGTAACGCAATCCGTACATTATCAAGCACAGAGAGGTTTTTGAATAAGCGGATATTCTGAAATGTGCGTGCAATCCCTCGCTGGTTAATACTATGCGCAGGCTTACCATTTATCCGTTCACCGTTAAATACAACATCCCCAGCAGTTGGAGTGTAAACACCGGTAATCATATTAAAACAAGTGGTTTTACCTGCACCGTTCGGACCGATCAATCCAACAATCTCGCCACGCTTAATTGTTAAATCTACTTGATCAACCGCTTTCAATCCACCAAACGTCATACCAATATTTTTTGCGACTAATAACTCAGTCATACACCACCTCGGCCAAGTCCATCCGGACGCCAGACCCGTTTTAGCCCTGGAAGATCCCATAACTCAGCTTTGCCGATAATGCCCTGAGGTCTTAATAGCACCATCACCAGCAACAACCCCGCAAAAACAAGCATTTGATAGGCATCTAAATTTACGAGACGTAACACTTCCGGTAAGATCGTTAAGGCGATAGCAGCCAAAGTCACTCCGGTAATCGAGCCTAATCCACCAAGCACCACCATGGTGAGAACTTTAATACTCTGATCAAATTCAAATCCTGATGGATTGATATAGGAAGCTGATCCCGCAAATAGCGCTCCCGCAAATCCTGCAAGACACGCCCCTAAAACAAACGCCAAAGCCTTATAGTAAACCCGGTCAATACCTACAGACTGCGCTGCAATCTCATCTTCACGGATAGCTAGAATTAAACGCCCAATATTAGAAAACTGAAGCCTATAATAAAAAAACAAACTCCCCGCCACCATCAGCCAGATAAAACCTTTTGACGCTACCGATGGCACGCTTAAACCTGTAGCTGCGCCCACAGCATCCGTATTATAGAGGATGCTAACGACGATAATAGAAAAACCTAAACTAGCAATCGCCAGGTAATCCCCGGATAACCTCAGACAAGCCAACGCTAATACTAAGCTAGCAGCGCCTGCCGCTACTACACTAACAGCTAACGCAGTAACAAACGTCACTGGCTCTGGACTTTGCAGCGGGTTATTAACGATCACATACGCAGCTGCGTAAGACCCGACTGCCCAAAATCCTGCATGACCAATAGAAAACATTCCTGCCATGCCGTTGATTAGGTTAAGACCTAACGCAAGTAACACATAAACCCCAACCAATCCTAAATTCGAGTGAACGATTGAGACTAAATTTTCGAGAAATTGCATCATGTAAGTCTACCCCTCTATACTTTAACAACAATCGGCCGACCAAGCAGACCTGTAGGTTTCAGGGATAAAACTAAAATTAGCAGTAAGAAGGTAATAGCACCTTGATAGGTACTCGATAAATAACCAGCAACCAAATTCTCAACAATCCCAATTAACAGTCCACCAATCATCGCTCCTGGGATTGAGCCAATTCCACCTAAAACAGCCGCCACAAAAGCAGCCATACCCGGCTGAACCCCCATAAGTGGATCAATCGAATACTGCATACCATAAAGAACACCAACCGCACCTGCCAAGCTTGCACCGATAAAAAACGTAAACGAAATAATAAGGTTGGTGTTGATGCCCATAAGACGCGCTGCATCAATATCTTGCGCGGTTGCACGCATTGCGCAACCCACCTTTGTTTTATTTACAATAAACCAAAGACTAGCCATCAGAAGAATACAAAGAGCTAAGATGTATAACTGAGAATACTCAATCCAGACACCTAGCGATTCAAAGGTTAAGCTACCTTCCGGTAGCTGTGCAGAAACTGACTGCGCAGAAGAACCGAATAAAATCCGACCAAGGTTTTGCAGTAATACACTAACGGCAATCGCAGCAGTTAACACATAGATTTTGGGCTGTCCACGTAGTGGTCTATACGCAATGATTTCCGTCACAACCGCTAACACGCCACTCGCTACCATAGCAAAGAGCAACGCTAACGGCAGAGGAACTCCCTGCATATTCGCTAATACCAATGCTCCAGCATATGCTCCCATCATTAAAAACTCGCCATGAGCGAAATTAATAAGTTGGATAATGCCGTAAACCATTGTGTAGCCCAAAGCTATCAGTGCGTACATACTGCCAACTGACAACCCGTTAATAAAAAACTGCAAAAACTCGCTCATCACTCACCTATGATTTAAATGGCACTTTTGCTGCGAACACCGCTTTATCAGCTTCAGTTTTTAATACAACTGCATCTTTTTCCGCATCTCTAGCCTTGTTCATGGAAATGGTGCCACTGACACCTTTAAAGCCAGTAGTCGAGCCAAGTGCTGCCTTCAAAGCTTTCGCATCGTTTGAACCTGCGCGCTTGTATGCGTCAGCGATAACAAGAATACCGTCATATCCGAGTGCGGCCATTGCTCCTGGAGCCTTCTTGTATTTAGCGGTGTAATTTTTAACGAATGCTTGAACTAATGGGTCTGTATCGTCAGGAGCAAAGTGGGACGAAAAGTAATGACCTTTTGCAGCTTCCGGACCAGCAAGTTTAAAGAGGTCTGGACTATCCCAACCATCTCCACCAAGCATTGGCACTTTCAAGCCCATTTGGTTCGCTTGTTTTAAAATTAAGCCAACTTCCGTGTAATACCCAGGAACCAAAATAACTTCCGGTTGTTTCGCCCGGATCTTCGTTAACTGAGTTTTGAAATCCTTTTTACCAGCTTCATAAGCTTCTTTTGCGACAATAGTGCCGCCACCTGCAACAAACGCTTGTTCAAAGAACTGCGCTAACCCCTTCGAGTAATCAGACTTATGATCTAAAAGAATCGCTGCTTTTTTCTTGCCAAGATTTTTCAACGCAAAGTTAGCAACAACCGTTCCTTGGAACGGGTCGATAAAACAAGCGCGGAATACCCCGTCACCCTTTTGGGTTACTGTAGGATTCGTAGAAGCTGGTGTAAGTAGTGGCTTTCCTGACCTAACTACTTCGTCTGCCATCGCAAGCGTATTAGAGCTGGCAACAGAGCCATACACGATGTCAACCTTATCAACATCAAGTACTTTTTTAGCTGCGTTTAAAGCATCAACAGCAGATGATTTTTCATCTTCTTTAATGAATGTTATTTTAGCTGCTAACTTAGGATCCTTTGCTTTTAACTCACTTAAGGCAAGTTCAGCACCGTTGATTGACTCTTCACCGAAAGTTGCTTGACCACCACTAAGTGGGAAAACCGCACCAACTTTCAGACCGTCTGCCATCGCAACCTGCGATGTTAACACCGCTGCCATCAACCATTTACCAATCTGCATCACGAACCTCCTAGTTATGTTAACCCAACTTCATACATATGATAATTCGCTCGTTCCATGCCCAGCTGCTCATAAGCTTTTTGCGCAACAACATTATCTTTTTCTACGTAAAGCCGGACGCCACGCACATCTCCTCGCTGCTTCGCAACCTCGATGACATGCTGGTAAAGTTTACTGTAAATACCTTGCCTTCGCCAGTCTGAGTGGACATAAACACTTTGAATCCAAAAGACAACACCATCACGCCAGTCTGTGACTTCGTACGTCACCATGGTTTGTCCAATGACGTTACCATCAAATTCAGCCACATAATACCGGCATAGGCTCGGACTCTGTAAAGCACGCTTAACCCCACGTGTTAAACGCTCAGGGTCAAGCTCTTTACTTTCACTTTCCCAGGCTAAACCCTGGTTAAACTCCACGATACGAGGAAGATCAGCGAGCGTGGCCAATCGCACGCTAACAGAACGAACAGTCTTGGCCACGACAACTCCTTACCCTTCGCTAAGCTTACGAACTACGTAGTGCAAAATCCCACCGTTACGGTAGTTTTCCACTTCATCAGCAGTATCAATCCGGCACTTAACTTTGACCTTGTCAGTTGCGCCGTTAGCGCGGTGAATCACCACTTCCAATTCGCACCTTGACGTAATGCCTGCAACACCCTTCACACCAAACTTTTCAGTACCATCAAGTTTGAGTGACGTACGTGAGTCATTGCCAATAAACTGCAATGGCAATACGCCCATACCGATTAAATTTGAACGGTGAATACGCTCAAAGCTTTCAGCAATAACAGCTTTAACACCAAGAAGATAGGTACCCTTTGCAGCCCAGTCCCGGGACGAACCAGTACCGTACTCCTTACCAGCAACAATCACTAGCGGGGTTTTCTCTTTCTGATATTGCATTGCAGCATCGTAAATCGACATAGGAGCGCCGTCTGGCATATGCTTCGTCACACCACCTTCAACTCCTCCCGCCATTTCATTGCGCAAGCGAATGTTCGCGAAGGTACCGCGCATCATCACTTCATGGTTACCACGACGCGCACCGTAAGAGTTAAAATCGACTTTACTGACGCCATGAGCTTTTAAATACACACCAGCTGGGCTTGATTCTTTGATCGAGCCTGCTGGTGAAATATGGTCCGTAGTGACGCTATCACCGAGAATAGCAAGAGGCTTAGCACCAGTAATATCGTTTACCGCACCGGCTTTTTTCGTCATTCCCTCAAAGTATGGCGGATTGCGAACGTAAGTCGATTTATCATCCCACTCAAACGCAAATCCTTCTTTCACTTTAACAGCCTGCCACTGTTTTGGACCTTTCGCCACATTGCCATAGCGACGGCGGAACATCTCCGGATTCATAGCTTTTTCAATGGTTGCCTTAATCTCGCTGTTCGATGGCCAGATATCCTTCAAATAAACTGGCTTACCATCATTACCGATACCTAAAGCATCCTTTGTTAGATCAACTTTGATATTTCCTGCAATCGCGTACGCCACAACTAGTGGAGGTGATGCAAGGTAGTTTGCTTTAATATCTGGACCAATCCGGCCTTCAAAGTTACGGTTACCGGAAAGTACCGATACACATACAAGATCCTTCTCGTGAATTGCTTTCGCAATATTATCGCTTAGCGGACCACTGTTTCCGATACAAGTCGTACATCCATAACCAACAAGGTGGAAGCCGAGTTGTTCGAGGTACGGAGTTAATCCAGCTGCATCGTAGTAATCAGTTACAACCTGAGATCCAGGTGCCATCGAAGGTTTAACCCATGGCTTAATTTTTAAACCTTTTTCTGCAGCTTTTTTCGCTAAAATACCAGCAGCTAACATCACTGATGGGTTGGATGTATTAGTACAGCTTGTAATTGCTGCAATAACAACCGAACCGTGCTCTAACTCAAAATTCTCGCCCGCAACCTTTGATTTATCTGCAGCTTTTGCGCCATCGACTTTGAAGTTGGTGGTGAGTTCCTTGTTAAATCCAGCGACGACTCCACTCAATACCACACGGTCTTGCGGACGACGTGGTCCTGCTAAGCTTGGCACAACCTGTCCTAAATCAAGCTCAAGAACATCAGTAAATACAGGATCAGCAGCACCATCTTCACGCCAAAGACCTTGTGCTTTTGCGTATGCTTCAACTAAAGCAATTTGCTCATCTGGACGGCCGGTCAAACGCAAGTAACGCAGCGTCTCGTCATCAATAGGGAAGAATCCGCAAGTTGCACCGTACTCTGGAGCCATATTTGCGATGGTTGCACGGTCAGCTAGAGAGAGTTTTGCTAGCCCTGGTCCGAAGTATTCCACGAACTTACCAACAACACCCTTCTTACGCAGCATTTCCGTAACGGTCAGCACTAAGTCCGTAGCGGTCGCACCCTCAGGCAATGTACCGCTGAGCTTAAATCCTACAACTTCAGGAATCACCATTGAAAGAGGTTGCGCTAACATTGCCGCTTCCGCTTCGATACCACCAACACCCCAACCTAATACCGATAACCCATTCACCATGGTTGTATGACTGTCAGTTCCGACTAACGTATCTGGATAGACCCATGATTCCGCCGTATCTTTACGTACGATCGCAACACGAGCTAAATACTCTAAGTTCACTTGGTGACAAATACCGGTGCCAGGAGGAACTACCGTAAAGTTATCAAACGAATTTTGTGCCCACTTCAAGAACTCGTACCGCTCACCGTTGCGACTGAATTCAAGATTTACGTTTGTTTCAAACGCTGAAGAATTACCAGAATGATCAACCGTTACGGAGTGGTCAATCACCAAATCAACCGGAGATAACGGGTTAATCTTTTTGGGATCACCACCAACTTTCAGCATGGCTTCCCGCATTGCCGCTAAGTCAACAACCGCTGGCACCCCGGTGAAATCCTGCATCAGCACCCGAGCTGGGTAAAACTGAACTTCAGCATCTGATTTTTTGTTTTTCAACCAATCAGCTACTGCTTTAATATCGTCTTTCGTGACAATCACACCATCTTCATGACGTAGCAGGTTTTCTAGCAAAACTTTTAAGCTGAATGGTAAGCGACTTAAATCACCTAACCCATTCTTCGCCGCATGCTTTAAACTAGCGTAACGGTAAGTTTTGCCATTCTGCGATAACGTATCCAACGATTTGTAACTATCAACGATCTTCGTCATTTTAAGTCCCCATCCGGGTAACAAGTTTACAACCGGGAGACTCGCCAAAGGCTCCCGTCACGATATGTCTGTCACTCCACAATGAGCAACAGCTTAATTTTTAATCAAAATATACGTAAACTGTCTACTTATTAAGGCAGCTAATCCTTTTTTTCACCAGCGTCGATGAAAAAGCAATCCAAGACCACCGCGCTGAACATCGCGGGTGACGTAGCGTGACCCCTCTTCAACCGTACGTTTGATCGTAGATCTGTGCGCTGTTAGCGCGTTGGTTAGAGCTATGGTTCCAGGTAAATATACAAGACCCAACGTAACCACTGCTGCACGATGTAACCGTGGGCGCGTGGCAAGCACTTTCGGGTACTGCCAGCGCACAGCATAATAGAGTATGATTGCAGGAGCACCAAAATAACCTAGAGCGATAAAACGGAGCTCAGCTAAATCATCAGAAATCCATAAAGTTCCTAAAATCCCCGTTACACATAAAAAAATTAGTAACGGATCTTTAAACTTCATAATGACTCCTTATTTCGACTCCTTAATTTGGTTGGTATCTCCCCTGAATTGATAGACTACAGTCTTAACTATAACTTTTAAAGGACTTTCAATTTTTAATCCAACATTCAAAACTACTGAGCCAACTGGCTCTTTATCAGTTCCGACATTTACGACTGCAGCATTAGTGACCTTTAAATCAAGTTTGTAGCCAATTAGCACAGAAACCGTCGACGGGATGACAGCGACTGTCGATAGATACTTACCCTGACCGAGGTACGACCCACCGTACTGACTAACGAGAGTATACGTGATATCGTAGACTTTCATGCCGAAGGCATTCTCTCCGTACATGCGAATGGATTTGTGTTGAATGTCGGAAAAGCCGGATAGGGAGGCTGCACTTTTAACTCCTGCGGGGAGCGCGTTAGCAAAATCGTATTCCGTGTTTGCTACAGGTGCATTTTTCTCGATCACCGACCAAATAGATTTCCCTAAGTTAACAATCGCACCAAGTTCAACCCCACCTGTGGATACAGCTGCGTAAACGGAAGTGTCTTCTGCCAGAGAGAGGTGAAAGTCGTCTACTAGTTGGAGTTTATCTAGCACTTCAGGGGGGGTAGACACTTCTTCAGTGAAATGCTCGATAGCGGATTGATCACTAGCAAAGACAGGTAAGGTGGATAGTCCTAATACCGCAATAAATAGCTGAGCTCGCATGATGCCCTCCAGAAAGTTTTATGCTTGCGCTACCACATAATCCGATGTTTGCCGCTAGTCAACCTAGCGTTTTCAGAAAGAAGCGACTAGGATGATACAAACTAAGAAAGGTGTGACATGTCTGAATCTAGCTCCAAGCAATCACTAAAGAATTGGCTACGTTCAACTTTTTTATCGGGCTTAGTGGTGTTAACACCACTTGGCCTAACGATTTATTTTTTAAATAGCATTATTCACTCCGCTGACAAGGTGCTATACATTTTGCCGGACAACCTCCGAGATCAGGCGTTAAATTTTCCTGGCTCTGGTTTGGTCATTGCGTTTGCGGTTGTCATATTAGTGGGGTTTATTGCGAGAAACCTTTTTGGCAAATTTATTCTTGCTAGTATTAATGCGCTGCTAGAGCGCATTCCGCTGGTAGCGGCATTGTATAAGTTATTTAAGCAGGTTTCTGACACGTTTCTTGGCGATGGTAAAAATAAGGGATTTCGCCGCGTTGTGTTAGTGGAGTGGCCACGTCAAGGAACCTGGACCTTGGCGTTTGTCACAGGCGATGTCAATAAGACGATACAGAAAAGCATGCCGAAACCGGAAACCTACTTGAACCTTTTTGTACCTGCGACCCCTAACCCAACAAGCGGATTTCACTTTATGGTGGCTCAATCTGAATGCTTAGCAACACCTTACACCGTTGAAGAAGCGTTTAAAATCCTGCTCTCAGCTGGCGCATTAGGAGGGGAGAAACCTTGACGGTATCCCTATGCGGAAAACCGCTAGACCAATATATTGCTGAGTTGCAAATTCCTAAATTCGGCGATCCCATGTCACCGGACGAGGCAAAAGCCTTAGCTGTCGGAATTGCTTACAAGGGTCTTGGCAAAGTCGCGCCGAATCCGCTAGTCGGCGCTGTCGTTGTCTCTGAGGACTACCGCTTTATTAGCGCTGGCTCCCATGAAAAGTTGGGAGATCACCACGCTGAAATTAATGCATTACTGCATGTACCAAATGGCTGCCGCTTAGATGGTGCGACGATGTACGTCACGCTTGAGCCATGCGCTCACCACGGACGTACCCCAGCATGTGCACCCGTAGTAGCCACTTCAGGGCTGAGTCGAGTTGTTTATGGACTTACTGATCCGAATCCGAAAGTCAGGGGTAAAGGAGCAGAGATACTGCAAAGTCACGGAATTAAATGCACCCTGGATGAAACTTGGCACAGCGCACAAACTCTACCAGAAGTTTTCCTTTACCAGATGCAGCATAAAAAGCCGTTTGTCGCGTTAAAATGCGCCACATCACTAGACGGGTATATTGGCTACTGCGGTGACCAACGCGCATGGATTACCGGGGAACGTGCGCGACGATACGGCCATTTTTTGCGGTGTTACTACGATGCTATTATCATCGGGGTCAACACCTTGATCGCTGACAACCCAACCTTAGACACGCGTGACGCCATCGTCCCCGACAGACAAAATATTGTCCCATATAAGGTCGTAATTGATCCACAGGGCCGTGGCCTCGCACAAAAGAAAGCGTGGAATATCTTGGCTAAAGCTCCTGATCGAGTGCTGTGGCTTACGAAGGAAGGCGTTGCTCAAAGTAACGACTTAGCTGCAACTGGAGCTACGCAGATAACTGTCCCCACAAGTAACGGCAAATTTTCCGCTGATAGCATCCTTAACGCGCTTAAGGAAAAAGGGATTACGAGCGTTCTGCTTGAAGGGGGGGCGGGGATTTATAGCACATTTGCCCATTCCGATGCCCTAAGGCGAATCCATTGGTTTCAAGCAAATAAAATCTTTGGCAGTACCAATACCATTCCCGCCTTCAAAGATGCTGTTACTAACTTCACAGCATCTACCTTCACCCCATTAGGTGATGATTGGTTGATCGATTTACGAGTGAAGGCAGTTGACTAACGATTAGGAGAAGCCGCCATGGGCCACGATCATCATGATCACGACCGCCACCATCATCATCATCATCACCACCATCATGGACACGGTCACAGCCACTCAAGTATCCAAAACATTAAATTTGCTTTTTTTGTGAATTTTGGCTTTGCCATCGTCGAGATCATCGGAGGTATCTGGAGCCAAAGTAGTGCAGTTCTAGCTGGTGCCATGCATGATTTAAGTGATTCATTAACACTCATTGTAGCTTACTTTATGGAGCGCACTGCGCACCGTCAATCAACGCCCCATTTTTCCTATGGTTTTCGACGGCTGTCCTTAGTTTCGGCGTTTATCACGTGCGTCGTCGTTGGAGGTGCGTCGATTGGCAT
>JACCDO011167381.1_pt1 | contig 12984 bp, 8 predicted proteins | sample 7446101 | NCBI WGS metagenome assembly JACCDO01 (sample SAMN15323440, study PRJNA562643) | freshwater metagenome | isolation source: river surface water | place: USA:Blue River Watershed | collected 2017-08-16
AGAGAAAAAGTGGAAGATTTACAACCGTGCCATCATGCAGGAATCCAGCCGCAGACGAAATGATGTGATGGACAGAATCGAACAAGGCCGTCGTATTGTGGTGGAATATAATGAGGATCAACCTTATGAGGAAATGTTCATCCGTTTTGTGATAACCGTTGATAGATCATCGGTAATATCATGATGTGAATCTCAATTGTCAGTTGAAGCATAGTAGTTGGCAAAGAAGTACATGCAAAGCAAATGTACACACTAGACTCAATTATTTGCGCAAATGTTTTAAATTAAGTTCTATTTGCAGACCCCGTTCCATTTCCTTCTGATTGTATAGTTGTGATGAAGTTGTACACACTCTTTGCAAGATCATTGAGAATGGGCAAACTTTGATTATCAATTTTCTTCAATCCGCTGTTTGCAATTGGCCAAGCATAAACTGATGGTTGCTTCCAACATTTCAGATTTTTCCTTGTGAGCTTTAAATGTCTAGGGTTAGGCATGTTAGTTGTCATGTCCACTAAAATCGTCAACCCCACTTTGCCCATTTTACTATCACTGATATCCAGAATAGGGCAATCAAATCCCATAATTTTTTCATTCACAAGGGTGGTGACAACATGAACACATTTAGGATGATGTTGTGTTGTTTCCGTTGTAACGGTGCCTGTGATGTGAACCCCCCTTTTCATGTTTTCCTCATCTTTGATCTTTGTAAGAGCCTTAACAGTGGCTATGTATCTGCATGTTACTGGGCGTGATTTAGCTGACATTGCCACCATAGTATCCTGTATGGCACTTGGGGGAGGATAGATTTGGATCCTATTGCACGCGAGATATCCTAATCTTCCTGGATCAATAACTTTTCCACCAATGATAATGTTCTTGATACAATGATCCTTGCAATATTTTATGAGTTCGCTTACATGGTCCAGTAATTGACTTTCAAAGTCCCTGAAGCATGATAAGTGATGACAATCCAAAATTAGAAGAGAAATGATTCAACAATAACAAATTGAGTGATGTTGTTGACGTACTCATTGGTAATAATTCGTATGCAATTCGCAAACACTTTGTCCAGACTACCATCCCTTAGCACTGCACTTCTAACCCCCAGTTTGTCTTGATTGTTACCATCTTTGACCACCATCTCTCTACATAATTCAACGGAGAATGGAACCAACTCGTGAAGTTTGTAGCTTATTGTAGTTTCCGTCTTTTCTGTCTCAATAATCAAATTAGGATAATCCTTTACAATGTGATCATATACTCTCAATATTTCAGCGTCGGCGGCCTCGATTATAGGATGCAATTTGTGTACAATAATAGATTCTTCCTCAGCACTTTGAGATGATGGAATCACTAGTAAGATTCTGTTGGATTGGCTGAACTCATAAAGTTTGCTCCTCTCTGATAAAAACAAACGACTCTTTCGTTGGTTTTTGACTGATCTAATTTTTCTTTTTTCTCCTGCTCTCGATATGTTATAGGGTTCAGCAAGGCACTGCTTCTTATAATATTGTCCATCAAGGTCATCTTTGTCAGGTTTGGCGGCAACAGTAGCGTTATCGAATGATTTCTCCGACGACTCAGAGTTCTCAGACTTTGCCATTTCTTTGTCGTCCCTTTTACTTTCGTTCAGCATAGCAGCTTCAAGAGAAGAATTAAAAGAAGGAAAACCGAAGATTGTTGAGCATGCGATGGATGATTGTGTAGGTGATTGATTTCCACTCGGCTGTAACTCTTTGATGGTGTTGCCAAATACTTTCATGGGAGTGATAATGTTGGAATAATCATATGTGTCTTCGGCGTCAGTAGTTATTGGGGAAAAGCTGGAGGAGGAACTCTTTCGTTCCTTGAAGGTCATGCTCAGGTCAGATAATAGAGGATTGTAGTCATCATCGGGGTCTTCTTCTTCTTTTTTGTTAGTGAGTGTGTCAGCTACACATGAAATCTGGTAGTTTGTGGTTTGAGTTTGAGGTAGAACAGGAATATTCTGGTGTTGATCCATGCTTTGAGATTAATTGTGAGTGTGCTGATACAGGTAAATAATATCTAGAGATGGTACCTGTCATCTTCTCTCTGATTACGTGTTGATACAACATGACTGTCATCTTCTCAGTATTATCTGTTTACTTTTACTCTATTACATAATACAGTTACATACTATTATTAGCACAAAGCTGCATGCAATGTTGCTCCTTTCATGTACTATTTGCTCTAAGTACAGACTGATAACTTCCATGTGTATGTATGTTGTACCATAAAATAATAAGATGGTTGTGGTTTTAGCGTACTACTTACACTAAGTACAGACTGATCCCTTTTCTCAACTTCCTTCTTTCCCAACTAACCAATACAGGATCCAGTCATTTCCTTCCAAAAGCAGGGAGCTATTCCTGTTTCCCCATGAACTATTTCACAACAAAGATAGCACGCCACACCATTTTAGTTGTAAATACTTGCTCATTGTGATTAACGGTGTAGTTGTGTCGGATAATTTGGGGATTTTTTGACATATTTCTGAACATTGTGTGCCACTCCATGTGGTGTTACTACTTTGTGCGTTGAACTGCTGCATTGGCTGTATTCTGGAAACAGTTGACGGATGTTGGGCGATCTTTCCTCCATTTTGGATTCGAGATTTTGTACTGAATGCCAGAGGTCGATCTCATCATGCTGCAACAAAAATAGACGTTCACTGACATCATCCATACTGTGCTTTACCTCGCGCACAAATACTCTGACACAAATGCATGCGGCATTGTGGTTTCTGTAATCGGTGATGGTGCAGAGTCGGGCAGGAGACAACGCATATGGAACAAGAATCCTTTCAATGATTTGAATGGTTGATCTCATATCCGCCGGGTGCGGAATGCCATCACCCTTAATTGTACACACACCATCTATGTCAAATGGCATCGCGTTCATCTGTAAAGTGGGGCGATTGGAACAGATGAGAGGAGTATGACCATCAGTATATGTTTTGAGGCGAAACCACTCCGCAAGCAGATCATTGTTGTCCATGATGAGAGCACCTAAGTTTGCTCGAATCATATCTTCGGCATACGCAGCTTCAATTTCGGCAACGCGAATTGCCCCAATCGTCCGTGTGTACCGTTTTTGAGAGAGTACATCGAAGTCGTGGAGACGGCGTCTATTGATTAATTGCAGCTGCGAAAGATAGTTTAAATGCAAATGTAACAGTGGAAGATGATCGTTGATCAAAATAAGACTGTTGCGTATGTATTGCCTTCTGTGGGATTTCGGGGTGTAGGTGTAAGGTTTCATGATGGAGTCACACTGATAAGAATTATGGAACAAATAATGAGTATAAATCTCCTAATGAAGAATGGTCACCATCATCGGTAATTTGACATAAGGTGACAGGTACAATAGCTCTTGTAATGCTAGATGCTTGATATATTGCTAATGATCTATACTTGATCAAGGTGACTGGCATGATATAATATGAGACTTCACAATTATTAAGATGACTGATGCCTTATTCCATTGACGCATGGTACATTTTGATTATAATATATTACTGCACCTGCTGAATGGTGACCGACCTGCCATGATAATATTAGTGCTATTATTATGAAGGTGACTGATGCCTTCTTATCCTGAAGCATGTGCACACTACCGACCTCCAGCTAGGATTATGACATAAATTTCGCAACATGGCAGAATTAAACAACGATAACTCTCCCTCCACAGTACTCCCCACCAGCGCCGAACCGGCTGTTGATGAAACCATCCTTTCAAGAGAAGATGTTTCAAGAGAAGATGGAAAACGCAAATCCGACAGCAGCAATCTCCCCGATTACTGTAAAAGAAAAAAACCATAAAGTTTGTAACGCAGTCTTCATTTGACTCCATTGCCGACAACAATGATTCCGTCCATCATAACACACATATTAACAACGATGACTCTGGTTCAGAGTCTTCCAATAACAGCCCCAGGTTCACCCACCATGAAGGGCCGCATCCGAGTGAACTCTTTATCAATGACGGTTCACAGAAACATTACAACCCAAACTGGTCGTACATCAATCTTGCTCAACTTCAGTCGACAGAAGATGTATGTGTGCTGAATAAGGTGATTCTTTTAGAAGTATTATATTACGTCCTTTCAAAGCAAGACAGCAAAGTTGAATACACGACCCGCAGTGGCAAAACTTCACATGCTACTTTCGAAAGAATGTTATTTGCCATGGATTTACATGCAAAGAAGGGAGTGAATGTGTGCGTTTTCCTCCTAGGGAAAAAGCAAAACGCTGAAATTTTTTCTTCCTGTCTAGACCAGAGAGACACATCTGTATTTGGTAAGAGTTGCATTGATGCCTTTTGGTTATTCTTGCTGCAATCAAATTCCAACCACATATATTATACCGTTAGCTCCTGGAGCATTGTTTACAGTAGAAAATCCAGCAATTATACAAAAGTGGATGTCCAATGGAACACTGCCGTTAATTTTCACTGCCCAATCTATCAAGTCTGTTCTGAATGAGAGTAAATCGTACGAAATTCCACCTGTCCCGCAATCCAAGAATCAACATGGTTTCATCCTTCGTGGCGTGGATATCACATTATTGAACATACAAGTAACCAATATAAATTGTGGAGGAGCAATGTGTGATGGTCTCAACATGTACCAAAATTCAGTGACGGCAGACAGATGTCCATGCTACAATGTTCTTGACAGGGAGGGTAAGGTCTGTTTGGTGTTGTCTCTAAAAGTTTCTGATATTAAGGACAAAATCAAATTTTGTGTCCACAACCACACAAGCAAATCTTTGACGCAACTGTTTATGAAGCGAATTCCAAAGGGTGTGATCGCAGCTACAATAACAGGAAATCAGATGCACATGAGCAATCTTACTACAAAAGTAATGGACATGCTTGCATTGGGTAATGATTATGATGGATTTAACATTTCGGGATGGATCAAACGCGGGACCATTGCCGATTCAGGTGTTGTACAGCCGCCAATTGTGAGCAAATGGGATAAACCGCAGCAGGTCGATTCTGGAGGTCTGACATATCATATAACAAAAATTGCATTTGCAACTCCTCCTTCAGAGATGATACTTCGCGAATGTCAGTTTGATGCGGGAAGGCTTGTTTAATGTCAACAACGCGTTGCCAATATTGGATCAGCTTTGGAATAGATATGATAATTATGAATGATACTTAATAAATCGCCACGCTTGTTGGACATGCAGACGGTATTCCAAGGATAGCACAAGTGATAGTTGGTTTTTTAATTATCATCTCTTAACATTCTTACTAAGTCCTACTTGTGATGACTGCTGACAAATTCTTAATCATTCTGTGCCATGCCCAACAGCAAAGTGAAAACGGTGTCACTGTGGACTTACACACATCTCTTTTACAGTGACCCGCACTAACGAAGTCCTTACCCTCTTAGCTGCATGCGCTGTATTTTCATCCTTTCAATGAATTTACGACATGTCTCTTTCCCGCAGTTACACTTCGTTGCGTTTTTTAAGAACATATATTTGTTTACTGCTTTCAGTTCCCAATTGTAATCAAACGTTAGCTCCTCACCACTTTTGATGTCTTCATTGGCAAAAAGACACATGCGGGGCAATGCGTTAACGGCCCATTGTTCAAGATGGCAGTTTGGCTCACACGAGTAATTCATGTATTTTGCTGGACAATCTGTCTTTGTTGGATCGATCCATAGATCCATATCAGCAATCTTCATTCCATATACGTTGTCGGGATCTTCGTATACTATTTTTCCCACGTACTCGATGATAAAATCACCTTTTTTAAGATCCTCCATCGTAAATAGGCCATTCCCACAACCTTGTGTTACCTTTGATTCAACTTTTTTCCACAATCCTCTCTGAATCCTCTTGTTTGAACAATTCATTCCTCCCTGGCAATCTTCCTTGCACTCAACTAGTGCATTAAGATTTCCAGTGCAATCGTTTGTAGTCATCACACTCTTTCCCCATTTCGAATTTGATACAATTTGTTTTGCTTTGACAGGTAACTTTGGTAGTTGTACACTTGGATTAATCTCAGAAGATGGAAGATATTCCACTTCATTGGCATTCTCATCATTATCATCGTTACGGATGTCATCTTTGATTGACAAAATGGACAAGATCATCTTCTTCCGCCAATTTCCCTTCTTGATTTGATCTTGAGTGAATGTCAGATCAAGGTCGTGCAAGATAAGTTCGCAATACAAGCAAACAAATATGCCACAATCTTCAGTATTGTCCTGTTGAGGTGCATCGCATAGAGATTGCAAGTTCCAAAGATTCTGATCAGGTAATTCGACGGAGTGCTTGTGTAGGTGCTCATTTTTCAAATATTGAAAAAGAGCTTTCAGAATACTCTCTTGCCTATTTTTCTTGTGAGAACATGATGTCCTAGTCCTGCTCGTGTTGAGATACGAATCATAGTACATTATTCGTTTGTCTTGCATGTAGATTACAGCACATGTAAAGTGTTTGACCTGGTGGATAGGTATGAAGATATACTTGGTCTTGAAGATATCACCGTCGGGTACTTTATTTTGCCTCGAATAATTCCTTACATTCCTGTAGATATAGTTCTCGGTGTTTACATCATAGTAGTTCTCGAGGAAGTTCAGGTAGAAAACAGATTTCGATCTTGTTGGATCCTTTTCGCATAGCTTTTCATCTTGATGAGACAGATATCTGGTCAGGTATACTTCGATTATGTCCATATTGATGGGGCCTTGTAGTAGTTTACTCAAGTGTTGGCTAGAAATGCCCCATGGCAACTTTAAGTCTTGATTTATTGACCGATGAATTAACTCTTCTTCTTCATCGGAGATATCTTGCATCAATGCTTTGTGGAAGTCCCATCTCGTTTCTTTCGTCCCTTCAACTTCCATTGGTAGTCCTGGTTTCCTCGACGAAGGAGGGACTTGATATCCACCACACTGCTCACCCATTGCGTCACTAATCTCTTCCACTTGGCCATCGGCATTGTCCTCATCATCCTCATTCCCATTCTCCGCCTCTTCATCATCCTCCTCTCCTGCCCTTTCTGAAGCATTGGGAAAAACACCAAGGTTCACAACAATTGTGGAGGACACATCATTCATTCCTCCTTTTACCGTTTTGTAGTCATAATGGAAATCCTCAAACCCATCCCCTTTATTTTTCTTCTTAAGAAACCATACCTCGGTAACCCGAATGGTATTTTGATAGATTTTCTCGAAGATTTCAATGAGTTGTCTAACCTCAACCAAATCCGGGTCTGAGAAGTTTGCTTGATCAATCTTGCGGGTCTTCTTTTGGTTCACTTTGCGAAGTTGAAACAATCTAGGAGCATTGTATTTACTGTTCATGTATTTCTCCTCCCAACCTTGTTGAATTGCCTTGCTGATTTTGTTCAGCATTGATGAACAAAGCTCCCCTTCAATGAGTCCTGTCTCAAATGTTGCAACATCATTTCGCACTTGTAGTCTTCTTCCCGTTGGTGCTGAAAAGAGCTGGGCAGAAAGGTATGTGTGAACACTACCACTCTTGTATCCTTTGTGGTAACACTCTTTACTGAACTTCACATAGCTTCCAAAATATCTCAAGCATACTTTTGTTTCTTTGCCTTCCAAATTAAAAATAAGGCCAATTTCATCCTCGTTGTCCATCGAACCGTAGTCGACACCCACGTCGCTACCCTGGTCTATTGCACCATTATTTGTCAACGCCGACTCTTCCGTGCCCCGTTCCAAGTTGTCGCTATCACCGTCAAAGTTGTTGTCATCTTTCCTCTTAGCCACTTTCTCTGCAATTGCATTCCCCTCCCCCCCGGGGTTGTCCAACTCCTTCTCGTCCCATCCCAAGTTGTCGCTATCAGCCTCAAAGTTGATGTTGTCGTTCTTCCCATATACTTCCTCTGCATCCGCACTCCCCTCCTTGATGACAACGTCGCATCGGGGTGAAGTTGCATCCCCCCTCCCGGGGTTGTCCAAACTCAACAACGCTACAGCGGCGTTTTCAATCTCTACGTCCATGCCCATGCTATCCGCAAAAACGTCGCCTGTCACGACACTATCCGCAACAATGGAGCTTCTCTTTTCACTTTCTACGTCGACGCTATTCCCCTTTTTCTTTGCAGATGTTCTCCTGGTATTGCAATTTATGCGGTTACTGATTCGTTTCATCAGTTTTATTGTGTCAGCGGCATTACCACTCACATAATATCTGCTATCATAAAATATCGTTTTACCAGGTTCAAGTTTCATAAACTCCTTGTAAACATTGCTGTTTTTCACCTTCTCGAGTAGCTCATCACTTGGGGTACAGTCAGATTTTTGTTTCTTTCTTTTCTGTGTTGCTCTATCATTCGTCACTATATTCCTTTTTATATGAGCCAGCAGTTTAATTTCATCAACTGGCTTGCAATAGGTTTTTTTGCAATAAACCATTTTTTCTTCGTCCGGAAGTCTTGTCCACTCAATGTATTTTGGACAAAGACTTATCTTATTGCGGTAGTAATCATCCATTTCATCCATGGTGGTTTGTTATTATTAATACTTTAAGATGGGGTTGGTGAAGTGTGCTGACAGCTCTCTATGGTAGATGATGACTGTGCAGTCTCCCTCTTGACAGGGTTCTACGTGTACTATGATGTAGACTGAGCGAGTGATCCCATTTCTCAACTTCAAGACTTTCTTTCAGACCATAAGTACTTAGAGTACTACTGCTGATCCCATTTCATCAACTTCCATTTTTAGCCCGTATGTACATACAACATATAGCCTATGCGTAAGTGTTACAGTAAGGTACTTCGATACCTAGGTACGGTACAATACTTTATCTACCTACACCTTATGTATTGTGGGGCAGCCCACCACTTGGGTTTTCGAATGCGCTGATCCCATTTTTCAACTTCCATCTTTTGCCCGTATGTACAATAGCCTATGTACGTAGGAGTATACTGCTGATCCCATTTCTCAACTTCCATCTTTTGTCCGTACATACAACATACTTAGCTCATCTACACTAAGTCCCCCAAAGTCAAGTTAATAACTCACACACAAAATATTATTTAAGTTAAGCTACCAACCACTCCTTGGTGTCTTTAAGGTCTGCGCACCCTCAATCAAGTTTGCGATTAATAAAAAGTTGTTCATTGAGTATTGATCAACTCTATTTTTTGACATTTTGGTGTCAAAGTTCAACCTGGGCCCCATGCCTTTATGGCATGGGGCTGTTTCCCCTTTTCATGTCTCTTCCTTTTTCTCCTACCCTTCTCTCTAATCCCTCTTTACTCATAATTGAAGTATGGCATTCTCTTAACATTTAAGACTTGATTGAAGTAAAGTGCTCTGATAACGTGTAGTAAGAGTTGATTTGAACCCGGAGCTAAAATTAGAGTTTCAGAAAATAGAAAATGTTGCATGATGCACAGGTCACAGTGATAGAGAGTGTGCAAGAGATAATTACTATATAGTAATAGCTCCTACTCATGTGGACTGCTGATGAATTCGTCATGTCTCTGTGCCATGCCTAACAGTAAGGTAATAACACTGTCACAACAAACAAAGTGTCAGTCACTTTAGCAAAGAAATTCGGAGGCAAGATTGCCCAGTACAGCAAGGTGATAACACTATCATATTGTCAAAGAAGGTAACAGTCATCTTACATAAAGAAGGTGTCTACAGGGATGATAGATGAGAAAGTGACCGTCTCTTATCTGTTGTACATCATGTGTTGGTAGATGAGAAAGTGACTGTCATCTTATCTGTCTTACCGTTCCATCGAAAGACTTGCCAAGGATCCTGTCACCTTGTTTCACATGATGACATGATTCACTTCGGGGTATGCCTGGGTGCTGTTAAAAATCATTTGTTGTTTCATGCTCCCCTTTTGATATGTTCCATAAGGTAGAATGTTCCCAACATCTGAAATCATGCCAAGTGAATTCAATAAAAGAAAGTACTCAACTCTCAATGCAATCAATTGCACCGATATTGAATGTCACGGTGTACCTCCATTTGGATTTCAAAACATGCAGACCGATTTGAACATGTTCTCCTCTGTTGCAAATAATGAAAGTATTCACCTTTTTTCACAGTGTTCAACTAATGGTAGTCCAACTGACCTTCTAGAGTTGGAATCTACAATGACCGAGGTTCAGAGTGAAACTGCTTTCATTCTTTCTTTTCTAAATGGAGCCATACAAAGACCACTCTCGTATGAACAACACATTATGAATCAAAAGCTAGCATGTGCAAAGAAAAAATTTGAGAAGAGCTGTTTACTCGCATACAAAGTATATTGTGATATGGAGCTAGAACATAATCTTCTGGTGATGCAATGTTGCAATGATGAGATGGTATTATGTAGCAAAGCGTATGATCATCACTGTTACCCTTGCTGCAAGCCCTCCAATGAAAAACATTCTACCTCTGACTTCAACGATAAAAAACCCTGTGAGACAAACATAGTTTTCGATGGATTGCAAGACAAAGGTATTATGGCACCTGATTACTATCCGGACGGATTGCAATATATTTTTCCTACTACTTCTATTGAAAGTTGCCTGGACTCAGTTAATATTGAATGTGTCTGTTTGCTTCTATCACTCCGTCACTGTCACAAACACATCTAGATGTTGATATCTTTTTAAAGAAGAAAAAAGTATACTCGTTTGAATCATGAATACTTCTTCCTAGCTGATTGTTTTGTTAAGATTTGCTCTCTATTCCGTGTGTAAATAAAATTAGTTTGTCAATTGCTATTATGTAGATGTTGTAGTAATGGTTATGCTTATCACGCTATTTATGTGTACTACCTTCCTTCGTTCCTGTTGCTTCATTTTTATTACTAATCTAAGTCGCCTGCCACCCCTTGTTTGAGTTTTACGTTGACATCTGCCACATCCATTGTTCAGTCTACATCGTCATCCTCTACAATACTGCATGTCGTTCGATGGGATAATAACGTGGCTGCATTGTTGCTGCAATTCTAACGACGCACCCCACGAATCCTAAGTGCCAACTGCATGTCACTATTCATGATGGTCACACGCTTGGCATGTATTGCGCATAAGTTAGTGTCCTCAAACACTCCAACAAGGAAAGCCTCAGATGCCTCTTGCAAAGCAAGGATAGAAGTACTTTGGAATCGTGGAACCTCTCCCCGAATTTTAAAGGACTGTGCGATATCACGAACAAGACGCTGAAAAGGCCGCTTGCGGATTAGGAGATTGGTAGATTTTTGATAGCGACGAATCTCGCGGAGAGCAACAGTGCCCGGACGATAACGGTGTGGTTTCTTCACACTGGCTAGGTGGCCTGACCTTAGAGGAAGCTTGCGAAGACTCTTGCCTCCGATGTATCTTGCGGGGGATGACTTTACTCTGCCCATGTTTACCTGGTTCAATCGATCAGTCAAAAGTGGGTATGGTGAGGTGCAATTTTATGCAATGGTGGACCAAGATGCGGCAGCTTTAGGTAGTAGATTTTAATGTGTTGGTTGCACAATGTAAGAATTGTAAGTACTTTGCGGGGAAAATTGATTCCAGTTGGACATAATAAAGAGAAAATACTGTGCTTGGCAATAGTGATTAACGTGACTGTTATCTTATAACTAAGGTGACTGTCACTTGCCTGCCACCCCTGCTGATTGTCATCTTTGAACAAATTGGACAATAACCTACATAGTAAAAATTACGATGGGTTTAAGATGGGGTCTTAAACTCCCATAGGTGACAATAGGCCAAACAAAAATCCTTGATCTATTATATCCCAATTATTCTCTTTTGTGCACAGGCATTCGCGACATCGAATTATGTTCAAGCACGCTCTTTCAATTTACCTATATGGTGGCTCCTCTCTTTGTCGAGGTTACAATTCACAGTTTGATCATGTCTCGGAGTGGGATGCAAAGCAGAGGTACATGAAATCGCAACAGAGAAGAAAAACAAGATCTGTTGGGTGTTATCGGGATTTGATTCAAAGCCTTTTCATCTTTAGGTTAAATCTATAAGGAAAGATGATATAATTGTCTGCCCGCTTTCCTTTAAAGCGTCAATTCAACGCATAACCCCTGGATTCAATCCCCTTGTTCTCATTCAATTCGATAATAGTGCCTGCTCTTATTAAAAACAAATCTGAAAACTGTTCAGGTCAAATAATGCTTGGATTTTATGCCAAAAGAAAGGCAATCAGTGATAAGGCAAACAGTTCCCTATTCAACGAAAAATAAGCAATTGAGGTACATCATACTATAACTTAATTTCTTTAACCATAGCTTATTACTTTTATTTCAAAGATAACTACATTAATCGCTGTAAGGTAATTCTTCTGTCATACTCGCCCATGTGCGCCAATTTTTAACAACTTCCACAGGAACGGCCGCATAGTATGGACGCATGGGCGTCACCTCATCGTTTCCGATTTGGTGAATGACTGGTTCTTCATGGAAAATTTCGTTCTCCTTCACGTAATACACTCTCTTCGGGGTAACTCGCACGACGTATCCGCTCACGTTGTCACGAACTCGCACACAATTTCCCACCCTAAATTTGTGTTCGTTCTGGTTCCTCCTCCTCCTCGGATTCGAGACATTGACCAAATCATTGATCCGCTCGTGAATTGCGTCATACATCAGTGCATGACTAAATTCGACGTTCAAAAAGGCCTTTTTTGACGCCATGGAAAACCTGAGCAAATCCTTACCAGGCAAATACTGCAAAATTTTCCGATTCAATTCTTTTGGAATTGTTATTATTCCCTCGTTTTCGAAAATCTCGATCATATACTCTGATAATTCGTCCTCACCGGGCCTGATATCGTCGACCTCAAAATAAGTCCTTGGAAGGGAAACTAACTGCCGTCCTCGGCTGACTAACAAACGGGGTCGTCGTCTCCTATTAGGGAAGACACGTTCATTCTGATTAGGCATCATCTTTTGTTTGTGATGCTCTTTTCACCTCATGTTGAACTGGCGCAACCCCATCTCAACT
>JACCDO012375920.1_pt1 | contig 12984 bp, 16 predicted proteins | sample 7446101 | NCBI WGS metagenome assembly JACCDO01 (sample SAMN15323440, study PRJNA562643) | freshwater metagenome | isolation source: river surface water | place: USA:Blue River Watershed | collected 2017-08-16
ATACTTCCGTCCTGCTGGTGTTCAAGCACCTGCTGGTGCCGCATCTAACAACGATGAGGACACACCTGCTCCTGCAGCCAAAGCAGCACCTGCTCCTGCAGCCAAGGCAGCTCCAGTGGACGAAGATCCTCCTTTTGACACTGATGACGCTCCAGCAGCCAGCGCACCTGTACAGGCTGCAAAGCCTGCAGGCAATGCCCAAGACATCTTGGCAATGATTCGCGCTCGCCAGAACAAGCAGTAATGTGATAATTGTGTGGGCAATTTTGCCCACACTTCTATTATGAATTTCTCACTGACATTCGAAAACACAAACGATAGCATTGTTTTCAAAGCTATCAATCCAGATGTTGTTGAATACTACATACAGCAATTAAATCAGCGTTCAATTAACTTGTTTTCTTGCAGCCGTAGTGACAACGGTGAGTACATAAAAAATCGGTTAACAGCATTACACGATTCAATTGAAGCAAACAATGTTTTGCTGGATCAACTGTTTGATCGTAAGTTTCCCACATACAGTTCAAACGAGTACTTGGATCAACGCCATCTCAACCAACTGCATGTGGATTGGGCCAAGTCTCAATCATGGGTATACGACGTTGATAAAAAACGAAAACAGTTTGACAACAGTGGACTCGCTGAACAACTGTACCAGATGTATCCGGAAAATAATAAATTTCCAAAGTTAAATGGAGTGCTGTTGAACCTAGGTAAACTCAAGGAATTTGATCTAATAAACGATCCAAACATTCATGAGCTTGAACAGGCATTCAACAGAATCCGTTTTGCTGCCGAAGTTGATTGGATAGAGTTTAAAAATCCATTTCCCAAAAGTTATGCAACCAACGATGTTTGCAACTTTTTCTTTCCGTTTTGCCATCTAGGGCGCTCACTGTTTAACAAGTTTGTCAACTACGATGACAATTTGGAATTTGATGACGAGAACACATTTGATGAGTTGCTAAAGTTTGTTGAGATAAGTTTGTCCCGCCCTCAGGCTATTCCGTATAGTGCTGAATTCACCGAGTGGTGTCACAAACACGGAAGAGAGCCTGCTGGAATTTTAATTCCATTGGGTAATATACCAGATTTGTCGACAAATCTCAAAGGATATCGTACAATGATGCTAAACAACTTGTTGCAAAAAAATAAATTTACACTAAAGATTCACTAAGGAAATATCATGGCAAAACCATTTGACGTAAGCAAGTTCCGCAAGGAAATCACTAAGAGCATTGATGGTCTTAGTATCGGATTCAATGATCCAACTGATTGGATCTCCACAGGCAACTATGCCTTGAACTATCTCATTAGCGGTGACTTCAACCGCGGCATTCCCCTGGGCAAAGTCACTGTGTTTGCCGGTGAATCTGGCGCAGGTAAAAGTTATATCTGCTCTGGTAACATTATCAAGAACGCACAAGAACAAGGTATCTTTGTTGTGTTGGTTGACTCAGAAAACGCACTTGACGAAGACTGGCTCAAAGCACTAGGCGTTGACACTAGTGAAAACAAACTTCTCAAATTATCAATGGCCATGATTGATGACGTAGCCAAGACTATCTCTACGTTCATGGCTGATTACAAAAGCTTGCCCGACGGAGAACGGCCCAAAGTTCTTTTTGTTATCGACTCCCTCGGAATGTTGCTGACCCCTACCGACATCAACCAGTTTGACAGCGGTGACCTGAAAGGTGACCTTGGGCGTAAACCTAAAGCTCTTACCGCACTAGTCCGCAACTGTGTTAATATGTTTGGTAGTTATAACGTGGGTTTGGTTTGTACCAACCACACTTATGCCAGCCAAGACATGTTTGATCCTGACGATAAGATTAGCGGCGGGCAAGGTTTTATCTACGCAAGCTCAATTGTTGTTGCTATGAAGAAACTCAAACTCAAAGAGGATGAGGACGGCAACAAGATTTCGGAAGTCATGGGTATTCGTAGTGCCTGCAAGGTCATGAAAACACGCTATGCCAAACCCTTTGAAGGTGTGCAAGTTAAGATTCCTTATGAGACCGGTATGAATCCTTACAGCGGTCTTGTGGACTTGGCTGAAAAGAAAGGCTTTCTCAAGAAAGATGGCAACCGTCTAGCTTACACTACATTGGATGGAGAAATCCTCAAGCAATTTCGTAAGGCTTGGGAATCAAACGAAGGCGGTTGTCTTGATGTAGTGATGTCTGAGTTTGGAAAACGCAAGGAAGAGCTAAGTATTGTCGAGGACAATCAGGAGGAAGCGTAAATGCATTCAGAGGTAGCAAGTGAAATTTGGTCGGAACTCAAGCGTTATATCAACACAGTAGATCGTGCTGAGGCTGCAGAAGTTCTTATTTCCACTTTGGTCAACTATGATGAAGATATCGAAGATATTCGTGATTCATTCAAGGGTGACTCGGACGTCAAGAAAGCGCTGGTAGCATATCTTGACAACGACGAGAACCACGATGAGGATGAAGAGGAAGAAGAAGAGTACGACGAAGATTACAACGAAGACTGGGAAGATTGATGTGGTACAGCCGTGTTGTTGCTGACATTTCAAGTATCCCAGACTTTATTGCACACTACGAACGTGAACTTGACGATGCCAAAAAGGATTGCAAAATAGGTGGTATTGTTGAAAAGAATATCACTGCCCTGCCAGGCATCACTGAGCATCGTTTCAATCAACTACAAGAGATCGAAGCGGTGCTAAATTATCTTAACATTCAACTTAGAAAAATAAGAAGAAAGCATTTCCAAAAATACTTGGAAGCTTATGCTCGTGCCCTGACCAGTAGAGATGCTGAAAAGTACGTGGATGGTGAGGACGAAGTTGTTGACTTTGAAACCATCATCAATGAAGTTGCATTGTTAAGAAACAAATGGCTTGGGGTAATGAAGGGTCTTGATACCAAGCAGTGGCAGATGGGACACATTGTTCGATTGCGTACTGCTGGCATGGAAGATATAACAGTTTAAAGGAAAATATGAGTTATTTGTTTACAAGTGAATCGGTGTCAGAAGGACATCCTGACAAGGTGGCAGATGCCATTAGTGATGCCATTCTCGATTTAGTAATGGCAAAAAGAGACAAGTCACTACGTTGTGCTTGTGAAACCTTGGTAACAACTAATATGGTCACAGTTGCAGGAGAATACAAGGGTACCTTGCACAAAGAAGAAGTAGAATCCGCTATCCGTGACACTATTAAAAGTATAGGTTACGAGCAACAAGGTTTTGATTGGCGCACAGTAAAGATTTACAATGAGTTACATGGTCAAAGTGCAGATATTGCCTTGGGCACTGACACATTTGGCGCAGGTGATCAAGGCTTGATGTTTGGTTATGCCTGCAACGAGACAGACACATACATGCCCAGCGCCATTTATTGGAGTCATCGCATTGTTGAGAAGTTGACAGAAATGCGCAGGACCAGCATGGAATGGTTGGGACCGGATGCCAAGAGTCAAGTGACATTTGAATACAATGACAATGGCACACCGCAGCGTATTGCCAAAGTTGTTTGCTCAACACAGCATCGAGAAGATATTCCTATTGCAAATGTACGTAACTCAGTTGAGTATGCAATTAGAACTGTGTTGCCCAAGGAGTATGTGGATGATCGTACTGAGTTTTTTATTAATCCTACTGGTCGTTTTGTTATCGGTGGTCCCGATGGTGACACAGGACTTACAGGTCGTAAAATTATCGTTGATACTTATGGTGGTTATAGTCCACATGGTGGCGGCGCTTTTAGTGGTAAAGATCCTACTAAAGTTGATAGAAGTGCTGCCTATATGATGCGCTACATTGCCAAGAACATTGTGGCATCAGGTCGTGCCAATCGCGCTACCTGTCAAATCAGTTATGCAATTGGCATGGCCGAGCCCATGAGTTTTTATGTAGATTGTGAAGACAAAGCCCTGGCCCGGGACTTGACATTGTTGATACCAAAAGTAGTTGACTTGACTCCCAAGGGCATTATTGATCGATTTGATCTGTTCCAACCAATCTATAGCAGTACCACAAACTATGGACATTTTGGCAAAGCTGATTTGCCTTGGGAAAAGCTAGACCTGTTTTAAATTGGTTGTAAATACCCGATGAAAATTGTACTCGTTACTGGTGGCTTTGATCCATTGCACTCTGGACACATCGCTTATTTTGAATCTGCAAGACAACTTGGTGATAAACTCGTTGTAGGACTAAATTCAGACGCATGGCTTACCCGTAAAAAAGGTCGGCCTTTCATGTCTGTAGAAGAACGTCGAGCTATCATCCGGAATCTAAAAATGGTCGATCATTGTATTGAATACAAAGACGACGATAATTCTAGCATCGATGCTATACACAAACTAAAGACAATTTACCCTGATGCACAAATAGTCTTTGCCAACGGCGGTGATCGTACCCGAGATAACATTCCCGAAATGGTATTTGATGATGTGGAGTTTGTGTTTGGTGTAGGCGGAGAAGACAAGAAGAACAGTTCTAGCTGGATTCTTGAGGACTGGAAAAAGCCCAAGACCGACCGAGCCTGGGGCTACTATTGTGTGTTGCACGAAGTGGGTACACATGTCAAACTCAAAGAACTCACAGTAAGTCCCAAAACGTGCTTGAGCATGCAAAGGCATGAGAAACGTGCAGAGTTTTGGTTTGTGGCCGAAGGCGAAGCCACAGTATACACAGTGGATCCATACAGCACTGACTATGATCTGTTGGCCAGTCCTGCACGGCATCAGTCCACCTGGATTCGACTCAACGAGTGGCATCAGTTGTGTAATGAAACCGACGAGCCACTCAAGCTGATTGAGATCCAATACGGCGAAGACTGTGTGGAAGAGGACATTGAGCGTCGATGAAACCCATTCCAATTTTTGTCGGGTACGATCCAAGAGAAGCCATAGCATATCACACCTGTGCTAACTCAATCATACGTCATGCATCCAAGCCGGTGGCCATTGTGCCCTTGGCCTTGAACTTGTTTGAAGACTATACTGAAACGCACACAGATGGCAGCAATCAGTTCATCTACTCACGATTCCTTGTGCCACACTTGATGGGATACACAGGACATGCTATCTTTATAGATGGTGACATGATTCTTCGTGATGACATTGTGGAACTGTGGGACTTGCGTGAGTTAGACAAAGATGTGCAAGTGGTCAAGCATGATTACCAAACTCGCATGCCTGTAAAATACCTAGGAGCAAAAAATGAAGACTATCCTAGAAAAAATTGGAGTAGTGTTATTTTGTGGAATTGCAGTAGCTTTCCTAACCGCAAGCTCACTCCTGAGTTTATCCAACATGCCACAGGTAGTGAGCTCCACCGTTTCTCGTGGATAGAAGATGAGCGCATTGGAGAACTGCCTCGCGAATGGAACTGGTTGCCCGATGAATATGGGCCAAACCCTGATGCCAAGTTACTGCATTACACACTGGGCACACCCTGCTTCCATGAGTTTGCTACTACGCCACAGGGAGATGAATGGCATAGAGAACGCATACTAACAGAGTACTGTCAACAGCGGGACATTTAATGGACGGCCACGTGCATGTGCCTTCGTTGCCACTGAGCAATGTTTCTCCAGAGTTGCAACAGGTATTTGATAATATATTAAAGTATCGAGTGGATGCAACTGGAGAATACTATGGCATCACCTTGGATGTACTGCTGGCGCAACTCAAAGAACTAAACACCGAGTGTGTGGCAGCGGTGGTTAATGATAGCACTTGTAACCCCATGGAAAAAGATTTCAAATACGATATTATTTTACAAAATTTTGTTCAAGGAGCAGGCGGAAGAATTTCTACCTGGAGCAAAGAACAACACACCAACATTCCCGTGGTGTTGCGTGGTGTTACCAAGCACAAGCAAATGAATGCCTGTCGAGCCGCTGGCAGAGATTTTTACTACATCGACACCGGATACTTTGGCAACGGAAAAAGAAAACTCTACCATCGAATAACCAAAAACGATTTACAATGCTTTGGTCCTATTATTGATAGGCCCAGCGATCGTTTGCAACAAACAGGTGTAAGACTTTCAAAGTTTCGACGCACAGGCAGCAAAATATTGCTGGCGCCACCCAGCCAGAAGTTGTTGAATTTGTACAACATCAATCTTGAACAATGGCTGGATCAAACCAAGACTGAGATTCACAAACATACTGATAGAGAAATAGTGGTAAGACTCAAGCAAGGTCGCACAGTTCGACAAAGTACTGACACAATGGAAATGGCCTTGGACGACGATGTGTTTTGTCTTGTTACTTTTAGCAGTATTGCAGCAGGTGAGGCACTGCTGCATGGCAAACCCGCAATTACACTGGGACCCAATGCAGCCTCGCCGCTATGTAGCCAATCTCTGTCAGAGATTGAAAATCCCAAAATACCCAGTCTTGACGAAGTTGATGCATGGGCTAGACACTTGGCCTATTGTCAGTTTACTGAAGTTGAAATGCAAAATGGCATTGCATGGCGGATATTGAATGACAGTTGATGTAGTTGTTTATATTTCCAGCATTGCCAATGCACACAAGTTCCCCCGCAAAACAGCGTGCTTAGAGAATTTTGCAAAAGGTGCCATGCTTGCCGGGGCGACGGTTGTGGTTGAACGTGACTACAAATACACACCAAGTCGTTTGGCTGTGATCCTGGGTTGGGCAACAACAAATACCGGTGGTCGCAACATAGAACTTCGCAAACAAGTCATTGCTGAACAACAGCGCCAAGGCCACAAAACCATGTGTGTTGATGCTAGTTGTTTCAAGTATCTAGATGATGCTGGCACGTATCTACGCTACAGTCTCAACGGACCGTTTTATGATCGAGCTGAGTATGCCAACAGCAACAGCACACCAGACAAATGGAATGAGATACAACAGCAATTGCGAATCAGCATAAAGCCTGACCGCAGCAACAACGGTTATATCTTGCTTGGTATGCAACGTGACGGTGGCTTTGCAATGAAATCACTTGACCCCATGACTTGGGCAAAACAAAAGATCGAACAGATAAGAAAGCACACATCAACGGAAATTGTGATACGCCCACATCCGGGAAAATTTGACATGAAACAGTTTGATCAATTTCGATCTGCCCCTTACAACAGATTAAATGTGCGAGTGATTCATCCCAAGCAGTCCACTTTGCTTGATGATTTGCAAGGCGCCAAGTCAGCTGTGTTTTTCAACAGCTCAGCCAGCGTGGCTGCGGTGCTTGAGGGTGTACCAGTGTTTGTAGATGATCCAAGTGCAGTGACTTGGGCAGTGGCCAATCACGACATTTCGGCAATTACCTCACCGGCAGTGTTTGATAAAACTCAATGGTTGTACAACTTGGCCGCAGCACACTGGAGTGACCATGATGCTCAACAAGGGCTAATATATCAAAAATTCTTGCCGTATCTCAAGCAGTTTCCATAAGTTCCAGCACTGGTTCAGCAATGGACTTTTTGATACCTTGATGGATAATTGTGTGGTTGTAAAACAGTTCTTGATTGTGCTGACCCTTTTCCAAAGTCAGCTGATCAAAAGGTTGTTTGACAAATGCTTGTATGTTGCTGATGATTATCTTCAACTTGGCATCTAAGTCATGCTCTCGATCATAGCTTTCATCAAACAAATTATCAAACGTTTCAAAGCCTTGAGATTGTAGATATTTCAGCATGCCTGGTGCACCGACTACCATGTAGGGATGGCAATGCCTAATGGGTTTGTATATTTTTTCAGTTAAAAACGGAACACACTTTTCCCAAGCAGTGACAGATTCCAGCACCACACTAAAACAAGTGTCGTTGTACCACATGGGGTTTTCAAATCGAGTGTCCCAGCGCTTGGCACCGGGCACTGTGTCAGGTTCTCCGGGTAGTGCTCTTCCTCGACGAACATAACTCCAGTACGCATCGTCCAAGTAAGGAGTCAAGGTTTCCACAACTGAATCTCTCCAACTGGTTTTTCTACCAATGGGCATGAGAAACTTTTTATTGTAGTTGAAGTTAGCAACAAATTGTCGAGGTTGAGACAACGCTTCGTTGTACCAGAAAAAGTTTGGAACATACAACACACCGGACTGTTGCTCCACTGGCACACTGCCGTACATTACAACATGGTGTGGTATCTTTTGCTGCTGAATACAGTCCCAACTGCTCATGTTTGCTTCGCAACAGACATCAACAATGACTTGGCGATCTTTGAATTGGTCTTTTACTGACAAGTAAGATTCTGCTAGAATTACAAACCAAGTGTTTGAACCATACTGCAAGTTACTGTCATAGTCTTCAAACAAAAAATATTCACTCAATGCATTTCGAAAATGTGAAAAGTTCGCCCAAGAAGTCAGTCTTGGATGACGCCCCACCACAACTAGTTTTTGTTTCATGCAAGCAACTCCGGGTTAACAGTGAGTGAATTCTTTTTGATGCCACCATTGCTGTAAAAGTATGGGTGCAATCTTACCACTGTGGGTGTGATGGTTTTGATGTTGCACACATCCAACCCCAACTGATGATCAGCAGGCAAGAACCCATGCTGTGCTATCCAGTCTATCAACAATTTTGCAGCAACTGGCTTGATAATATAGCCATAGGCTCCCCAACTGTACCACCCTGCTCCGTTGTTCATGTCTTCCATGGGCTCAATGTTTTTGATAACAGTGGGTTCACTACGTTGTTGGTCTAGATTTTCTTGATATGTTTTGCTGTAGGGATTCAATGAATCCAATTTTAGCACATGGTCAAATTTTGATAGCACGTCCTGGGGCAAACCTTGTTCAAACCATCCATCGTGTTCTAGAATTACATAAGGAACGCCACGATCGGCACACTCTCGCCACAGGTAATAGTGACTTAGAAAACAGCCGTACACACCTGCCCGACCTTTTTTGAACTTTTTTAACGGTTTGATTTTTAAGTGATCCAAATGCTGTTGGTATTCTAAACCATTTATGCCGTCAAACAACTGCACGTCAATACCAAATTTTTTGGCTTGATCAACGCAACTCTGTGCCAACTGCTCGCTTAATTCAATGCCCTTGACTCTGATGATTTTTGCTTGTATCATCTCCATGACATGATCCAATCATCCTTGACTTGATCAACCTTGACCATGCCCCAGGCTTCCAGTAACCCAATGGCTGCATATTGACCGTAATCCTTGGAATACATTTCATGAGGTTTTTGCTCTATTACAATCACAGGTCTACAACGTTTAATAGTTTGTTCTGCGCCCTGTAATACTCGGTACTCAAAACCTTCGCAATCAATTTTGATATAATCTACCACGGGCAGATTTAAACTGTCCAAGCGTTTGATTTCAGTATCACCACCAATGGCATTGGGATCAACATGAGTGTGTCCAGTGTTGCCTTCGGTAATGACCATTTTGATCAGGCCTTGACGATCGCCCAAGGCAACTGATTCAACTGTTAGATTTGCACTGGTGACATTGCGTACCAAACATTCTCTAAACATTGCTACAGGCTCAAATGCAATCACTTGATCAAAGTGTTTTACCAAATCCCGACTCCATAAACCAACGTTGGCACCAATGTCCAATGCAACTCTTTTGCTTTTTGTGTGCTGTAGACTGCGTAATCTCACAGGCTGTTGATATTCTGGCGGTCCACCCTTGCTGATATTTTTTGCCAGCATTTCGGGAAAATGTTTTTCAATGTCTGGAAAATACCATCCATATTGCTCACGCATGTTGTGTCTCCTTGAGTATTGCGGCCGCAGTGCCGTTTGATAATTCTGTGATATGAAACTGTCCATAGGCCAAATGGCATGCCCATTCATGCACTTGATCACTGTCCGGGAACCAAGGTGTTTCTATTGTGCTTAGATCTTGGTTACTGACTGGACGAGCAGCATTGGCTGCGGCTGTAACAAACACTGGAACTCCAGCTAGCACAGCTTCTGTTGCTGCGGTACTGTTGAATGTGACCACAGCATGAACATTGGCAAGCCAGTCTTCGGGTTTTTGAGTTTTGCGATCAAGTCTTGACACCGGCCGCTCTCTCAGTCGTATTGGGCGGTCAGTGTGTTGTTTTAAAGTGTTAATAGTATTCTTTAACCATGCATCCAACGTAGTATCATAAAATGCACAGGGCTTTTCATCTGGAGCCACTATCAGTATGTCTTGACAGTGATTTTGTCTTGGTCTAATGTTTATATTTAATTTTTGTAATCTGTCTGCTGGTCTGCTGATGACCTTGTTGTGCTGTAAGTCGTTGGGCACAATTCTATGATAAAATTTCCAACCATGGGGATTGTTTGGATTTGGTCTGTTGCCCAAGTAACCTGAGTCCATGTAATAAAATTGCCGCTGATCTTGCCAGCAACGTTTTATAATCTTGTGCTTCATGATACCACGTATTACCAAGGGATCTGTGCTGTCTTCGTACTGCCATGTTTCCAGGCAAGTGGGTTCTGTGTTGCATCCTGCTGCAAACAGTTTGATATATTCATCAGAATTGTTTTTGTTTAGAAATATCCAGCTCATTGCCAGTAGGCTTCTGTTCTGCGAACTTTTAAATCTGCAGGCTTGCTGCGACCTATGCTTTTTCTGTCACCCTTGAGGTGATCAAGGTATGCGCCCCACTTGCTGTTGATCAGGGGATGACCTTCGCCTGTGATCAAGTCACTGCTCCAATCAAGTTCCAGCAGACTGGTACTTTGGCGTACTGCATCAAATACAAAACTGTCGTGCCACTCATCCAATTTGAAAATACCATTTTCTGCATTGTCGTATGCTTGTTGAAATTTGTTTAAGAATACCTTGGTGGCCGGACTGGTTAAATTCATTGCATACAATCCACATTCGGTATATTTGTATTTGCGACCCAAAAAGCAAAGATCCACTCTAGACGGACACATCTGATTGATTTCACTGACAGTTATGGGACTGTGACACACAGTATCTGCATCCATCCATAACAACCAATCAGTTTGTACAGTTTTTGCACAGTGAAAAATGGCATAGACTTTGTGAGCAAATCTCACAGCGTCCCATTTAAATCCTTTGCCAGCATCTCGGCGTCGAGCTTTTTCGGGATCAGTTGAAACATTGCCATTGGCCTTGGGAACATCACGCCAGGTGTTTTTAAATGCTACCAATTCGGGACTGGCAGTGTTCAAATCAAGCACCTGCAAGTTGGGCGCTGACTCTTGAACTGCACAGTCTTCAGCATAGACCACTAGCTGAACTTCAGTTGGCCAGTTTTGTAAAAAAGTTTGAATCATGCGCCGGCCGTACTTTGTGTAACCAGCAGCATTAAAGGTGGTACATACAGTGTATTTCATCACAGCTACTTATGATCAAAAACGCAGCCTATTTTCCTTCTCAATGCGCCAAAAACGCCGCCCCGGTAATTGCCGCTGTGTTAGATGCATTGCAGTCTGCTGGCATACAAACCGCACCCAACAGCATGAATTGCGATGCAGCCATTATTTGGTCAGTGCTATGGCATGGTCGAATGCAACCGAATCAACAGGTTTACAACCATTATAGAAAACAAAACAAACCTGTAATTGTTGTTGAAGTAGGAGCATTGCATCGTGGAATCACTTGGAAGGTTGCAGTAAACCATGTAACAGCCCAAGGCTATTACGGTCACCTTGAGAATTTGGATTGGGATAGACCGGCCAGGCTAAAGATAAATTTAGCAACGCCGACTAAGCCAACCCCAGAAATAATTATTGCGGCACAGCACAATCACAGTTTACAAACAGCTGGAATTGACATCAGCAAGTGGGTTAGCAACACTGTTGGAATATTGAAAAACCACACAGATCGTCCCATTGTAGTGCGCCCGCATCCATGGTCCAAATTGGATTTGAACCAGTTACCAACTGGAATCACTGTCAGCGTCCCTCAAAAAATAGCCAACACATATGACAATTTTGATTTGAATTACAATTGCCATGCCATAGTAAACTACAATTCAGGACCGGGCGTTCAGGCTGCAATAGCTGGTGTTCGTCCTGTGGTGGAATTGACCAGTCTGGCTTACCCTGTTGGAATAGGGTTTGCAGATATTGAGCAACCATACTTGAAGGATCGACAGCTATGGCTCACGCAAATTTGCCACACAGAATACACACTGGATGAACTGCGCACAGGCACGTGGCTGAATAGAATTGCACCAGCACTGGAATAACTCAATGACAGATTCACAGCAAATTGATTGTGCCTGCGTGATCCATGGTTCGGGTTATGACTGGATTTATGTGGAACGTCTACATAATATGTTACGTCGTGGGTTGCGAAATCAAGTTAGGTTGCATGTCTACACTGAAAAAGAACGACCTGTACCAGATTCAATGATAAAACATGAACTAGTACCACTTCCTGGAGTAACTGGACCGCGACGCAGTTGGTGGTACAAACTTCAGTTGTTTAATTCTCAACATCACACAGGAAATTTACTGTATTTTGACTTGGACACAGTAATTGTTAGAGATATTACTTGGATCACTCAACTACCAACACAACATCTTTGGACCATTCGCGACTTCAAGCGATTGCAGGATAAAAACTTTTCTGGAATGAACTCCAGCATAATGTGGTGGAATGTTGCCAAGTATGATTTTGTTTGGCAACAATTCAGTCAAGCCAATATAGATCAGATCATAAAAGAAAATCCACAAGGTGATCAACAATACATTGGACGGGTGTTGGGACTCAAAAACATTAGATTCTTCAACGAGCAAACAATACAAAGTTGGCGCTGGCAAGCACACGATGGTGGCATGGACTTTGCAATGCGCAAGTCACGCACACCTGGCACTGGCACCCAAATTGACCCACGAGCCAGCGTACTGGTGTTCCATGGCCGTCCCAAACCACACGAAATTGACGATGTTGTAATAAAACAACACTGGAAATAAGGTTGACTCAAAATGTCCAAATTGCTATAATTATGACTTAGCAACAAGGAGCCCGAATGTCATACGTTGTTTTTAAGAACGCCAAAGAGTACGGAGCTCGCAAAGGGC
>JACCDO010563395.1_pt1 | contig 12983 bp, 10 predicted proteins | sample 7446101 | NCBI WGS metagenome assembly JACCDO01 (sample SAMN15323440, study PRJNA562643) | freshwater metagenome | isolation source: river surface water | place: USA:Blue River Watershed | collected 2017-08-16
CAGGGGTGTAATCAAGAACACCTGCCATGGTGAGTGCGGAAGCAACGTCAGCAGAGCAGAGGATCATATTACCCTTTCCTCTACGAGTTTGCTGTGCAATTGCGTTTGCATCGCGCTCGATTTGGAAGATAAGACCCTTGAACTTCTCAACAGACCAACGACCGTTGGAGTCAACGTCAAGGTCAAAAGTACCAGCGGTAGCAGTATTAACCTGAGCACCAGGCTTAGCAACCTTATAAATGGTACGGATTACTTCACGGTTGATTTCAGCAAGAATCTCAGTGCTAAGAATATTAGCGAGTTCTGCTTCAGCATTTAGACCGTGAATCGCCTTGAGATCTTGAGCGAGTTCAAGTGAGTACTCGGCTTTCAGAGCTCTTGACTTAGCGGTTACAGTGACTTTCTCAATTGAGAATGCCATCTGATTGAAATGGGCACCAGTATCAGAACCAAGTTCCTCAGCGGTATCAGTTCTCATCCCCTTACCAACATTATAAGCCTGTTGGTTGGCATTGCTTGCATCAAGAATTGAAGGATTACCATCACTTGCTGGTTTCTGGGAAGTAGTACCCATACCAACAGGACCGCCATTGACATCAAATCCTGATGTTACATCAAATCCGCTATCTTGACCAGAGAAAGCAGAATCAACTTCATTGTAGAAGGTTTCTGTTCCAGTTTGGCTGTTATAGCGTGAGCGCATTGCAAAGATTAGACCAGTAGGACCGTTCATTGGTTGAACGCCGCAAAGATCATAAGCGATCAGATTAGGCATTGAACGGCGAATCAGGGAAATGAGAACTGGATCAAAACCCTGAAGTGCTCCAGTTGCACTACCACTTAAACCTGCATATCCGGAAGTGGAGCTAGTAAAGTTAGTAGGAGTAGAAGGTGCTTCGTAAAGAAACTCACGCTCTTCACGAATAGTTTTTTCTTGGTTCTCGAGCAGGATAGCAGTTACAGCTCTACGATGTGAATCTTTGATAGGATCAAGACCTTCGTAATCTAGGAGCGGAGCCCACTTCTCCTGCAATTGCTCTGTATTGAACATTTGCATTTGTTTTTACCTCTTTAAGAAATTTAAGTTTGATTTATAATCTAAAAATCACTTTTTAGAAACTCTTGAGAGTGTCTGGAGATAAGCACCCATTAAACCATCAACTGGTTGGGAAACTGTATTGATTTCTTCAGACAGGTTTTCAGCAGTGTTTCTTTGAGTTACTACAGCATCTCTTTTTGGGAAATAAGATTCCCTAAGAGTTATGAGTTTCTCACGATAGTTCTCTTCACTATCAAACTCAACATTTTCGGCAAGAGAAGCGAGTTTGTCCTTCTGAGAAAGTGCAAGACCCTCAGCGACATCTGCAAAAATTACATCAGCAACTGACTCTGCTAATCTTCTGTTTAGAGCAACGTTTCTTTCGATTTGCTCGTTGAGTTTTTCTTCCATTTCATCAAGTTTATCTACCATACTCTCTATTACATCATATCTATCTTCAGGAACAGTTACATAATGATCTTCAAAAAGTTGCTTCATTCCAGCAAGGAATGATTCAGTCATTTCAGTCTTAAGACCGTGCTCAACTGCAAGTTCATTTTCTTGAATCCACTCGTCAGCAACATATTCTAGATATGCATCAACACGATCTACGAGACTTTCTTTGATTGCTTCTATTTCTTCTATAAGTGTTTGCTCATATGAAGACTGAAGTTCTTCTTTAATTTCAGCAACCTTAGATTTGATTGCTGCTTCAAAAATTGTACGTGCTTTCTCTTGGAATTCCTCAGAAAGCTCCTCACCTGCAAGAAGAGCATTGACATCTTCTTCAATGTCAAACTCCTCTTCTACTTTCTTTTTCTTTTTACCACCCTCTTCCTCTTCTTCTTCCTCCTCTTCCTCCTCTTCCTCCTCTTCCTCTTCGTGCTTATCTTCAGCAACTACTTCTTCATCTTCATCAAGATCTTCTTCTTCAATTAGATCTTCATCTTCTTCAGTTTCTTCTTTTACACCTTGTCCAGGAAGACTAACTGGAGTTGCTGATTTGTGAGGACCTTCGGCAGCTGCTGCTTTAGCATTAACTACATTTTTAACTTGAGCAAGAGTTGCCCCAGGAGTTTTTAATGCTGCAGAATCATCATCTGGTCGATAATTTTCTGGAGTTGGACCACCTAAATCTTCCCAAGCACCAGTTTGACCTGGAATCATTACTCCAGAAGGATTTTGGGCAATTTTGTGCATTGGTTCGCCAGATGCAGCCCCTTTGGTTACTACGTTTTCCATTTCTTGTAAATTTCTACCAACGGACATTTGTTTTTGATTGTGTTATAATCTATATTTATTTATAAATTAAAGATTTCCTAAGAATTCTTGGAATAATTGAATTTTATGTTCTTGTAGAGTTTTTTCATCTACAAGAGTATTAATTCTGCGCTTTGTTGACTCGGCAAGTTTTTCACGAAGAATTCCACCTTCCCAAATCCACTCTTTACCTTCCATAATTCCCTGGACAAAAGCATCGGGTGCTGAAGGATCTGCTACAATATCAGCAGCAGTTGCAAGCATAAAATCTTCACCAACAATTTTATGACCCTCATTGGTCATCTTGAGTGAACCAACACCACGAGAAGAAACACCGAGGCAAACTCCTTCACCAATGAGAGATTTTGCAATCTTACCCATAGGTGTTTCAAGAAGTTGTGCTTTACCTCTAAAATTGCTTCCATCTTGTTCAAGAGAAACAATTTTATGAGAAACACGATCAAGATTAACAGTAGGACCATCTGGATGACCGAGTTCTCCAAGAGCACGACCCTTTGATATAAATGCTTCATTATATCTTTTTACTTCACGGGAAAGAGTTTGCATTGGATACATTCTTCCGTTGCGATTGCAAATATCACCTTGAAGGAAAATTCCTTCAATAAACATTTTCTTTTCGGCACCTTTTCCTTCAGTAATAAACTTTACCTGTTGTACTTCTTCTGTGATGAGTTTCATTTTTATTCTGATACTAGAGTGACTACTTCTGAGATATTAAAGAAAGTATTTGAATCGTAAGATAGGCAAGAAACTTTTACACTTTTTGCAACTGACGCACCAGAAATATTTGGTGCGGTAATAGATGAACTATTAAAATTAATTGTAATAGATGATTCATCTAAACCAATGATAGCATTGTGACTTGTATTTAACCCAACAGTTGGTGCATTCTCAATAGTTACATAATCAGTTTCAGAAAAAGGATTTCCTGAATTTGGTGAAAAAATTAACTTTGTTGTGTTTCCCGTTGTAATTCCGGCAATCACTTGACGCTTCATTGGTTCCTTAATAACATCTACATAATATGATGGAATATGAAAACTATTCACTGTAGCCACTGGATTAGTGCCAATTGCAATATGCCCTCCAACAGATCCTGAAGAAGAACCAATTGAAATTCTTAAATATCCTGTTTTGAGGGCAATTGGAACGCTAGTAGAAGCAATACCAACTGGTGGAGATATTCTTGGAATATTTTTATCTTGAATAATTTTTGTTGCCATTATTCAGCATCTCCATTTGAGTCATTAAACATTAAAGATGCAATTCTAGGTCTAAAAGAATCTACTCTTTCAGCAGCTTTAGTATATAGTAATTCTTTAATTTTGTCGGAAACCTCCGAAGGGGCTCCATTAATTGCAATCAAATCGATAAGATCTTCCATAAAAATTAGTTTATATTTATAGGACTATTTATATTTTACCACCTTTAGGTTCTGATGGAATTGATGAAACTTGCGAAGCCTCTGGTTCCATAGGAACTTCTCCCAATGCTGGTTGTTCTGTTGAAGCACCTTCCGGTGAAATTGGATTTCCCATTTCATCTACTGGAGCATTTGGATCTGGAAGAATTCCTTTTTCTATTTCATCATCAATCTGCAAATCAATCTCAACAATCTCAGAATCAGTTTGTCGAAGAACTTTCTTACGAACATATTCAGTAGAATAATATTTACCAATATAAGGTTCTAATTGTGTTAGTAAACCAATTCTATTTTGTAATAGTTCCGCTTCCTTTAGTTCTGCAAAATGATTATCATATAGAAAATCATATTGAATATGATCTTCCATTTTTTCCCAATCTTCAGGTGTTACTATATTTTTTAATAAAAGTTGAGTTCTTAAAATATCATTAAACATATAAGCAAATCTTTTTCTCAACCGACCAACGAATTTAGAAAACTTAAGTTCATCCCTTAAAATTTCAGATGATCTTCCTAAATTAAATCCATCTCCACCTCCAGCAATTCTTGTTTCTGGGACCCCAAGTGATCTATAAAGTTTTTTCTGGAAGTATTCAATATCTGATAGTTCTCCTAAATTTTGTCCTCCTGGAAGTGTAGTTATTTCAGTTCCTCTACCACCTTCTCTTCTTGGAAGCCAGAAATCTTCAAGCATACTCATAAATTTTCTATCATCACGAACTTCACCTGTGTTTGCATCATACACAAGTTTATTTCTATAACGAGACATAACCTCTTTGAGGTACTGTTCTGCCTTTACCTTTGGAAGATTACCTACATCAATATAAAAAATTCTTCTTTCTGGTGCTCTAGATAAACGATAAATAACAAGCGAATCCTCAATCATTCTAAGTTGATTAAGTGCTTTAATTGCTTTATGTAAATATGATAAAACTGTTCCTTTATTTCTATCTACAAGACCCGAGGTACAGTATGTAATTGAATCTTTTGCAATTTTAATAGATCCTTTTGAAGCACCACTTAAAGACCCCATTGGATAATTTGATGTTGGTGAATAAATGAAATATTCTTCAATATCAGAATAATTTAGTTCAGTATTTGTAATATTTCCATTAGGAGTTAAGTTACTTACAACAGGATCCCCATTTTTTCCCTTTGTTTTAACTTCTTGACGAACATGCTTCATTTTCATAGGATCAATATATCTAAGTTCTTTGATCCCTTCTTGAGGTTTTTTAATGTCAATAACTTTTAAATAATACAAACGACCGTCCACATACCAATTTCTAAAAATTTCATGGCACTTACGATCAAAGTCCATTATTTCTTTAATGAGTTTAAATTCATCACGAATTATTTTTTTTAATTTATCACTAGCATTTAAATTTGATAATTCAATTTCTACAGGAGAGTCATACAAATCACTTACAATAGCTTCATTTACAACATCTTCAATTGCCGAATCGCATTCTGGATGTAAAGCCATCTCCCTATAACGGCGCATTAAATCAAATTCAGTTCTATAAACACCTTCAATGTCTACATACTGACCATAAAATCCTGATTGAATGAAATAATCAACCCCGTCCTCATTAGTTTGAGGAACGGGGGATACTATAGATTTAGATTTTTCTTCTTTATCCTCAATCGAAAAACCAAAAAGTTTCGCCATTTTATAATTTTATTTTACTACTGTATAATATTTAGTTAATATCCTCTCCACCAGCATTAGTTGCATTACCTTTAATAGCTTCCCACCAAAGAACTTGCATTTCTACAGTAAATTCTTGGATTGCATCTGTTTCATAAGAAAGTTGAATTGAAGAAATTTGTGTTGGAAACAAATCATACATATGATATGCTCTTAAAGTTTCTCCATTACGATCTAACTGATAAACAAAAGCATCGGATGTATATTCTGTTGGATTTGTTACACCTGTATTATCAGAGACTCTATTAATTTTATTCATCCAATTTTCAAAAGATGAACGAATTGAAAAATCAGTATCGTTAATAACAGTTATTGTCCAACTTTCAAAACTTCTATCACCAGCAACTTTTAAAGTACGACCTCTAAAAGGAACATCGATTGAGTTGACCTGAGATGCTGGAATTGCTGCTGCTTTGACTAAAAATCTAGATTTTTCTAATACTATTGAATCTGCCTTTGCAATATTTGGAAATGTTAATACAACTTCAAAAAGATTGCTTCTAGCACCGCCACCGGTTAGTTTTGATTTAAAATCCGTAATTTTCCTAATAGGAGGTGGATTTAGTTGATTTCTGGTTGCCATTGTTTTAAACCTCTATGTTAAATTAAACGTTTCCAATTATTTCCTGAAAATCAACACCAGTTTTGGTGGCGATAAAGGTAAGACCAATGAAATTAATTGATCTTGTAGGTTTAATATAGATATCAGCAACAAATTCATTGTTATCAATTACCGAAGCTGTGTTGTTTGTTTCATCGCAAATTACCACATAGTCAAAAATTCCTCTCTTAGATTGTATATCTCTCAAGAAAGGTTCAATTGTATTTACAAAGTTAGTTCTTGTTACTTCATCATTAAATTCAAATAATTGATCTTTTGCAGCTTGACTAATTGCATCTTCAAGATATATGAAAAGTCTTCTAACATTAATTCTATCAAAAGCAGAAGCTCTTCCTAATCCTGTTCTATCTCCAAATAATACAATACCTGCCCCAGGTGAGAAAACTACTGGATTAATTCTATTTGAATAAAGTCTATCTTTTTGGGATTGGGTTGGATTATATGCTAATTTAACTGCATTTAAAATTGTACCTCTTGTAGTACCTGCAGGAGAGAACCATGGGAAATTATTGATATCATTACGAGCACATACTCCAGCAATATCACCATTTAGAGGAACATATCTAAATGTATCAGAAAATCTGTCATACATGTACTTATATCCACTATCAAATACTGCATAAGATGATGACGTTATTGGTGAATAGAAACTAATTATACTTTCTGTAATATCTGCAGCAGATTTAACAGTAACTGTTTTGGAATCTGCTGTATCTGTAATAAATGCACCCCTATAAGGAGAAATGAATGCAATAGCATCTTTTTTCAGTTCAGCAATTGAAATTATTTTATTTGCTAAAGCTTGTGCTTTTTCCTTAGTGTAGGATCCAGATCCCATTAATAAGAAATCTGTTTTAAATGTATCTCCAGATTCAAATAAATCATATCCACTCGTTAAATCTCCAATATCCGATGATAAAGCTCCTGTATCGGTTCCTACGCCTATTTGTTTTGCATCATAATCTTTCCCATTCTTCAATTCGTTTGTAATTGCACCACAACAAGCAAAAGTAACTCCATTCACTTCTTGATCCCAATCAGTATCACTTTTTAATGCAAAATTATCAGGTCCGGAATTAAAAGAGCAAGTTGTTATTCCCGATGGAGAACTACCGCCAAAAACATATCCAGAATTTGATGCAAGATATTTTCTCCAGTAAGAAGGACTTCCTACAGAAAACTGGGCATCAGAAGCTTTTGATAGTGATAAATGTTTTTCTAAAATAGATCCAGCATTTCCAGTTATTGATCCATATTTATCAATTATTACAATATGAACCTCATCAAATCTAGAATTTCTTGCTGTAGCGTATGAAGTTGTTGATGGTCTTGGTGCAATATTATTCCAATTAATAAATGTACTTGAAGAAATTCCAATTTTTTGTTGGTCAAACCAATCTAATTGTGATGTATATGAAGTTGATCCTAGTGCTGATGATCCATTTGTGGCAGTAATAGTAATTGATCCAGTATTTTTAAATGCATATGTTCCTGATGGTTGATAATCTACTTGCGTTTCAACACCATTAGAAATATAAGATAATACTTTTACTGAAATATTAGTACCAGCTACACCTGTAATAATACCCTTTAAATGTCCATTAAGGATAGATGTCGTTCCTATACCAGCAAATGTGGAATCAATTGCTTGAGTTATGCCATACCCAACTTGTATATCTGCTAATTGAGTATTTGTTTGAACTCCAACAAGAATTTGATCTGCTTTAGCATCGATGATTGAAACAGATATTCCATTTGACCAAGATCCAGGATTTTTTGCTACAAAAGTAAATTCTTTGATAGGATTTATATCATATCCTAATTGCCCATAATGATCTAAACTATTAATTTTTATACCAGTGGTAGAGGTAGAAATACCAATAAATCCATTTGCTAGTTTAGAATTATCTGCTCTCACAATTCTTAATGAACCACCATAAGCAAGGTAAGAAGATGCACTTAACCAATACTCGTAATGGTTATCTAAAGAATATGGCTTACCAAAAATTGTTAATAAATCGTTTTCATTTTCAACTAATGTTGGAACGTTAATTGGTCCCTTTGCAAATGGTGCTACAAGACCACCTGTTTTGTTTGATGATGGTGTTGTTCTTCCAATGGTTAAGTCAACTTCCCTTACTACAATTCCAGGAGATGCTAAATTTAGCGGCATCTTTATTCTCCGTTATCCCGAATTATTCTAAAAGTATTTATAATTTCCATACATTTTATTGAAATTATCTATATTCCCACATATAAGATCTATCTCCATATTCATCCAAACTCCAAATTTCTGTCGTTTCTAATTTATTATATTCTGTAGCAAACATCCATCTTTCTCCAGTACCTTGATCAATAAAACTTTCAATTTCTTCTAATCCATCAGATATGAATCCAAATGGAGACATATCTTGCTCAATTTGATTTTTTTGTTCTTCATATATTCTTTTACGGACATCATTATCCGTCATTTCCTTAAAATAGTCTTGAGCAACTAACCAAGAAAATATTACAAGACACATTGCTAGGTCATCATTACAACCTTCTTCTGCCTCAAATGAATTATGCCTCTGTGCAAATGTTGTAAGTTCTGATATAATATCATAATCATTAGTTATTAACTTGTCATCTTCCATTAAAGTTTTTAAATTTGAACATCCCAATTTTTTGACTGCAGCAGTCATTCTAACTCCTAATTGAGATTTTTTACCACTAAATCCAGAACCGACAATTTGCCCCGCTCTTCCTCTCATAGAACACATCAAAATATTGTCATATTCCAAATCAAAATGCAAAATATTTGAAACTTGATCACCAATATCATTAACTTCAACTAAAACCCAAGCATTATTATATCCTTTAGCAACTTCTTCTATTATACTTGGAAATAACATTGGTTTGATTTCATTATTTCTATATTTTGCAACTGTTTTATATGGAAAATTGGTAATATCAAAAACAATGAATGCTGAATAATCATTTGAAAGACCTCTAGCAACATCAACCGTCATTAAGTAATTATTTTCTTCTTTTGGATGCTCATAAACATCTAGACCTGCATTTCTTTTAATAGGGTCATCATAAACAAAATTTCTAAGTTTTGCTGGATTAATAAGAGTATTGATAGATCCTAAAAATTCACATTCAAATTCAACTTTGAATTGTTGTTCACTGGTATTTGCAATAGTCTGCTCTTTCCAATGTTCATCTCTCCCAGGAACTTCTGACCAATGAACATCAGTTGGTATGTATTCATTCTTTCCACGCTCAGAATCATGCCACATACGATAGAAATGATTCATACCGCGAGGTGTGGATACTATGATTACTTTTGTTGATTGTCCAGAAGAAATAGTAGGATAAACAGAAGCGAAGAAGTCGTCAGCAATATGATTGGGAATAAAAGCAAATTCGTCCAGAAATATAATATTATAAGATCCACCTCTTACTGCGGAGGCGCTAGTAGAAGCAGCAATAATTTTTGAACCATTTTCCAATTCCAATGAACCTCTATTCCACTGAAGAACTCCTTGTTGCATCCACTTGGGAAGATTTTCATAAGCAAGTTGTAATCTTTGGAGAAGGTCTCTTGCGGTTGATGCTTTGTTTGCAAGAATAGCTATATTGACATTATCATTAAATACGGCATAGTGTAACAAATATGAAACACAAGTTGTTGACTTACCCGTCTGACGGGGCATTTTACAGATATTAAAACGATTTTTATGGAATCTTGAAATCAATTTCTCTTGAAAAGGATACATCTTAAAAGGTACAAGACCATGATCAAGAGAAACAATCTTGATATAATTTCTTGCAAAATATACTGGATCTTCTTTACATTTAAGGAACTCAATGATCTGTTCTTCAGTCCACTGGATAGGTGTATTAGCTCTCTTTAAATTTGGATTAGAGAGATAAGCGTCTGATTGTTTAAGTTGAATATCTTCAATTGCCATAATTATCTACTAATTTCTTCCCAATCTAATGAAGCAAAAACATCAGCACCGGCAGTGTCCGATGCAACCACTAATGTTAATTCATAAGGTGTTCCGGTCAATCCATTTCTTTCTAATTGAAACTTAAATAGTGCTTCTTTGAGAATATCAACTGTTGAAGAAGATTGATTCGCTGATGAGAAGAAACCAGATGCTAGAATTCTTCCCCCACTCACAGTTCCTCCATCAATCTTATATTCCACAGCACTATCAATGCCAGCACTCACCCAAGTTCCACCACTAGTAGTTGCTGATGCTCTTACCTGCCAATTATATTGTGGACCATTTCCTTTTCCCATTAATGAAAGTGCAGTCAGAATTACAATAGCATCTAATCTATTTGGAGAGGATTTGAGACGAATAGAAAGTACTGGATAATAAGTTCCAGCAGGAGCAGGTAAATCTACTGGTTCTGTAATTGGTGTATTTACTGCCTGTTGTAATCCACGAAGTTCATAACCACCTTCGGAAATTACACTAGAACAAACTTGTTTGAGTGTGCTTTCACTAGTTGTAATTCCAGTATTAGCAATCTCATATCTCAAAGGAAGTGATGCTGTTGTAATATAAGTTGATTGAATTAAATTTGCATGATGGAATGAATGTGCATGAATAAATTGCCCATCAATTACAAATCCCATTCTTACGGTTCCAAGACCCAACCATTCAATATCCATCCAAAGAATTTGTGCCTTGGTAATATCTAATGTAATACCAGAAACACCAGTTCCATCTAACTTATCAATATTCCAATCAGATTGTGCAACTGAAGTTGAAGTTCCTGTAGATAAACTTCTTTCTACAAAATAAGGTGTTGTATCATTAATTTCAAAATACATTCCATTATCAGCACCAAAATATCCAACTCTCTGCCTTAAGTTTGTTTTTGGTGTTGCTGGAACAAAAGTATTCAATACAAGTAAAGATTTACCTGGTTGATATGAAAATGTTTTTGTAGTCTCTCTAATTACAGAACAACCAGCAGTAGTTCCAATTCCAATATTAATTAAACCCTGGGTAGTTACAAATCCAACTGTAGAACCTGTTCCTACAATCAAACTCTCCCAAAGATTATTGTCTCTATATCTATGAGATGAATCAAATAAAGTAAGTGGTTGAGATGTTCTAGTTCTACCAAAAGCATCCGCATTTGCTGGAAGAACATCAACTGGAAATCTATTTGTTTTAGTCACTACTTCGCCATTCTTATTGGCAATCATATTGACTTCAAAAAGAGTTCTTTCCTGATTTAGAAAGTCCTGTTCATTTTTATTAAATTGTGCCATGAATCAATCACTCCAAGATAATCTTTCTGGTCTATATCTTTGTGCATTTTTAACTTTTATAGAAGTAGATTCTGCTGGATAGATATTATGAACAATTGCCCCAGGATACTCTCCCTGCAGTTGTTCAGCAAGTTCATTTTTATTCATCATTTTACCCTCAACCTCCATACGATATAGTCTTCCCTGCCAAACTACGTCAGCAAGAAAAGATTCTTTAGTCGTTTCTGGTTGTGATGCATTCATGTAGAGATTTCCGTTGAAATCTCCAGCAATGTTAATACTTTCTGAAAGAAATTGTTGAAAAGATTTCATTTTTAGTTACAGTTCCAACGACGGAGTGCTTTGTTGATTCTTGAATCTGGATCTCTTGCAGTTTTTTCAGAAGTTAGTTTTGATTTCATTCCGCTCATACGACTACAAAATCTTTTACGTCTTTCTGCTCTTTTACCTTTTGGATTTTTTTCAGTTACAGCGGTTTGAAGTTTTGAACCCGGATTCTCTCTACGATAAGCATCTACTGCTTTTTGACTTAAACCATCAGTTTTGTCTTTACGATTAACTTTTTGCCAATCCTCAGATAATCCAAATTCTGCTCTCCAATTTGAATATCCATAAGAATCTGCGAGTGGTAAAGAGGGTCCAGAAAGTTTTCTAAGTGCTGCTTCTTTTTCTCCTTTATTTGTAGTTCCAGTTGCAAGATTTCTTATTTTTGCCTGTTTCTGTGCCTGTCTATGTCCAGAACCAATTTCAAAACTTATATTTTCATTTTTCATTTCACCACTATCAATATAATCTGCTGCGGCATCAAGATAATCTGCTGCTTTTGTAATTTTTGATTGAACCCATGCTTCAATATTTCCTTCACCTTTCATTTTTTTACGAAGTCTTTTTGCTGCAGAAACGATAGTGGAAAGTTCTGATCTAGCCATTGAATGCTCATGATCATAAGATTCCGGAAAATTTCCAGGATGAACTGTAGCAATATTATATTTTAATTGATTGGTTGTAAGTGCTGATGGGATTGAAAACATGTCCCAGTATTTTGGACCATATTTACATTCATTGCGTGTTTCGTCTTTATTACACTTTGGACAAAATCTAATCATACCTAATGCTTCATTTACTGGTACACAATTTGGAACCAATTTTTTACCTTTCTTTTTCATACCTTTTTGTTGATATCCATCCCAACACGCTTCTGATTTCGTTCCCCAATTATCTGCACCGACTTTACGACATTTAACAAGTGCTCCAGATGCATATGCACTTGGCCAAACATCATATCTTGATTTTACTTTATTATAACAAGCATCTTTTTTACCACTACCTTTACCTGGTTTGTCTTTGACTTCTTGTAAATCCATTTCTTCTTTCCTTGTTTTTCTATCTGTTTTTACCATAGTTGGTTTAGAAGCACCAGATTTTTGTGGTTGATTTGGATCTTCTCTTCTTTTCGCTGCTTGTGCTGCAAGTCTTTCCGTCTTACTCATTGAAGCACGTTTTTCAGATGACACACATTTTGGAGTCGCAGTTTCTCCCTCCTCTCTAGCACAAGCATCACCATCTACAACATCAACCCAACCAGGTTTTCCACCTTTTGACTTAGACTTACCAAACCAATCA
>JACCDO010037406.1_pt1 | contig 12981 bp, 3 predicted proteins | sample 7446101 | NCBI WGS metagenome assembly JACCDO01 (sample SAMN15323440, study PRJNA562643) | freshwater metagenome | isolation source: river surface water | place: USA:Blue River Watershed | collected 2017-08-16
CTATTTGCCTTTTGTTGATCGCAATATCGATTGTGATGATAATAACTGACGTAACAGCAACCCGTAAATCACCTGGTGGTGGTAAAGTACCATTAGGTGTGAGTCGCGCATCAGTAAAAAAATCTTTGGCTAATAAACACTTGGCGGGACCAAAAGTTGCGTCTAATCCAAGGCAAGAAGAATTAGAAAAGAAGTTGCAAAAAGCCAAGAAAAAACTGGAACAAATAGATACGACTGCAAAAAATAGAGATAGTAGTGATAGCTATAAAAAGAATTCCATAATAAAGAATGAAATAAAGATTACCGAGAGTATCGAACCTGTACTTGAACCAAAGCGAACAGTCAAATTAAAAGACTTGTTAAAAATGAAAAGGTCCTCAGAAAAATAAGAACAAAAAAGTAAAAAGATAAAAATAAATATGTATATTCGTTTATTTGTCCATTAAAATAGTATGTTTATTGTTTAAATTTTTGGTGGCTCCATTTTCTCGCCTGAACGAGATTTCATCATTGCTTCACCAATTAATTTTTTCGTGTTTTCATCACCTTGGTCGTACATATCTTTCATCATGTCCATTAAACCACCCATTGGATCACTCTTAACATCAGCCTTTTCACTACGTGGCTTCTTGGATGTTAATGAAGACCAGTGCTCGTATGAATATTCTCCCTTCTTTTTCTTTAATTTTATCAATATTTTGCTTTTTTTAATAACTATATTACTCTCTTCTGGAATAATATCTTTTTCTAAATTATCTTTGATCAATTTATAGTTTTTGCCATTTAAATCATTGATAGTTAATTCAAATGATGTTTTAGTGGATGTGAAGACAATATTCTCTTTAGGCAAAGCACCAACGCCCTCTAAGTCATCAATGTAAATAGTTACGGAGGGTGAATTATGCTCTCCTTGGTCCCACGCAAAATTGTCAATAGGTAAATATTTACCCACAGCTGTCAATAATGGTGGGACTATAACCGTTTTGTTTGATGAATTTACCGAAGCACTTGGTGCAGCTGAAGTATTTGTTGTCGTGTTACTTTGTGTAGAATTTTTTTTCTGTAATTCTGCTTTATACTTCAGTAATACGTTTTTCACTCCTTCAAATTGAGTTTTACCCACAATAGTATCAATTTCAGCAATTTCTTCCATGTTGATTTGTAACGAAATCAATCAATTACCAAATATTACACTTCTGATTTGATTATGGTCCAGAATTTCCACAAGATTCTAGAAAATACCCTAGAAAATCGGAACCATCTACACCGGTACATTGAATAAGTTTTATCATTCGTGGTATTTCTACATTTTAAGATTCGACATTTCTGGGTAGTTTGAGTTGATTCTAGCAATACATAGGTTAATAATTCTATTTTGTTAGGATCGTACTTATCATTAGTCATAGATCAATAGTATCCGTTGACTACATATAACCATCCCCACGCAATAAGCATATTATCATTTATCTTCTGTCACCACTTAATACAATTATCTCTATTGGTTTGATCCGTAAGTGGTGAGTCATTGGCAAGTCCTTAGGTGAGTGAGTGACACCGGTACAAATTTGCAAGGGACGGAAATAAAATTTAATAAACACTTACTGCAAGGTACGGATCGAAACTCTATTGGTTCGTGTCGCAGAAATAGGAGTGTGATTGCTGGATCCAATGAGGTATTGAATGCCTGCAAGAATTATTTGTTAAAAAAGTGTCGGTTTTAATTATTTCCACCGCGTAAATATGGATGATTTGGTTTTTATACGCGGTAATTTGTACCAAATACAACGTCTATCAGGGAATGAAATGGCTATTTACTGTTTGTCAACAGGCACAGAAATACAACGAATATCGGTAAACAACAATGAAATTTTATGTTACACTAAATTTAATGTGAAATATTATGATTTAATTTTAGTATATCAAGATGAATTAGCTATTTATTCCTGCGTTAATCAAGATGTTCACCATTTCCACTGGGTTCCAACGACTACTGTCCCATTGTATCATGAAGACTATAGTAGTAAAATGAATTATGATTTTTCTTCTCCATATTTTATTACTTATAGTGAAACGTATGGGACTAATTCTGGTGTGTTACTAACATTGAATGATATTGACTTTAGTACAAAGTATTCATTCAATTCTGACAAAAATGAAGAGTATAAATATCATGTTTCAATTGCAAAATTAAGTGTAGAGAGTGACTACTTAAGCATAGTAACCGTTAATGAGGTTAACGAACATTTACTATATATCATAGATCTAAATTCTTTGCACAATTTAATTCCTAGTAAAGTAATTGATGACAATGATGATAGTGTTAGTATTTATAGCGATATATCTGGTAGTACAACTATAGAAACGATTAATTTAATATTACCGACTCGCCCAAATGTAGAAACAGGTTTTCATTACACCATAACAATTCTTGGATCGGCGGAAATTAATCATTTTGTATGGAAGCCTAGAAACAACAATATATCGTCGCTATTCTTCACTCTGAATAACAATTACGATCATATTAAAATCTGGTCAGTGAGTAAAAATGATCCCGCTCTATTAAATGCGACAAATCAAGAGGCCTTATGCACTATAGATACCCAGATGATACTAGAAATTCCAATTTCTCATTTAGTCATAACAACTCCCGCAATCAACAATAACGAACGAATATTAATCAATTGGATAGAGCAATTAGCTTGCACGTCTACAGAGTTTGAATTTTATGGTGCCATGAGAACCAAAGAAACGAGTCGTGCAAGTAACAAAAATATTAATCAAACAGAAGGTGATTGGTTGTCTATTATCTACCCTGTCAAGACCAGCGACAATAAACCTACCAAGAAGCAGAATGCACGATCAGGAGTGTCTATAATTCTAGTGTCCAAGCAAGATAAAAATACAATAACCGCTTCGGAGGTAGGTACTGGGATACTACTCGAGGCAGATAGTTATAGTAACAAATATGCTGTTGGTAGTTATGTTATTGGTAAATTCCGTTCAAATGTGCGAGGATATCCTGTTGCATTTGATATTATTACCAAAAATGCAGATATTTCCATGAAGAATAAATCATCAACAATCATATTACAACAGTCATTTGTAGTAGAACACAATAATGACGCGGTTACAAGCAAGGAATTATCATTTACGTTGATCAAAGATAACGCAATACAAGTAGGTCGAGAGCATTTTCTATCAAACCAGACAACGTTAACACCTATGTATAATGCACTATCCAATAGCAATTCTATAGCAAGAGTCACGCTAATCCCGATCAATCCAAATGGTGTGTATCAAGTACATATTGATCGTATTGATTGCTCAGATAAAAATAGTTTACAACTTTGGCGCTTACGTAATCATCGCTATTCTAAAGGAATATATGACGAGTACAAGAATGATGATTATAGTGTACTAGATTGTGCCGTTTTTGCTGCATCAAATGCTTGTATTCGTCAAGCAATATCATTAGTTCCATCGAATCAGCTCATCATCAACACTATTAGTGGTGACCATCAGAGGATATGCTTGTCATTACTATGCCTAGATGACCAACGATCGCGGAATCAAAGTGATGCCAGTGACACGGCTAATAACATGGAAGCAACATATAATTTAGAAGTCGCTCCGAGTCCGTTATATGGCTTAGGAGTCAGACTAGAAGGGAAAACGCATACAAATGGCATGCCTATTTCGTGTATTCAATCCTTTCGAAAGCATCCAAATACGGGAGAAAAGCTGCATATTGAAAAGACTGGCGTTGTGGAGGTAGGTGATGAGGTGTTAGCCGTCAATGGCATCACTTTAAGAGGCTTGGAACTAGCAGAAACCATTAAAACGATACGTAATTTGATTCAAACGTCATTGGGAAAGCCTATGAAGTTAGTTATAGCGAGGAAAATTACTCCCGTGAAATCATCTACACTATTAGCTTGTAGTAAGAAAAGATATCGGCGTTGGAATTTAGAGAAACAAATCAACATACCAATGAACTCTATTAGTGTTCATGTTTCAAATACGCCTATATGTGATGGTAACGGTCATCTCCGTTTACCGGTAGCTGTAATCATACCTGGTGATAACGATCCTCGTTTAGTTCTATATTTACTGAATCCAATTGATGGAGCCATAAAAGAGTGCCTGTCAGTAGCGATGCTTCCTGTTGAAACCACATTTTATGACGTGAAAATATGGCCGCAAATTTCATCATCCAATCAAATATACGTGACCGTTATGAGCAAGAATGCCAATCAAACTTGTTTAAACGTCTACCATTTTACCATAATACACCATGATGATGTGACTATAAGTAACGACTGGGTGGTCACTCTGCCTGTAGTGGGTCTGTCCGAGAAAGTTAATTGGGTACCAATAACTACTCCATTTTGTTGTGGAAACAATAAAAAACACTGTTTTTTCATAAGTAATAATTGTGAATGTAACAACACAGTGGCCGTGTTCGAGCTGTCACTATCCCCCAACTCGGACTACATCAATGACGTATCAAGCGATATCACGTACTCAAAATTTATTCAATATATTGAATTGCCGGTATCGGATATCACCATGAGCATTAACTCCATTCAATGGATTGACGGCAGCAGTATATACGTCACAACTAACTGCGAGTTGTATATATTTGTATTTGAAAATGGGAAATATAAATTAAATTCCAATGCAGTTTGTGACAATGTTATTACAGCGGGAAGTACGTCATGGTCCGTGTATCCGGGGAATCACGTGGAATCTTTGTTGTCTAAACATTGTATTGACTCCCTTGTCAAGACGGAACTCGAAGAGAATTCCTTGATTTCCACCAACGGAATTGCTGAATTATTTGGTTTATTTTACTCACTTCTAAGTAATGAGACAGTGACCGTTAACGGCATTAACGAGTTTCTGACGTCAGTACAAAGCACCATAATGACACCAATAGACACCCTTATTACTTGCTACGCGGATAGTATACGAAGTGCGTCGGATGTGCCAAGCGCTACTATCACCGCAGCGATGATTGTATCATTGTCATCAATTATACGACATGGTAAATACAGCGCAATTGAAGAAAATTCTTGGAGAAATTTGATACAATATTTGCTGCAACACTATAGATTCGACACGGCAGCAGTGCGAGGCTTGTTACTCGTTCAAATGAGACAAGTCATACGGGAGGTCGCGGGGGCAAGGAAGCGTACACCAATTGTTGATTGCGTTAGTGCGGCAAGTATGCTTGTATCCGGCAGTCAAAAAGAATTGTTGTACGCACTTGTAGAGAGACCATGGATGCAACGGATAGGTAACAATAGTGACGATATTTTGAATGACATTGCAGATGCGATGCTATTGAATACGGGTGATAATGAATACGATATAATGGGATATCTATGTGAGTGCAATGTGCAATATTGGTGTCATGACATGACTCCTCTATTCAAACTAATCGAGTCAGTCGCATTACAACAATTTAAAGTCAATAAATGCGCTATTGACGTGTACTTGGAGATGGTATTACTAGGTAAAACGGACACTTTGCAACAATTTTGTAAGATTGACAAGAGCGAAAGCAGCCAACAATTGCTGAAGCTATTGAAAATATACGCGGAATATACCGATTCAGCGGCGATTCTGCGTAAAAATGCGTTTGCGTTAATGAGATTAGGACGTTACAAGCATGCCGCAGCAACGTTTTTATTAATTCAACCGCCATTAATAGAAGAAGCATGTAGTATCTTAGCCAAGCAGTTTGGTAATCCAAACTATGCATTTCTGCTTAGTCGATTGTTTGAATGTAAGGCAGTTAATAATGTGAATCAGTCTAACGGATATATTTTGGGTTCCGTAAGTCGTAATCTTATTGATAAAATTATACTTCCCAGTGTCAAAGAAAAAGTAACCGACACTGCATCGTACTCAGCCGATGACGCAGCATTTACCGTTTTATGCAGTATGTGGTTCCAAGACTCGACAATATTATCGGCAAATACAACACAATTTGCATTTATTAATGCCAGTCATAACGGCCAAAAGAATGAAATCGATTCGGTGGAGAATATCCTGTCGGCTATTGCCTATTGCAGCTGGTGCTTGCAATACCTAAGCAGCGATAGCTATCTAACAAAGATATCTCATTATACGTTATTATCGATTGCCAATACCTATGAATTACACGACATTGTGGTTAAGATTGCGAATGATTACAAGGATGTAAGCAAATACAAGGCTGCGTTCAATAGTTATTTAGTACATTGCAAAGCGGTATACGAGAAGTATACGTCATCAATAGCCGTTGAAGTATATAAAACAGTAGAGCCGGTAAAACCGGTTGAGGAGGAAGCACCAAGCGATATTCCCGTGACATATAAAGCATCAAGTGGATTTAATTTTTCAGGAGGTAATAGTATGAAGCCGGCAGTTAGTGCCAGCAGTGAGAATATGGCGTCGGCATTAGATTGGTTCTAACGGTTAGTGTTTATAACAAATATATACTCAATTGTATCTTAAAATCTATTTCTATTATTTAAATTTTTTAATTTTTAATTGATCAAATGCTGCAATATTATGATAATTGGTTGCTGCATCACTAAGATTGCTTAGACCTGGCATAATTGACGCTTGAATCGCATCAACCACTTGTTTACTTTCACCTCTTATACTCATGATTTGATGCCAAACTTTTAGGGTATTTGAACCAAAATCTTTTTGTAAATCATTGGTAACAAATTCGGGCATTGCGCGAGGTGTGATGCGGAATAGGTGAATGATGTCTAATAAAGGCTTCAGGGAGCTTTCATGGCGAGGACTACCGGATACATCGCGACTAATTAAATAATGACCGTATTCGCTGTGCAGTAATTGTAGTAACTGTACGTCTCCATTTAATATTTCATGGGTATTGGTGGATAACACTAACCCATTCACTAGTACCATTTCAATATAAGTCTCCGTAATATACGAGAGCACATTCCTTATGATAATCGATAAGAAGGTGTCTTTATTTATTTGATTCAACATAACCGTTAGCACGTTATCATGCAGTTTCATCAAGTCATTCACTAGCTTCCCCACTACACTACTGCATATGGTAGCGTCATGGATTGGCTTCTTGGGGGTGGTGGCAAGTGCACTATATACCGTTGCTATGCTACTAGTATCATTCGATTTAAATACCGCCTTCAAACACTCCTTAATATCAAGACATATCCCATTGATAAGACTTGTAACGGCTAGATTCTGTTGTTCATTAATCAACATAACCGTCATAGTGTACAATTCATTTAACCGCGCCTTACCGCTATCATCAATCTCTTCATTATTGATAAATATCTCTTTTCGCTCATTCATAGAATCAATTAGTTCGTGGTGATTATTGATAAACGCAATTAATTTAATCAAATTAGGTGTGGATTCCACGGAAGATAATCCAAATTGTTTGATTTTACCGAGGTAAGAATTCTGTTTATTGCCTACAAATTCCTTCACCCCCTCCGTGATGACCGTTGTGATCAGTGTTTCCCGTGATTGAGACAGCAAATAATTTCCTTGTACCACCAATGTTAGTACCTCATCCGTTTGTTTCATTAATTCACGTGGCCATTTAGAACTAACCCCAATTTTACCGTTACGACCATCTAATTTTTCCGGCATAAATTTTTCTTCCGAGTCTTGCAATGCCACCAAATTATTCTTTAAATTCTTACCAATTAAACCTACTAATTGCTTCAATAACTCATTGCTTAGTTCAACCACGAAGGAAACATCCACACCAAATCGACATAATAAACGGATATGTTGATCAAAAAATAATAATAAACGATGTGTTTCTTGTACCGATGATAGCCCTCGATTGGCAGACACAAAGGGGGCAATAGCCGTCTTTAATTTCTTCATTAAAAGCTCTGTATAAATCTGTATTAAATTAATTTCAGGAGGAAAAATTTTAATTAATTGGATGACAAATTCTAATGTATCCGATAAATTTTTTAATAAAGTTGTTATATATGACATAGTTAATCCCTTGGAGGTAGCTGGTGTTGAAACCCCACCTTCCACACACACCTCAAAGACGTCACCTATAATTTTTAATACTTCTTCTTCATATATTAAATTTTCACGATCTAAACAGGATAAAACCGCTGCTAACATTTCAGTTCCAGCGTTATTAGACGGTACTGATGCCCCAGAAAAATGTTGTCTAGGCATTGGAAGGGACTCCAGTTCACTTTTAAATATGTTTAACAGCCAATCTTTCACGGATGAATTCCAATCCTCCGTAAATTGTAATACAAATTCATATAAACCACCTAGTGAACTAACCATTTCATAGAGTTGTAAGATGTCTCCGGGACTAAATATAAATTTCTTTGTTGGATCATCATTACTACTAAGTGGTTGACCACGTATTAAACCCGCTAGTAGTTGATCAAAGCGTTGACAAAATGATTCAATACCATATAATTGAAAAAAAAAGGTTCTAGAGAGCAGAGTAAAATCAGGTGCTGGTTGAACTGTGTCACTTTTACTATTCACATTGCTGCCTATTCCCATGACGTTATCAAAAATCTGAGTGATATCATCACGACCAAGTAGTAACGAGTTATTAACATCAGAGTTCGTAGACGCATTTGAATGAACAGAACTAGCAGGTGAATAAGGTACATTATTTGGATCAAACGTTGTGATTCTTTTCGACTGTTTCATTGGTGACGATGCTTCGTACGATGAATTGTAATTGTCTGCTATCACTTTCATATCAAATGCGGATTGGAAGTTACTGTTATTGACAGTTGGTGGAGGTACCATAGTAACGGCAGGTGATGCTAGTGTCGACTGACGTCCAACTCGTTTATAATATAAATTTGTTGAAGGAGATGATGTAGCAGTAGATATTGCGGTGTATGATGATGATGACATGGATGCTTTACCACTACCCGTAAATTTGCGTGTCGGGCTTAAACTACCTGAGACTTGATTGTTATAACTATTGCTATGACTATTCGTATCACTATCAGTGATCTTCTTATACGAATCGGATGATCCATAGAGCCCAACAACATTGTTATCTTTATTGTTTTTTTTATTAAGCAAAGATTTCAACATATTATACTTCTTTTGCATGTCATTGAGCTGTTGTTTCATTGTTTCTACCTCATCAGTAGATGAACTTGCGAGAGTATTAACATTAGGAGTTGGCGGTTGTTCATCGTCATCTTCAGTTGACAATAAAGAACTAGGATCAAATGAATTCGACGTAACCGATGCTGTAGACAATCGAGGCGAAAATAATGACAATCTCTTGGATATAATACTCTGTCTTGGATTCTCACTCTTATCGTTCGTGGTATTACTCTCACTAACGGCTGGATTACTACTAACAACACCTTCATTTTCATTTAATGACTGGAAATCATTTGTACCAAGTAAACTATTTCTTGTTGTTTTAATTAAATTAACAGTTTTTGTTGCTGAAACTTGGGATAATGAAGCATTTTTCTTTATTGATTCCATATTGTAGATAGGTATTACTAACTTAGCAGTTAACGATGAATTGAACTTCCATCTACTAACAATATCACTAATACTTTCTATACTCAATACTAATCTATATTGATCAGGATCTTTAATATCTTGTATTACTTCAAATAAAGCTACTGGAATATTTTGGCATACCAATAAACAGACATCAGCTGCTGTTGTTGTTTCATCAAAACATATTGTTTTAGATGAACAATCTAAAAAATAAACTCTTAATAGCGTGTCTGCTACTAATGAAGTGGCATTTAGTAATGCCTTTTCTCTTTCTCTCTGATTACTTATCTCGATTTCACGTTCTTTTTTAACATTTAATGTCTTGAAACATCCTTTACAAACACGTTGAGGACGATTTGAATTTTTTTTATTTCTAGTAAATCGATTTCCAAGCGAGCTTCTACGTCCAGTAGAGGCAGCAGTTGCCTGTTCCTCTTGGTCTAACTTGTCTAAAATAATTCGATAAGATGAACATTTTTCACATACTAATCTACCACATTGACGACAATGGTGACGTCGATTTGTTAATGTCCATTTGGACTGGCAAATGACGCATTCTTTGGTAGATGAGTTACTGTCCCATTCTGGAGTGTTCATTCCTACCCTATCTGTACACCTTTAATGGATATGTTGGTGCATGTAAAGGATCATAATTTTTTCCTCAAGTTTCACAACTTCAATACCGGTGAAAATGTTAAACATACAACAAATCACCTGTGTAGTAAATGTCACGAGGTTTAGTGCAAGCAAATAGCTACAAAGATTGGAATCAACTTATTCCGTCTTTGTGTGTATATATATGGCCAGCAATTCATTCTTAACTTGCTTAATTTACAGATATAGTGACAGATATTACAAAACCTACAAGCTGTTGAGTTATTATTGTAAGCGTATCGTATCAAATCTATTCTTTTATCAATGAACTGTACTCTTAATGAACTGTGTACTTTTAACGACTGACGTATACCGGTTTTTTATCGCCCAATTTGGCGACGCTAAATTTTAAAAATACTACCTAGGTATACTCACTTACCCACTTTATCGATCGTTGATATTCGCATTAAGCTTATGCGATTAATTGACTAATCGTCTAATTGTGCAGGTGGAAGAAATCAATTAAATAAGTATGATCTCTTGGAGCGAAAATCGTGAAAGGTCGCGATCATTTTCAAGTTCTCAATTACTGGAGAAAATACAATTGGTAAATGGATTATTACAAATGTTAGCTAATGATGAAGACCTACATGACGATTTAAAATTGCCACAAGTTCAGGTTGCACTGAAACATTTCACAGGTATGCTATACTATTTACGTATATCATGTAATTATATTAACATTTTTAAACAGGTGAAAATCGTTTACCGCCTGATGTAGCTATTAAGTTAAACAATGACAGGAGGATAGCATATGTACTCAATAAATAACTCAATCACTCATTAACTATCGACTCATTCTCATTTCGATGCTACCTATAGGTCCATTCAAAAATTTTGATCTTGAATAATGTAAGTAATAGTGCATATATTCCAACCGGAATATGCTATCAACATTTTTTAAACAGAAAATCACAATTGAGTGATGAAGCAATATATAAAGCATATGGAAAATCAAAAGAACAATTGGAAAATCATGAAAATAACAAAGTAACCAGTAATATAATATCAGAAACCGACAATAACAAAAATATGAAGAACGTAGAAGTAGAAAAGGACAATAAGGATGCCACGCGAGGAATAAATCCATATAGATTACTTTTTGATGGCATCATATCTATTATCTTCTGTTACATATTATCTATAATATATAATAAATACAACAAAAAGTTGTAATTAAATACATTTTTATATTGTTACTATTGGTCAATTGTCGTCACATTTAACATTTAATATATTTTCTATATCAATTGAATGCCCTAATCAAACCGATTTTATCGGGCGATCGAAGTAAGTCCTTGCTACTAATTAAATAACGGATATGAGACTTAAGGAGAGCAAAGATAAGGAGGTCTAGTACTACTCTACTCTACTCTACTCTACTCTACTCTACTCTGCCGTAGTAATATATTGACAAGCAGTACCATAGAAACCACTAAAACAAGCACATAAACCTTCAGCATAATTACATATACCTCTGCCTGAACAATCCCTACCGGCTTCATTACCATAACCATTTAATGGATCTGTACCAGATGGACATTCTTTGAATTCACATGCAGGACCACGATAACCAGTATCGCATAGACATCCTACCTCTTTTAATGCATCCCATGGATCTGTATAAGTACGTCCAGCATTACTAGCTAATAGCTTCTCTGGCCAACAAGTACCGCGATCATTGCAATTATTAGGGCAAGTAGTACGTTGACATGCAATACCTTCATAACCACCAAAACAATTACATAAACCTGTTTTACGATCACATAAACCTTTATTAGAGCACTCCGCCCATGGATGTAAATCATTGGCATTCACTACTTCGCCCACCCATGCAGTATCATAAGGGCATACTCTTTGAGAACAATCGGGACCAGTCCACTCCCGTTCACCATTAATTCCTTTAAAGCAATTACAATTGTAATTCTTTTCACAATAACCATGACCAGAGCATTGATGTTCGCATAAACCTCCTTGACGATGTCGTTTTTGATCCCATATAACTTGTCCCCATACTTCAGCTGATGCGGATGGGTATGATGTAGGACTTGATGAGGGATGACTACTTGGTCGTCCAGTTGGTGCATCTGCACCACTACCGGATGAGAACGTCACTTTTCTGATACGGTTGTTCTTCGTATCAGCGATGTATAAGTTGCCGGAAGCGTCAAGGGAGATAGCATATGGATTATTCAATGCCGCAGAGGTTGCCTCTCCGGTATCTCCTGAATAAGCGCCCATTATATCACCTTCATATTCGTAATAAGCAGTTTCACTGTTACCTGCAATGGTAGACACAATACCTGTTGCCACGGTTATCTTACGAATACGATTATTGCTTGAATCGGCTACTAGAAAATAATCGGTATCGAATACCAAGAAACGCGGGTTAGATAAACTGGCAGATAATAAACTACCATCAACATAATCACCAATTAAATTACCGTAGGTATTGAGTGAAGTAGCACCATTACCTGCATAAGTGCTAATAGTTCCAGTGGATATAGTAACCTTCCGAATGCGCTGGTTAAATGTGTCGGCGATGAAAATATTACCGGAATTATCAATCGCTACCCCCATTGGGCGATATAAATCAGCACTTGTAGCAGCACCTCCATCCCCACTGAATAATCCAGCACTTGGTCCACATGTTCCCGCAACTACATTTATAATTCCATTAGTTATTTTCCGCACACAGTTATTCATAGTATCAGAGATATAGATATTGTCCTGAGTATCCAGAGTAACATAATTAGGTTCGTAGAATGTAGCGGACGTCGCATCGCCACCATCGCCATC
>JACCDO010592338.1_pt1 | contig 12981 bp, 8 predicted proteins | sample 7446101 | NCBI WGS metagenome assembly JACCDO01 (sample SAMN15323440, study PRJNA562643) | freshwater metagenome | isolation source: river surface water | place: USA:Blue River Watershed | collected 2017-08-16
TGAAACATTAGATCATTTGAAATTTGATTTTTATATTTTGAAAATATTTAATAAAATTTATTTTCAAAAATTAATATATAATCATTAAAATGGATGAAGAATCAAAAGATAAGAATGTGTATCCTAATTTAAAAATAAATGGTAGAATATTTCCAGTTTGGATTTTAAAAAATTTTTCAAAATATAAACTACCTGAAATTATTAGAAAAGATGATGAGGATCCCTGTCAAATTAAAACAAAACTAGAATTAAGAAAGTATCAAGAATTTATTGGTGCATATCTTGATTACAGATCCCCTTATCATGACATCCTAATATATCATGGGTTAGGTTCAGGTAAATCAGCAACTACAATCAATTTATATAATGTACTTTATAATGCTACTTCTGGTTGGAATGTATTTTTATTAATAAAGGCATCTTTACATGATGATCCTTGGGAAAAAGATATTAAAAGATGGATGAGTCAACAAGATTATGCACATCGTTATTCAAATATAAAATGGATTCACTATGATTCTCCTTATGCAGATACTGAATTTATGGATATGATTAAAAATACTGATAGTTCTCTTAAAAATATTTTTATAATTGAAGAAGCACATAACTTTATTTCAAATGTATATTCTAACTTATCATCTAAAAAAGGTAAACGTGCAATTAATATTTATGACTATATTATTCAAGATAAGAAAGAAAATCCTTCAACAAGAGTAGTATTGTTATCAGGAACACCAGCAATTAATAAACCTTTTGAATTAGCATTAATGTTTAACTTATTGCGTCCTGGAATTTTTCCCAAATCTGAAGTATTATTTGAACAATATTTTGTTGACAATACATCTCTTCCATCAATTAATTTAAAAACAAAAAATATGTTTCAAAGACGTATTATGGGTTTGGTATCATATTATATTGGTGCTACTCCAGACTTATATGCTTCTCAAACAACTCATTTTGTTGATGTTCCCATGTCAAAATATCAAACTGAAATATATGATTATTACGAAGAAATAGAAGATAAAATGGCTGCAAAAAGAAAACAGGCTGGAAAAAAAAGTTCTGAAACATATAGAACATATACACGTCAAAGTAGTAATTTTGTATTTCCTCCAATTGATCAAACTGTAATGGGTGAAACCAGACCAAGACCAAGTAAATTCAAAATTGGAGAAAGAGAAATGGAATTACTTTTACAGACAAAAGATACAGAAAAAATTAAGCAAACTTTATCATCACAATCACAAGCATATTTTAAAATGTTAGACAGATTTATGGATTCACTTGATAGTTATTTTCAAAAAATTTATGATAAAGAAAAAAATTCAGATTCAACAATAGAGATAGATATGGAAAATTTCCGTAAATACAAATCTTATGAACAATGGGTACGTGAAGAAAAAAATAAATCTGAACTGATAAAAGAAATGATGAAATGTTCAAATAAATTTGTAAATTGTATATTTAATGTTGTTAAATGTCCTGGTCCTTGTTTAATTTATTCAAATTATGTGTTGATGGAAGGGCTTGATGTATTAAAAGTTTATCTTAAATATTTTGGTTTTGATTCATTTAAGAATTCTAATTCAAAGGATTATTTTAGATACGGAGAATTCCATAATGGAATTAGCAGAGAAGTAAGAAGAGAAACAATTAAAATAGAGACTGATCCAGAAAATGCTCATGGTAAATTAATTAAAATTGTTATGTTCTCTCCTGCAGGTGCTGAAGGTATTTCTTTAGCAAATATTAGACAAGTACATATTATTGAACCATATTGGCATGAAGTACGTATTATTCAGATGATTGGTCGTGCAGTTCGTCAATGTTCTCACAAAGATTTACCTATTAAAGAAAGACATGTGGATGTTTATAGATATCGTTCTATTAAATACAATATTAAGGTAAAAGAAATTATTGAAGGACAAACTGTAACTAAGGTTAAAGAAGTTATAGAAGATCCAAATGAATTAAGAACTGTTGATTTCGAAATAGAAGATTTAGCAAGATCAAAAAATAATTTAATTCAAACATTTTTAGATTCAGTTAAAGAGGTAGCAATAGACTGTGAACTTTTTAAAAATCATAATATGATGGCAACTAAATATAGATGTTTCCAATTTAATGAAGTATCATTATTTGATAAAAACATTGGACCAGCATATAAAGATGATATTGTTGAAGATTTAAGAATATCAAACGGTTCTAATAGTACAAGAAGTATGACAATCAAAGTAAAAGTAATAAAAATAAAAGGTATAGTAGATGGAGATCCAAACAAAGAAGTTATAAATTACTGGTATAATCCAGATGTTGAATCACATGGCTATGGAGTTGTATATGATATAGATTTAAATTATCCAGTTGGTCAAGTAAAATTTGATGAAATTGGTAATCCAGAAAAATTAGATAAAGAAACATATAAGATTGAATTAATTAATATTCCTTCAATTAAAACTAAAAAATAATTTTTTTCAAAAATATTTATTGATTATAATAAATATATAGTTCAATATATATAGATTTATGTTAAAAAATACTATAATTATAATATTGACTTTATTACTAATAATAACTCTTTATTCATATTTTTGTTTATCAAATAAAATGTTAGATTATGAAAAAGATAGATTAGAATTAATATGTAAAAAAGAAAAAGAAATTGATAATAAAAAAACAATTTTACAAGATTGTTCTTCATGTCAAAATGAATTAAATAATTATAAAAATTCCATTGCAAATATTAAACAAGCAATAGCTGAAAATATTTCAAAAATTAATAGTATTAATCAAACTAATAATTTTACTGGTAATAAAAGTAATCCAAGTGTAAATACAGAACACATAAATTTACTTAGAAATCCAGAGTTAGTAAATGGAGAGGAAGTTTTTGAAGAAATAAATTCAAATTTAGCACAAAATGTAAATTCAGAAAATAATTCTGAAATGACTATAGATGTCACAGCAAAAATAGATACTAATTTACAAGATGTAAATATGTCAACAGATATATTAAATAAGTTGTCAAATTTAATGTCAAATATAAAGATTGATTAAGATTGTGTAAAATCTATCTTTGTGTTTAATTCGTTTGAATATAAACCCATTACAAATGAAATATAGTTTTGAAAAAATTTATTTTTTGGCAAACTAATTAATTCATTTTTAAGAGTATCCAAAACATTAAATCCATAATTTTTATAATTAACTGAAAAAGACTCAAGATTAAATTTAATAAAATCTTTATATTTTGGACTTGAATCAAACCATATAATATTAGCTATGTATTGATTTATATTTATATTTACAATTTTACCATTTTTTGTAACTTTCTTAACACTAACAAAACCATTTGTTGTGACAAATTCATTAAGTTCTTCATAAATATTTTTAACTTCAAATATATTTTGATTCACAACTATTTTACTTGTTGTTGTTTTGCAATTTTTTAAAAAACAAAATTCATTAGGATATTCTGATGAACTTGATGAACTTGATTGTGCTTTTGAAGATGATTTTATATTTTGCATTTGCATATTAATTATTTCATCTCCAACAAAATCAAAATCTTCAACTACCAAATTTGGATGTGGTTTAACTGATTTAGTATAGTCTGGTGAATTATTTATTTCGTTTTTATTATCATTGTCATTTAGTGCTGAATAAAAAGGAATTAAACATTCAATATCAAAATTTATAATGATAAAACATTTAATAATTTCAGTCATTTTTTCTATAAGCCATTCAACAGCCTTAGGATTGTTTACAAAATTTTCTAAAATTAAAAGTTTTGGATTAATAATATCAGTTCCCAGTATTTGATTTTTTTCATAATCTATTTGTGATGTATCTAAGAAAAGTGGTTTTCCCCATGAATTAAAAAATTTAATTGATAATCTATCTATGCTCCCGAGAAGAGAATCTCTATAATTTTTATTTGCAGAGTAAGGAATGCCTCTCCAATATAAGATTCCTAAATTTTTATCAAAAACAAGCATAAAACATTTATCACTTACAGGATTAGTTCCTAAATTTAAACTTGTTCTAATTTCTTTAACTGATATTTGAACAAATCTGTCAGTTTGTAAATTATATTCTGACATATCATCTGGTATATATCTTGAATTTAAAATTATATAACTTTTTAATCTATCATAATCATCCTTAATATATTTTTTTTGAAAATTAGATTTTCTACACAATTCCCATTCATAATTAATTTTAACCGTATTAAATTTTGGTAATATACCTGTATCCAGTCTTATAAATTTTACATTATCAAAATTTCTATTTAAATATGGTTGATTATTTTCTTTAATTAGATTTGTATATTGAACTATAAGTTCTGGACTATTAAATAAAAATGCATCTGCAGTAATTTCAATTGAATTTAATGGATTATTTGGATCATTTGGATTAAGATTTTTAGTCTCTGTTTCTATAATTTGATTATTTGATAATGTTACACCTTTAAATGATGAATGATTTGGATTATTTATATTATTTAAATTACCTGGATTAAAATTTTTTGAATACTTTTTATTATTTTTTTTTTCATTTTCTCTAATTTCTTGTTTCATAGATTTTGAAACAACAGTTGGATTAATACCTGAATTTACAATAGGACCTAAATTTACAACATACTCAAATGGATTTGGATACAATTCAATATCTCTATCATAAGAATCTATATTTAATCTGTATTCTAAAATAAATTCCTTTAATAATTCTTCATTTAAGTTATTGTATAGTGTATTATGCTTATTTTTTGTATTTAACATATATAATTCTGGCTTATTGTCTGTGAAATTTTGTTTAAAATCATTTTGACTAAAATCTCTTAAATTTTCTAATTTCGCACTATTATTTTCTGAACGAAGAAATTCACTAACTGGTGAAAATTCATTGTAAGAATTAATATATTGTTGTCTTGCACTAACATCCCCTTCTAATGCTTCTTTACTTGGAAATCCATTTTGAGGTATTACACTTGAATCAAATGATAAATTCATTGCTCCATTATAAGTATAATTTGGTTGCATTCCTGATAACTGATAATTTGGATTTGAAGTTGTTGTATTATAACCAGTTGCTGTTATTGGTAAGCTAGAACGTTTTTGGTTATGATTCTGATTTGGATTCTGATTTTTATTATTTCTTTCTATCATTATTTATATAAAATAAATTAATATATTATCTTTTATATAAAATATTTTATTACGAGTTTAAAAAAATTTAAAAATAGATAAAATAATAGTATATTATTAATAATAACAATTATGGAAGATTTTTATTTTTCTGAAAATAATATTGCTTCTCAGACTAAAAAACTTATACTTAATTTAGAGTTGTCTGAAGATCAAATTAATCGTGACGTCGTTATGAAATGTAAAAAAATTATCACAAACCAAATGAAAGAAACCTATGATAAATATGGTAATTCAAAACCACAAGGAGTTAGTTCTAAAGATTACATTGAAAAACTAAATAAAAAAAGCTTGAGTGATTGTGTTCGAGTTATTTCTACTAAAAAAGATATGATTTCTGAACCAAGTTCTCCAAGACAATCTAAATCAATTCAAAATCCAAATCAATCAGGTAGATCATCTCAACAACCTCAACAATTACCAAAATCTGCTTTAAAATCTGGTTCTAAAAATCTTAAACAAACGGGTTTTGGAGTTCCTTCAAGTCCATCAAATCCCAATAGTCACATGAGACCTGGAGAAGTAATGGATAAATATAAACATCCTCAACAAAAATCTACTCCTTCAAAAGAATTCGCATCATATCAAGATGCTGGAGGATACGCCTCATTTTCATCTGCTGATAATGCTAATGGTCCTTTTATAACTGCAACTGGAGAATATGGCATGCCTTTAGATGTCAATGGTGATTCAAATAATGCACCTATGGGAAAGAAAAATTTTCAAGACGAATTACAAAACAAACTAACTATGTTACAGGGTGAATATCGTGGAGGTGGACCTGGTGGTATGGGACAAATGGGAGGTATGAGTCAAATGGGAGGTATGAGTCAAATGGGTGGTATGGGACAAATGGGAGGTATGGGACAAATGGGAGGTATGGGACAAATGGGAGGTATGGAACAAATGGGAGGTATGAGTCAAATGGGCGGTATGGGTCAAATGGGCGGTATGGGTCAAATGGGCGGTATGGGTCAAATGGGCGGTATGGGTGGTGGTCCAATGGCACAATTAGCTAGTATGGGAGGAATGGGTGCTACCAATATGAATATGAGTGGTATGGGAGGAATGGGAGGCCAAGGTAGTCCTCAAATTGATCCTAGAGTTGCTAAATGGTTAAATTTAGATACATCTGGACAACCCATAACTAAGAATGGAGGTGGTGGAATGGGTCAAATGGGAGGAATGAGTGGAATGGGTGGAATGGGTGGTGGTGCTATGGCTCAGATGGGTGGAGGTTCTTCAAATATGAATTATGTCGCACCCCCTCAACAAATTCAACAACAAATGAATCAATTAATGCAACAAATGCAGCAAATGCAATCAACAGGTAATACAAATCCTCAAATTATGCAGCATCTAATGAGTCAAATGCAAGCACTTCAACAACAATTACAAAATGGTGGTGTAGCTTCAATTACAACTAATAAAGGTGAAATGGGGTATGGTCAACAAATGAATCCGAATGTGGATTATTCATTTACAGCAGGTAGTGAAGATATGGGTAATGATTTTAATGCTGCATTTGCAGGTGGTGCTGGTCCAGGTGGATATTCAGGATTTGATTCATTAGATCAAGCATTTAAAAATCCTGAACCAGGTGGTGGTGGAGGAGGTGGTGTTGGTCAAGATGATATGACTAGAAAATTAGAAATGATGAAAGCTGAAAGAAACAATGTAAGTGCTATTCCTAAACCTCAAGGCAAATTTGATCCTATGAAATCACCATTTCAAATGAATCAACAAGGAGGAAATCAAATGAGTCAGATGGGTCAACAAGGTGGTCAACAAGGTGGTCAACAAGGTAATGGTTTTAATGAAAATTTTTTTTTTTTAAATAATCAAAATAAATCTAATTCTCAACAAAATTTAAGTACACAACTCGGCCAAATGATGAATCAATTAAATAACATGATGACAAATTCAAACCAACAACAAAATCAATCACAACAATCTTCAGGAAATGATTTTCAAAATAAAATTTTGGGAATGGGTAGTACGAATGGTGGTTCAGGAAGTTCTTCAAAGTCTAAATCAACATCTAAATCAAAGTCAACAACTAAATCCAAATCAAAGTCTAAATCTTTAAAAAAAGATGATTTGACAGCTGATAATTTTAAATCCCAAAAAAAATTATTAGAAAAATATGATAATATTGAAGCAGATGATATTGATGAGCAAATAAAAAAATTAAAGAGTGAGTTAGATAAAAAAAAGTCTAGTTCAAGTAAATCATCAAAAAAATCAAAAAAATCAAAAAAATCAAAAAAATATTCAGAAGAATCAAGTTCTTCTTCAGATGATGAATTAGGATTATTAGAGAAAGTATCTGGAATAAACAAATCAAAACAAATAAAAATTTCTATAGAAAAGTCAATTGAAGATTCTGATAAAACAAATGAAAATATTCATCAAGAATTATCAGGTTCAACAAATGTGGTATCAAATAGAAAATCTCCCAGAAAAATTGAAGAAAAACAAATTAACTCAACTAATTCTAAAGATGATTTGATAAATTTATCAAAATTTGATAATAATTTTGAAAATGAAACAAATATACCTGATGATAAACCATCTGAAAAAAATGAAGAAATAGATGAAAAAAAGAAAGCATTATTTAAATTATTAATAGAGGCTAAAAATAAAAAAACTAATGGGGAAGATTTAAGTCAGTCATCAGATTCAAGTACTTTAAATAATTTGGAGGATTATGATAATTCTGACAATTTAAATAAATTAGATAATGAAGAAGTTAGTCATAAAAAAAGAATTAATAATGAGATGTCTTTAAAAATTAAAGAATCAAAACAAAAAATATTAATAGATGGTGAAAATGATAATTTAACTTATCCAGCAAACAAGATTAATCAAATTCTAGAATCCAATATAGAAAAATTAAATTTAAATGTTGCATCAAATGAAATAACTGAAAAAGAGTGTTATAATGATTATATGATTAAACTAGAAAGACCTATTAAAATTAGAGATTTGAATATAGTTGATATTGAAATCCCCAGAAGAACTGATGATAATATTTTAGATTCAAATAACAGATTAGATATAGAAATTAGTGGGGAAAATAAAACATTTGTTTTGGAACCAAATTATTATAATAGAAATGAATTAATTGAATATTTAAATGAAGGATTAAAATTAAATCAAATACCAGTTGAATGTAAATTATCGGATGAGGATAAGTTTATTTTTGAATCGACATCTGGAATTAAATTTATAATGAAACAAGGTGAAAATAGTATGTTATCTTATTTGGGTTTCATAAAAAATACTTATCTAAACAAAACAAGATATATAGCTGAAAATTCAATTGATATTGGGGATAACATATTTTATTTAGTAATTGAGAATATATCAGAGGATCCAATATTTTTAATAGATCAGGATGAAGAAAAAATTTTAAAGATAAAAGAATTTAATGGAGAAGTTGAGATTGATCATTTAATAATAAAGTTTTATAAAACAAAAAAAAATCTTGTTAAAAATAATACAGAATATTCATTCTTTTTTGAAAATGAACATAAAATTAATTTTGAAATAAACTAATTAAAGATTATAAAAATTATTTAATTTTATTACCAAAATATATATTTCTACATTTATTTACTTGCCCATCGGTAAGGCGTTTTGAAGTAATATGTTCAAAGGTTTTTCCTTTTAACAATCTTAAAATAAAATTTATGGAATACACTCCACATTCAGAATTACCTTTTTGATGTTGTGTTTTATTATATCTAACATCTGGTTTTTCAATACCTGTTTTTTGCATATATTCTTTTAATCTTTTCATAAAATCTCTAATTCGATTTTCTGGTTGGGATGCATATGAATCACTAAAATAAACTTTTCCCTTTTCTAAATCTGCAAATAAACTAACCCAATGAGATCCAGGTTTATTATGTTCATCTAAATTAAAAATTACTCCTATTTTATTAATACCATTTTTTTTAAACTCATTAAAGTCCATTTTTTTAAATGGTAAATAATCAAGTTCATTAAAGTCAATGGGTACAGCGCCCAAAAATTTAAAATCAGGATATTTATTTTCATATTGTTCTAATACTTGATTAATATCTAATGTTGATAACCACTCGAATTTACCTTGTGGACCATCTGGTCTAAATACATCATTTTGTAAATAATCTTTAGTTTCATCATTTAAAAAATCCATATATTTTTGACTTATCCATTCTTTTTGATCTCCATCGAATCTTTTTTTAAATTCGCTTAATAAAAAAATCTTATAATTATCTGGATCTGTAGTTTCATATGTTTCATCTAATTCTATGAAATCTTCTTTATTTTTTTCTTTATTATATTTATTAAATGCTTCTGCCATATCTACTAATAAATTTAGTGGAAAACAAGAACCATTTTCAAATTCTAAATCTGGACCACATTTTTTATTTGAAGGATCTGATGGCATAACTTGGGATAGAGGTATTCTTGGTAATATTGGTTTCTTTTTTATTTCACTTGAACTCATATAATTAATAATTATATATTAATTAAATAAAATAAATAATATTTTAATTTATATATCCTATCGTTTTAGTTAATTGATTAAACTCGATTTCGTCCATTTTCATTTGATTAATTACTTTATCTACATCTGCGTAAAACACATATTTATTTTTATCTAAATCAGACTTTTCAGCAGAAAAAGAACTAGACATATTTATAAATCCAACAATATTTGTATTTTCATCTAAAATTGAATTTAATTCCTTGTCTAAAAAATAATTTACTTTATTTATTTCAACAACATCAAATATTTTATTTAATAATTTTTCCATCATATTGTCAATATCTTCTTGACTTGATTTTTTTCTTCCTGAATTTGCATCAAGAATTATATCATTCATTTTGATGTTTAATTGGACATCTTTATTTTTTGAATTGTCTATAATAATATTATACGAGAAGGACATATTTACTATACTAGATATATTAATATAACTTTAAGTAGTTTTAATTATTTATATTAAAAATCAAATTTTATTTGAATTATAGATCATGATTTAATTAAATTTGCATAAAAATAATTCATTTTATTTTTTATATATGGGTGATAATATTTTTTATATAAAATTACATAGAAACAAAAATGATTTAGGTGATATAATGGCAAAAGTATCTGTGACAAAAAAAGATATTGTTGAAAAACATAAATGGTATTTGGGAAAAGATGGATATCCATTTACCTATATTGAAGGTGGTAGAGTTCCTTTACATAGATACATACATTATTTAAATACTTCTCAATGGAATAATAATTTTATTGATCCTCATACTAATACAATTGTAAAATTTTATGTAGATCATGTTAACAGAGATAAACTTGATGCGACTGATGAAAATTTAAGACTTGCAACTCCTGCTGAAAATTCTTACAACAAAACATCTATAAACGAAATAATAGATCCTTATACTGGAAAACCACTTCATCATATAAAATTAAAAAAATCAGGTTATGAAATTACTATCAATAAAGATGGTAACATCAATAAAATTAGTAAAATAAAAACTTTAGAAGAAGCCAAAGAAATTTATAATATGATGGCTACGGAATTATTTGGTGAATATGCTGTATTATATTAAATTTAATTCAACAAATATTTATAAAATTATTTCTTTTTTGTTTTTGATGGACGAATTATACTCGGAAGAATTATTTCATCATCTGATGAATCTAATTGAACATTTGGAATTTGTTTTCCTTGAAGTGTAATTGTTTCTACACAAGATTCAATTATCTCATCAACCTTTAAATTTTGGTCTGGAATTTTATTATCGTTTTGAACAGTTTTGTTTTTAACTGTTTTTTTTGGTTCTTTTGGTTCTTTTGGTTCTTTTGGTTTTCTTGTTTGAACTGTTTTAGCTTCTGTTTTTTCTTCAGCTTTTGTATTTTCTTTTGATTCTTGCTTTGATTCTGAATCAATTACTTTTTCTTTTGCTTCTTTTTTTACTTTTTTAACTGTAATTTGAGGAGGTTTTGCATCAGGACTTGTATCAATAGTAATTATCTGTTTGTCTTGTATTTTTTCATTTGGTTCATTTAAGTCAGAATCCAACAACATTGTATTACTTAATTTTATTTTGGATTGATAAGTACTTATATAATTTGGATCAAGTACTTTTTTTTTCTTTTCGATAAGTTCAATAAGTTTTTCAATTACTTTGTCATTGAATTTTTTGGGAAGTCCATCCATCCAACCTTTCCATTCTTCCATAACATCAAGATTTTCTCTTAAAAATTCAACATAACTCCACATTGTTCTTAATTTTTCAAGGTTGGAAGCAAACCATTCTCGATCTCTTAAAATTAAAGTACAATTGTTTTCAATAAGTCTCCAATATATTACTCGATGAAGTTTTAAATTAGGCTTAGAAACTTGTAAATTTGATAATTCATTCAAAATCCAATTATCTAATTCTTTCAGTGACATATCAATTTTAGGAGGATATAAGAAAGATGCTAAATTATAAACAGAAGAATCCTTTATTGACCCATTTACGTAATCATCTTCAGTAAGTTTTGCTGGCATTAATTCAATTACTATACCACGTTCTAATCCATATTTTATTGATTTAAAATCACAATCTGGATTTGTATCAGCTAACCATTCTTCTCGTGTTTTATATTCTTCAATATTACATTGAATAAAATCACATTCATCTAAATTACAACATTCTAATTGAAGTTGAACCTGACACCAATAATAAATTGGACAAATAGTATCTTTTATATCTCCTGAATATTTAATTTTTCTCATAAGTGGACATTTAATTTCTAACATACGACCAACTAGTTTGTGGGGGGTTTTTTTATCACGATGAAAAGGTGAACAAATACCATCAGGACTTGCACCCAAAAAATAATAATCAGGATGTCCGAGTAGACCAAATTCTTCTGTATAAACATCGTTTTTATATTCATACATCATTGTTACTACTTGTTCAAACTTCTTTCCATGATAACATGCTAAATTTGTTTCAAATGTTGAACCTAAAACTTTTTTCAAAATAAAATTGTAAGGAGGTTCATGTTTATTTTCACCAAGAACAGCTCCTCCATCAGAAGCAGTAATTTTTCCACTTCTCATAGCGAACCATTCTGGTGATCTTTGTTCTGGCAAAATTATTGCACGAATATCTTCAAATATTTTTGCTCTTCTATCATACTCTTCTTGTGATATTTCACTTAAAATAAGTGCTTGAGTTTTTGAAGACATTGCCTCTCCTTCTGTAACTGTATTACCTGATAAATCTTTCATAAAAATTGTTGGTTCTGCTTCTTTTTTTTTATGATATCCATGTTTTTCAAATTTATCAACAGGTTTATCATTAGATTTGTCATTCGATTTATCATATTTATTTTTATCAAATTTATTAAACTTATCTGTATCATATTTTTTATCATAAAAACCAAATCCACTAGATTTAATAGTTTGGGGAGGATTTTGATCTTCAATTATTACTGTTTTAGGTTTGTTTTTTGATATAATTTTTTCACCGATAGATTCGGCAATAATAAGTTGTTCATCCATGTCTAAAGATTTAAATAATGGATTATTTATAATAATTTTTTCAACTTTATTATGATCATTATTATTGGATTCTAATAATCCATCTATCATATTTATTAATGTGTGCATAGGATCCATTTTATTTTATACTATATATATAAAACAAAATATAATTTTAAGTTAAAAGTAAATGTAATTTATATTTGTTACATTACAAATAATTAGTAAAA
>JACCDO011409862.1_pt1 | contig 12980 bp, 12 predicted proteins | sample 7446101 | NCBI WGS metagenome assembly JACCDO01 (sample SAMN15323440, study PRJNA562643) | freshwater metagenome | isolation source: river surface water | place: USA:Blue River Watershed | collected 2017-08-16
ACTTCCTCGGGCTCGTCTGGGTTCCCCCTACAGAGCGGCGAGATGGTACGCAGGTTATTGCTGCTGCTGCTGCTGCTGCTGCTGTACCTGAGCCGACTGATGAGGAGAAGCTTGAGGCGATGAGGGTTGCACGGCGTTTGGCTGCAGCCACAAAGCTGAAGAAGGAATAACGTGTAATATGCCAATGAAAAACTTTTTCACTATCCAATACTAACAATTAGATATTGTTGAAATATTTTTGATTAAGAATGAGGAGCGCTGCTGCCCACTCCATAAAGCGGTCATCACCTAGTTCAAGAAGATGCTGTGAATAGTACTGCTCTGTTACATGATATTGCCCCTTGTAAGGAATGCTAATGCTCTTTCCTGTTTTGTTATTATTTATAATAACATTCTCGGAAGTTTTACTAAACTTAACATGCGTAATTGGAGTTGGAGATGGAATTGGTTTTAGGGGTGCAACAGGGTCAGGGACAGAAACAGGTTTGGGTTTTGGTTGTAGAGAGGTGTTTGGGGCTGGTGTGGGAGCAGGTCCCACAGGAGCTGGAGCTGGCGCAACAGGAGCTGGAGCTGGTGCAACAGGAGCTGGAGCTGGTGCCACAGGAGCTGGCTCTGGTGCAACAGGAGCTGGCTCTGGAGCCACGGGTGCTGGCTCTGGTACCACAGGTGCTGGAATTTCATGTTCAGATTCACTATCAGACTCAGGATTTGGTGCAGGAAAGTGAACACGATAACGCTTCTTCACAAACTCATTATGCAGATACATAATTGTATTTAGAATATTGGGGTGAATACCATCCTGCTCAAGATTCGACTTATTAATGTTCAACTTGAACAGTCGATCCATTGTTTCATCAGCAGTGTATGAAACATTACAAAGCGTATTGTAGGTAAACTTGCGCAATTCATGGTCACCACTCTTAATTCCTGGTGTAGGAAATTGCTGAATAACTCGTCCATTACGAATAATGCGAGTACCATTCAACTGATCCATAAAGTCACGATTTGGTTTCCCATCCTTCTTATTGTACTTGATCTTAATGTTATTTGCTTTTAGCTGTGTCTTTTTTAGCTCTGCCCAATTATCGCTATATACACTGCGCAGCAATAGAGATCCAATATCCTCATATTCCCCAGAAGGTTTCCCTGCAATCCACTTACCAGTCTTTGTTTTATCAAAGTTCCTAAATCCCTTATCGCCATTATCATTCATATAATAAACTACAACTCGCTTATTGTTCGAATTATAATACACTTTCAGACGAATCTCCTGTTTATCCTCTTCGTCTTCAATCTCATCCCACATAAGAGAATCATCTGGGACTACTTCATATGTATTACCATCGTCGAGTGAAATATCAACTGTGATACCGTCATTTAGGATATGATAATACCGTGAGCCGATGAAGTAACGCAAACTATGTTCAATTTCAGTAGTATTTAGTGCATTTGTCAATTCCTCCAAAATTTCTTCAGGCAACTCAAATACCATTATAGTTCCGCCAAGTTCTCCACTATATGCATATGGCTCCCACACATTTTCATACCCTTTCCTACTAATATCATGTGGGTTAATTACTGGTTTACCAGTCTCAATTGCCTGTTTGAAATTAACCTCCATTTCTGTAATATTATCTGCAGAGTCGCCTGCCAGTTTTGTAAAGAGTTGCATCTTTCCTGCATTTTGTGTTAGCTGTGCGATTGCATGCTTCAGACCAATTCCAAAGCAACCAGCTTTTTTCTCAGAAGAACAGGACCGTTTATGAAGAACAATGGAATTACCCGCCTCTTCTTTTGACATACCTGCACCATTATCAATAAAGTACAGTTTTGATTCAGAACTATCAATGTGTAGCCAAATACGCGTTGCTCCAGCGCCAAGGGAGTTATCAATTAGCTCACCAATACAGTCTTTTGTATTAAATGTATCATTTAGGAGGTTGCGCAAAAGTCCAGAGTAATCAACTGCACCATCTGTATAATTGTGAGTGGGATAGCGAGTAGCTGCCATTTTGCAGGAAGGAGGGGTGGGCTTGTAGGAGTTGTGTAAGGAGTGTGGTGACTTGTGACAATGTCATAATGAGGACTCAATTTTTGGCAAAGAATATATTCCTTGCCAAAATTTACTCATGTGCGCTCAACTAGTAAGCCATTTTTCAGCAGCACATATATGTGTATAATAACCACTAGAGCCGGCATAATAATGTGAATCAGCAAGGCGAGTTATGTCGCAGATACCTGCGGTTCCAGGGCAAGGCCGATCCCCATACGCATATGCATGTAGGATGTGTTCAGGATCAATTAGGATGGCGACATGTCCCTGATCAGTCTCCACGTCTGCAAAGTTTCGCAGCAGCAAGCTGCCAGCCTGGTACTCACCTGCTAGCGCCCGTTTAATACAAAACCCTTCTAACAGCCCGTCCTTATCTAAGTAATGGAACCATGCATCGGTCGTTCCAGGAAAGGGGATACCTGCAACGGAATCTGCAGGTGGAATTGGCAGACCGACATGACGGCGCATCAAGTTCGCCACTCCAGTGCAGACAATCGATTTACCTGCCAAGTGTAAATCGGCAGGTGCTGGTGCTGGCAGATCTGCAGCATAAAACGGTTCATCGCCCGTTATAGGGTCGCCGGCCCTGTACCATTTATAAGGACGACCGACAAGACGGCGAGCGTATAATAGCGCAGACTCAATTGGAGCGGACATTTTGTTTATTTAATTTTATATTCCGCGCAATCAATTTTCTCTACTGTGTGCAACACCAACTGGCGCATTGTTTTTGTACTTGGGCAACTTCTGGAATTTCTCTAGGGCGACCTATAAGGGGTTGCCGATCAGTTGCAAGTGGATTATTTTGTATATAAAAGGGCTGCGAGGCCTCGACAGGGATAATTGTTGGTTGGTGTTTTACCTGTATTGTTCCTTTATTGCCGCCGCTACGCAAATAAAGATTTGGATCCACAGCAGGAGCAGCAGGTCCAAGAGGTCGTTCAATATGTTCCCACAAATACCGTTCACGGCGTATCATGACACGCGAACACTCTCCTCGACCTAACCAACGACGCTCTAATTGCCGCTGTATATCACGCCAAACATTTCGAATAGGGCCTGGGCGAATTTCTAATGAAAATGCGGAAGACAACTCTGCTGCCATCCAGCTGTAAATCTGCGTCTGCTTCCCATGCACCATGACCTCCTCCACAATTGTGTTCCAAAGTGCAGAGTCTGCCGCCGGCTGAATTGTCACTGTCTGCGAATGATCAAGTGTATGTACAAGCGTTGAAAGGACACTTGTTAAACGTTCCTCTGCAAAATAATCAAAAAATCGCAGTTCCAGCCCGTGATTATAATGTTTATGAAAATTAATATCCATTCCTACTTCCTCAAGCGGCCTGTAGGCGCCTCCTCGTAAATAGCTTGACATCCATCCATCCTCCTTTGTAACTCGTGATGCACCATAAGGAACTGTATTTATTTTTCCTTGTGGCATTTTGCGAGTGTCATATGAACCAACACCTATATATCTGCTAACGGCTGCTCGCTGACTTGCTGCCGAAAAACGGTGACCCATAATTGTGCTTTTAGAGAGTGGGTCGGCTGTTCCATAATTGGCAATTAGGAATGGTTCGAACCATTGAAGTAGACGAGCTGCGCGTTGATGGCGGCGAATAAAAGTGGAAGGGGCCGCAGGTTTAGCGGTCGATCCAAGTATTGTCGGCATTGTAAAATTAAAATGATATGTGCCATTATTAAAAATTCCAACATTTTTAGGGTTGCTATGATATATGGTAAAAGGGTAATTTGAGCGCATCCAGCGAAGTGGTTGAAAGCGTGATGGGAGTCCAGCGGTGACCCATGTATTATTGAGGTTTTCAATAAATTCTGTGCGCATATTTTTGAACTCCTGAATGCATTCTTCAATAGTTGTTTTATAAAAATCTCGTGTAGCGATTTCAATGGAATCTCCGTCAAATATGAAGTCTTTGCCACGGATATTATCTGTGACCTGGAAGTAGGGATCTGCGATTGCAAGTTTATTGAGAATTGTCTCTTGACAGCGGCTGTTAGGGATTGTATCGTATCGATATCCTCTTTTATCACGAGCATCTTCTACTTTTAGGAAACTTGTTGTATGCTCTCCAGAAATATCTGTGCGAACAAAGGAATGTGCATTTAGGAGATAAGGGAGGTCGTAGAACGCTGATTCATCAAATAGTGTTTGGGTCTGCGGATTGGCAGGTGTGGTATCTGCAGATGTTAGGGGGATAGGTTGGCAGGTGATAGCTGTTGCTGCTGCGATTGCAGCTGCCGATTCGCAGATAGCAGTTGCAGGTAGTCCTTTTAGAGCTTGGTTGTACACTCCATCACGATATGTTTTGTAATAGGGGACACTATAACGTTCTGAGCGTTGATTATTTAGGAACATTTTACCGCGTACACGACGGCGTATAGCAGTTTCAATATATGCTTCACATTCGATGCCAATTCCCCAGAAGGTATCGCCAGGTTTATAGGCGGAGGCGTATATTTTATGTTTTTCAAATATTTCTGGTTTATGGAGGGTGGCTGTGGCTGTAGCCATGACTATCTTATTAAATAGCAATAATAAGATTGTTGAGGCCAGGGTGATTCTTTAAGCCTTCTCGTCAGAAGCGGCTGCGGCTGTGGCAGCGACAGCGGCAGTCCCAAGCCATTGTTTACGATACTCCCCATCAGGATCAATCGCCTCCGCCGTCCGTTCAGGATCAAAGCGGCGGAAAGGTGGCTGCGAAAATGGCAGCACAGACGCCACCCAACACCAATTCCCAAAGTTCTGCGCAAAATCATAATCCACTAAATGCTGCGCAAAAAACTTCTCACCCCATCTCCAATACACTTTCATGTCCTTTATCAAATACGAGGCGACAACCAGGCGGACCCTATTATGCATAAAGCCAGTTTCTAAGAGCTGTTTAATGCCGGCGTCGACAATGGGTTTTCCTGTACGTCCCTCAGCCCATCGCTGGAATTTACTGCGCGCTGCTGCATCACTGCGCCATGGCCCCTTGCCAGTGAACTCGTAGGGTGACTCGCCATATAATGACTCAAACGCCCAGCATATATGTCCATAAAAGTCGCGCCAATAAAGTTGGCGAACAAATTCAGTTGCTCGTGCCTTTCGTCCAGCTTCATGACTTTCTCGAATCGACACTGTTCCATAATGATGATGTGCAGAAAGGTGACTAGTTGGTTTATCGGCCAAATTATGATTGGTGTTGTATCTGCGATTTGGCAGATCTGCAAGTAGGCGCAGACCTTCCCCACGACCACCTCGGACATGTAACTGTCGATTGCCTGCCTTGGCTGGCAATATCTGCCGACAGATTGCAGGCAGATTGGTGTGATTCACCGCTTCCCATAACCCCTTAGGGACTGCCTTCCCTTCTGGAGAAGGGACGCGGCGTCGTCTAGCACTTTCCCAAAAGGGCGTGAATTTCTGAAAGGGGTGTCCAGTACCATTTAGGACGGTGCCAGGTGTTGTAAGGTATGTATCATGAACGGCTTCGTAGTGTAGACCATCTTTTAGGGCAGCTAAATGGAGTGTGGATGAGCGTTCTTTGGCGTAGGGGGTGTAGTCGGCTGTTTCGAAGATGCCTACAAGGTGTCGGCTCCGTTTCAGCTTTTCCACAACTTCCAGGACGTCACCATAAAATGCTTGGAGGCGTGTGCCATCATGTCGCAACGCTTCATCGAGCTCTAAAAGGCTGGTGATCATGAATTGTACGCTGTGCATGGAGCGAAAGCTATTCTGTTTGCTAACCTGTTCGGGAGTGAAAATAAAGGCCGGCAAGATCTTTGCATCATGTTCTCGAGCAAAGGCAGCGGCAGCTTTTAGGCCATAATGATCCTCTAATCGCAAGTCCCTATGGAATATGAAAAGGACTATTGGATCAGATGTGCTTGTTGGCATGGTGAGCACGTGTATTACTAAATGAGGAGAGAATGTGTGAGCCGGCCATGGTCGCCGCTAAAAGTTGAATTCTTTAAGCCCCCTCCGCGACCAGTGACAAGCCTAAATTTCCCGGTCATCTTATTAGTTATCCCCATGGCGGTCTCAATAGAGTCTCTACAATACTCTCTAGAAGATGCTCGTGCTGCCCTCCATGCCCCTATGAACTCTCCGGCCAGTAGTGTTCCCAGTCGTGTTTCAAGTGCCGGCAGCGATCGTGCAGAGATTCCCTCTCTACTTCTGGCGTGCGTGGAAGCAGATGCTGCACTAAACCCTGCCGACGAGCCAATTCTGCAGGACAACCCTGATCGTTTCTCTCTATTTCCTATTCAAAAACCCGCACTCTATGCAAAATATAAACAGCACGTGGCGGTTTTCTGGACGCCTGAGGAGGTGGATCTTAGCAAGGATGTAGCACATTGGCGTGCCCTTGATCCACGGAAGCAGCATTTCATCAAATACGTCCTCGGTTTCTTCCACGGCTCTGATGGTATTGTCATGGAAAATCTCAGCCTCCGTTTTAGCAATGAAGTACAAATTCCAGAGGCCCGCTGCTTCTATGCTATTCAAAATGCAATGGAATCGGTGCATTCAGAGACATACGCTCTCCTAATTGACACATACATCGAAGATAAAGATGAAAAGCTAGAGATTCAGCGTGCAATTCAGACAATTCCTTGTGTTCAGAAAAAGGCCGAATGGGCCCAACGTTGGATTACAAACCCTCACGCATCGTTTGCCACACGCCTAATTGGATTTGCTGCAGTGGAAGGCATCTTCTTCAGCGGCTCCTTCTGCGCAATCTTCTGGCTCAAACAACAAGGTATCATGCCTGGCCTCACAACCTCCAATGAATTCATCAGCCGTGATGAAGCACTCCACACAGACTTTGCCTGCGAACTTTACAAGGAACTTGTTCATAAGGTCCCTCAGGCACGTGTATATGAAATTATAGAGGAGGCGGTTGAAATTGAGAAGTATTTCATCACAAAAGCGCTTCCACGTGATCTAATTGGAATGCATGCAGTACTGATGTCGCAATATATTGAGTTTGTTGCGGACCGGCTATTAGTGCAGTTAGGATATGCGCGACGATTTGGGGCAATGAATCCGTTTGATTTCATGGAGCGGATTGCGCTTGAAGGCAAGGACAATTTCTTTGAGAAGCGCGTGACCAGCTATGCAAAGGCGGGTGTGGGCAAGACACGTGAGGAAATGTCATTTAGCCTAGATGCGGATTTCTGAAAGAAATTTCCAGCGAAGCGACTAGCAAGGCGGACAATAAGACAGCCATTACAAATATAAAACACCAAAAAAATATTTTTTAGTGTTTTATATATAAAAAAATTATATTATTTACTCTTCTTCATCGCTGGGTGCAGCGGAAGGTGCGGCGGATGTTGCGCGGCTGGTGCTTGCACTTGCGCTAGTACCGGGGATGGGAGTCGCCCAGCCCTTTTCTAAGATCTCATCAACAGCCTCCTTCAGCTGTTGCTTGGTAACAATGACCTTAGAGTTGCAAGGGTGGCGCAGGATCTTGCAAGACATACGCTTGTGGACACGCTTACGCTTGCTGGTGCTAGTGGCAGCGCTAGCATTGGATAGCTCAACATTAGTCTCAGTATCCACAGCAGTCATTAGTGCACGCAGGGCCTTGAGTTTAGCCTCATAAGTGGCCGCTGTGGTTTTAGTGAGCTTACCTTCAGCCTCCGCAATTTCTTTTTGTCCCTCGATTTCCTGAATCTTAAGATTCATCTGCAGCAGCAGCTTGCGCTTTGCTGCACGGTTAAAACGCAGAGCCTGAGACTGGAGCGCATCCACAACATCCTTGATATACTTAGGTGTCTTGGAATCGATCTTGACGCCAGCTAGCACGCTATCTAATAGCGCGGCGCGTTCAGCATCACGGCCCTTAGTAGCAATTAGACGAGCAAGGCGTTCAGGGCTTACAATTGCCTTGCCGGCCGCAGACGCCGCCGCCGCTCTGGGTACATTCTCACCACGACGGAGCGCCTCCGCACGGGCCGCAGCACTGGCAGCAGCAGCCTCTGCACGCTCAACCTTACGAGTTAGAGTTGCAGCAGCACTCTTTAATGCACGATTTGTCTTCTTTGCACCCTGGACAGCAGACACGCGAGCAGTAAAGGCCGGAGCAACCTTTTCTACATTGCTGTTAACACTTGCAGATTCACGTGCGCTCTTGCCTTCTAGCACATTTAGAAGGATGAGAGCATCACGATACTTCGCCAGATGCTTTGCAGCATCTGCGGGTAGCTCTTCATTTGCCAGACGATTTGCACCAGAAGAAATGAATTTTCCAGTCTTATCAATCAGCTCTTTCAGAGACTTTGCAGCTTTTGCAGGACCAAGCTCACCTGCTTGAATCTGAGTTACCAGACCCTTCACACGATCAGACTTCATACGCCCCTTTGCAGCTTCCAATTCGGCAGCATCTATTACAAGCGGTGGACCGGCCGCCTTTGCACCTTTCTTCGAAGACATTCTACTATTTAAAAGAAAATGTCATGCGTATATCTGCAACCCCTAATTGGTTACTAAAATAACGCAAGTCGGAGCAAATTTATTCACAGAGGTAATGAAAATTGATTGTTGTGTTGTGTAAGAAAGAGTGTAAACAAGCCTATTTGAATGAGTTATGACAGATCGATCATTCACGGAATCCCTTTCTTCCGTTCCGCCGATGGAAAGTTGTACGCCTGGACAGCTGACGGAACCGAACAAGGAGATGTTGTCGGGGATTTGTATCTCGGAGTCGGAGACGCCAAGACCGATACTCTCAATCTCGCCAAAGATTGGAGAGAACGCGCTGAACCTCGTCTCACAGCCTGGAGAAATGCCCAACAACCTCGTAGCAGAGCCAAACTCCGCGCAGCACCTGGAGGAGCTACAGGAAAAGCAGCAACGCCTTCACCAGCCGCCGTCGCCACAGCAGACACCAACGAGTCAGACACCAACTCAGATTAAAACATACATAACAGTTGAATCACTCGAAAATCGAAAATCTATTCCACAAATCCTAACTGTGACTCCTGAACAAATCCGTGGATTTTCCGAAGTTCTTAAATCATTTCGTGAGCAAGACTATTTCCATATTCAAGCTCAGAAAACACGTCATCCAGCAATTAAAAAGGCTCTCGAACATCTAGGACATCCCTAACAATTTACTAAACATTATTTGGATTTGACCTATTTGCATAGGTTGCCATTTTATATTTGATATATTCATCATAGGATCGAAACTGAACAGGAGATCCTGTTGCAGCAATTGCATCAGCTGTAGCATTAAAGATAGTCTGTTCTTGTCGTGAAAGAGTTAGCTGGTACGAATTGAGTGCCGTAGAGGGCACAACGCCTTCAGGTAGAGTAGGATAGATACTATTTGCAGGTACTTGACTCATTCTACTGTGATGTTTTTAGAATTAGTGGGTCCGTTTTTATTTTAATATTTGCAAGTGATCCAGCTGCAGATCCCGCTGCCAATCCCAGTTTCTGACGACCCCAATCATACGTGTCCGCAATCTTTGCTGCAGTCATCGGCATTTTATAAACTCGGAAATCAAACATCCGCCCTTTGAATAACTGATCATTATTTTCATATTGTGATGTAATAGCCGCCCAATTAGACTTGCCTAAATAGTTGTTTGATGTGTAATTGCGGCGTGGAAGTGTACCATCCTCTTTTGTATAAAACAGTTTTCCATTTATCCAGAATTGGAGGGCGGGCTGAAATGCATCTAAATTACGAGTTGTTATAACAATGTGTGTCCATTTTTGAACAGGCACTGCATTAGGTAGTTTAACCTGCATAATTCGTTGTTTACCGTCCCATATTTCGTAGAGAAGAGTCGCAGTCTGCTGGCTAGTAGAAGAGGCCATTGGTTGTAAGGGCGCCATTCGTCGCCCCACAACTGCTGGTCCTTTGCATTCAAAGTCATTACAGTTCGCCTCACTAGTTAACATAAGATCAAGCGGCGTTGTTTCAGGAACTTTTTGTGCTCCACTAGGCGCTTTTGGCACTGTCTGAGTTGCATCATTATTACATATGAGACTGTCTCGTAATGTATTATCACCAGGGCCAAATGTACCGCGTCCAATTATGCCAAGGAAGACGTTATCTTGACCAGGTCCATTACCGAAATCGAAGATATGTGCATTATTGGTAAATTCATCAAAATATACCCAAACACTGAAGGCGCGCATGAAGCGCAATGGTGTTTTATCGCCAAAGCGTAGATCGGCGTTTTGACCAAGGCGAATAAATTGGTCAACACCATTAAATTCAATACCTTCCGTTTTAGGGCGATCAGGGCGCTCATCAATGCGCATTTTACCACCAGCAGTTAGATAACTATTATAACCATAATCACGAATATCATCATAAAACCGATACCACATCATAATTCCTTCATAGAAGCCGAGTAGACGTGCCATATCATCGGGTGGGTCAGTATCTTGATGGTCGACATCATAGAATTTCTTATCACCTGCACGATAGCAACGTGCTTGAAATACATCAGGCGCGGTCTTGATAATAGAGCAGTATGCAGGCCGACCTTCACGATATACATCGCGCATATAGTTATCACGAGAACGCAAGAATCCGTCACGAACGCTGCGTGTTCTATAGGAAATGGATGACAGACCTTCAGTGCCTGCTAAGGCGCATGCAAAGAATGATTCTTCTTCTGGTGAACCTTTTGGCCATACCATGCGGCAAAAATCACGCGGCATCCCTAAACGCTGCATATCCTCATAACCATGAAAATACCGTTTATCTGTAACAAATCCACTCTCTTCATTATTTTCATTTACATCTGTACGTGTAGGAATTAAATCAGACCAAATTGGTTCCTTTCCTGTAAAACCCTCTTTAAATTTGCGAGGAATAATAGTTTCATATATAATAACTATTACTATCCCGATAGCAGCAATTAGAAGTGCTGTTTGCATTCTCTTCTTAATCTATGAGGTCATAACAAGTTCATGTAAGGGGCGCGCGTTCGAGGTTTTATAGATAATAAAAAGAATAAGTAAGATGTCTGATAGTGATAGTTTAGTCGGAGGGCGTCGTCTTGGAGCTGAAAGTAAGTATGGATGTGCATTTCAGAAGCCATTATTACCCTGTAAATCGGGCCAACCCATTGATGCAACAAATCCAACAGATGTGACCAAAATAGCTGCAAAAAAAGATTTAGACCCTGAAGTTGCTGTTGGTAATTTATTAAGAGAATACAAGGTTGCTTCTAATTATTTTGTAGTACCCCGGAAAGGTATTTGTAAACCTTCTGCACGTATTTTTCAATTAGATCCTTCCACACAAGACTGCCAGATTATTCAACAAAAAGGCGTTGATCGTTTACATATGATTCAAATGCCTTTTGGTGGTAATGCAACGGTCGGATCTTTTTTCAAAGATAATAAATTTAACCCATTAACATTTGACTTTTATGAATATGGTCGACATTTATTGGAAGCTATTGCACTATCAACCCTGAAAGGCGTTATTCATAGAGATCTTCACACAGGAAATATTTTATTTGATGAAAATAATGTACCACGTATAATTGACTTTGGTTTATCATATATACATGGAATTACACCTCCAGAAGATATTTTGCAATATGCATTTAATCCCCGTTTTCCCCAACGTCCTCCTGAAGTAGAATTATGGCTCGCAAAAGAGGATAATATATCAATGTCAATTGCAATTGATCGTATTATAAATGAGAAACGCGGTATTATGCAAATTAGCATGTTTAGTGGACAAAACACATATGTACAGCGATCAGAATTGATGAAATATATTAATACAAGTCCGAATTTCACACAAGGAAATATAAAAGAATGGATGGATACATATTGGCCATTATATGATGCGTGGGCATTAGGAAATATGCTTATTTCACAGTATAGTAAAATTGTGATAAGTCCATTAGCTAGCCGCAATAAGTCAATACAGTCGAAGAAAAATATAATGTTAGGTGCAATGAAAGCATTGACACGTCTATCACCGTTAGAGCGTGTGGATGCAGTAAGTGCGTTACGAATGTGGGCGCCGAATAGTCCTATTTTACGCATGAAAGCTGCGCAAGATTGGTTAGCGGCTAGAGGGAAATAGTTTGCGAGTTTTGTTTCTTTGCCTGTTCGTATTACGACGGCTGGCGCTGCCACTGCCACTGCCACCACCGCCACCACCGCCACCACCACGTTTTGCAGTAACAGATTTATGACCTGGTATAGATAAAAATGAGCAAAAAATGCTATAATTTAACTGGTCTTTCTTTTTCAAACCGGGTTTACGATAATCACGATTTGCTAATTCAGGATTAAAAATACGTTTACCAGATGCATCAAGATTTGTTACAGGTTGTCCACCAGGTTTATGCGACCAAAACCCATCACGATCTTGCCTATAAAAATGATAATCATTGTCTGGATCAATAACAAGTGCTATTTTATAGTGAAATTTGGGAGACTTTTTATAAAATGAAGTAATTTTAATCCAAGGCATATCACCTAAAAGGCGTGCCAACAAGTCTGGGCAATATTTTTTTCCGTCATCTGTAAATTTAGGGTATCCTGCAAAGTATCCAGGTTGATGAAATGGTTTGCGGCATTTTTCACTATCATCGTCTGGCTTGCAATCCTCTAAATCCAAATGATCAAATGCATACGCAAAACAATTATGGTTTGATTGAACTAATTTTTTAGGATCATTGAAAACAGACGGCATATAAATAGGTTCCCAACCTGATAATTGTGCTTTCACTCTGTTTTTTGTTTTATTAAACATAATTGTATGTATTTTACAAAAAGGGTTTTGATCATTGACTAGTTGTCGTGTGCATTTATAGTCATATTGGCAACGTGGCGGAGTCATTGTTGCTCCGCCCAATGTTGTATCAAGCTCCATCTTATTCTTTATTGCTATTATTTTGTTGGGCTAGATGATCGAGTTTGTTGTTG
>JACCDO010466665.1_pt1 | contig 12977 bp, 4 predicted proteins | sample 7446101 | NCBI WGS metagenome assembly JACCDO01 (sample SAMN15323440, study PRJNA562643) | freshwater metagenome | isolation source: river surface water | place: USA:Blue River Watershed | collected 2017-08-16
GAGATAGAACCAGGCTGATTTTGTGTAGGCAGTGGTTGATATTACTCCGGTGTCTGTGCCTGTGGCTCGCTGTGTAGTACCGTTAAATGTAAAATAACTGGGCGTGCCTGAAGTGTAGGTAGGTGATCCGTATAAGGTAAGATTCTGTGCAGGCGCCGCTAGGTCAGTCCAGGTTGTGCCACTGCCTGGATAACTGGTAGCGTTGCCTGGATCTAATCTTAAAACTAGATTTGTACCAGCATTAGCATCTTGATATTTGGTTAATACTTCGGCACTGGTCAACGCCTTGTTATAGATACGGAATATTTTTATACGACCGTCTAGACCAAAAATTCCTGTGTTACCAAATCCTACGTCACCGATTCTTAAACTGTTTGCACTATCGATGGCACTGAAATTTCCTGCGTACACAGATGACGCGACTTCCGCACCGTTGAGATAGATCTTGCTACCACCGCTGGCTACAGTGACTACCATATGCTGCCACGCATTAGTCACGGGTGTTGTGGAATAAGATATTTGATTGGGACTGGCTGTACCAACACGGAAGGTATAACCTGTATTGTTAAAAAATCCTACGAATCCGTTGGTCGTGGCCGATCTCTTGTCGAACATCAAATTAGCACCGGGTGTCTGAACTGTGTCTATCCAGAAGTAAATTTCAAAACTCACAGCCGAGAATCCCGATTCTAATGCTGAATTATCTGCGATCTCAAAACTATCTACTGCCCCTACACTACCACTGATCGCGCCACCATTGAGATCAAAGTATCCTCCGTTGTTGGCCGAGTAAGTGGGAGTTTGTACTGCCACAGCATCTAGGTTATTGGCAGTAGCATCTTGCCAATCGCCTGCTCCACCGTAGGCGCTAGCATCCAGATCTAATATAAGATCAGACACAGGTGCTGGAGTTATGACTCGCCTACGACCAAACTTAAATGATCCTGTGAATGAACTAAACATATTAGAATCCTGTCAATTGTCCAAGCACGGTGTACAAGCCATCGTAAAGTATGCTGAATGTTACAACATCAATCCTGTTGGTGCTAGGTGTAGGTGTAGCGTTACCTTGCCACAATATGCCTACACTACTACCACCAATTTGTACAGCATTGGGATAATAGCCAGTACCACCTTGTTCTATAATTAAGGTAACGGTGGTAGCATAACCACTGCTTAAATTTAAGTTAGTGAAGTTAGCAGTCCAATCAGCATCTGGGCTGGTGTGAAAGAATATGTGTCCTGCGGAGCAGTCGTGTGTGACTGTGCCTGTGGCATCTGCTTTAGTCTGGAACTTTTCGTGTACACCGTCGTCAATCTTGAGAACATTTAATGTTGGGCTAGTAGTAAACGCTGTAGACTGTGTAGTTGAGTCTGGGAATGTTAAATTACCATCACCACCAAATGTCCACACATTAGTATCTCCCTGTGTGGTGATAGAAAAACTCGAAGGCACACCTGGACCACCTACATTGGGCATTTTCAATTGGGCATCCCAGTTCTCGCCGGTTATGCTTTCGGATCCAAACAATAGATTTATCTCGACTCCACTTGACAAATCTCCCAATAATACATTTTTACTGCTTTCGTCAATGAATATTCCGTAACCATTGACAGTCTGTAAGCCTATACTGTCTTTATCAGATCGAATATTATTGCCGTCTATGGTTATAGTATAGTCACCTAATCCAGCATCATCAACGCCTCGATAGGTTGACAGATCTATGGTAAATCCAGAAGTTTTAATTCCGCCGGGGATATTTAATATACCGTCCTCACCAAACTGCCATCTGCGAAGTGTAGAATCTGACAAGTTGATGTCAATGTTGATGTTGCCGTTGCTCTTGATATCTCCGGGGATAGTTAGACTGCCATCTGTGCCAAACTTAAAGACTCCATTAGCACCATCGTTGGGAGCGATATCGACACGCTTGTTAGGCGCACCTGCGATAAAAATTTCGTCGGGTTGGGCGCCTATGATACCGGCATTCGTATTCGTGCCAATCCAATTTAAATTAATAGAATTCGGGACAGTCAGCGCACCATTTCTACCGAGATTGAAAGTGAGCATAGTCTCAAAGTCCTGACCCAATACGCTAAAATCAAGACCGCCAGCATTGCTTGTTATCGTATCAGTGCCGCCCGGCAATGTTAATTCACCATCCTCGCCAAATCTCCAGATACGCTGTGTGGAATCTGTGAGGTTAACTTTAATGCTTACATCGCTCTGGCTTTCAATATTTCTCGCGATTTCTGCTGTAGTGGCTGTGCCTACAAATGCTGTAGTCTGTACAGTAGAATCTGGAAAGTATAGACTACCGTCTGTGCCAAACTGCCAAGACTTTGTTGTAATTAGAGCATTGGTATTAATCACAACAGAGTCAGATGATGTAATTGCTACGGCTCCGTTAGAGGATGCTATTTCTGCGCCTTGTATTATAATGTTTTCACCAGACGCTACTGTGGGGAATGTTACATATGGATTAGCACCGCCAGTCAATACAACTTCTTTAGCACCGTTAACTAGCTTATTATCAGAGTTAGCAACATTAATCCAGAATCCAGGACCCCATTGTAAAGTATCTCCAGGTTGCGGATCGCTGACATTTACATCACGGACATTTAAATTTAAATCAATATATTGTCCATTCTGTTGTACTATACGGTTATCGTTGAGTGTAAGTTCACCTTCATTGTCGATTTTTAATGCAGCACCGCCTATATAGATTGTTGAACCGCTGACATACAGGCTCTTCCAAGGCATACTAGAACTACCTAGATCCCCACCATTGGCTGAAATAGGAAGTATATCCCCACCTACATTTAAATTACTTGAAATAGTTGTAGCCTGATCGATAAGTATCGAACTACTGTCGGTAGTGGTCATCACACTGCCATTGAACTCAAAAGCTCCTAGATTTAAGTTATTGTCATTTAATCCCAGCGATGTGTATAATTCTGTGAAGTTAGCATTAATTTTTTGAAACGCTGATCGTAGGCTATCTCCTGATCTATCGTTGGGACTTGAACCTACATTGATTACCTGTTTAGTCATTTATCGCTCCATTATAATGCTGCTATAGCTGTTTGAAAATCTGTATATGTTGTAGATGCTGCTGCTATTAATTTTAGTTGACTTATACTGATATAACCGTTGATCTTTCCTAAAACAGATATATCACCTTCTACACTTATATTGGTATTAAAGGTCACCGGTGGTTCAAAAATCAATGCGCTGGAATCATCTGTATCAATAACGTTACTTACGAATAATGTTTTGTTTGAGCCGTTTCCGATATAGATGTCGCCACTGGTACCACCGCTGGTGCCACCACTGATGTATACTGCCGCACCAGCAGCTCCGATCACAGAAGCTCCACCTGTGCCTCCGATGATTACTCCGTATGTCGGATGCATAAGTATAGAATTCGCACCGTCCGAAGAATTGATAGGTCCTACGATTTGTCCTAAAGTAGCATCTACTAGCACCGAGGAATCCTCACCGTAGACATTACCTACTAGATAAGATACATTAACTTCTAAACTGTCATTGGTTGGGTTAGGAATTAATACTACGCCTTCTCCGCCTACGAATGTAAATGTATCTGAATCGTTGTCTGCCTGTATGGAATTAGGATTGCCACTTACTGCAAAGTTTTGGAAGCCGAATCTGGTGTTAGTAACAGTGATAGCGCCAGTGCCTGACGAAACACTTATACCTCCACCTGCTACTAGGCTAGTAACACCTGTGTTAGATATATTGACAGATCCTGTAGAACCACTTACACTTATACCTAGCCCAGATGCTGCTATTCCAGTAACACCAGTATTGGTTACACTAATAGTATCTGTGGTATCGTCTGTGGTAATGTTTATTCCAGTACCATTAGCAAAGGTCAGTGTATCTGATGCAGAGTCGGCTCCTATGGTAGTTTGACCGCTAACTGCTACAAATTTGAAAGTATCTTGGTTGATGTTGGGACTTGCATTGACAATTTCATAGGTACCTGGTGATGGATTGTTGATAGTGATACCAGAGCCACCAAATGTAGTAACTGCTATCACTCCGTCGTTGGCTATAGTGTAATTTGTTTTAGTTCCAGAGATAGCGATACCAGCTCCTGCAGTAACATCGATAACACCAGTGTTAGACACGGTTTTATTTGTAGTCCCCGAAACGCCAATACCTGTGCCGGCAACAACATCAACGACTCCGCTGTTGGTAATAGTTAATGTGTCTGTGCTGACATCAGTGGTTAAAGTTATACCGCTGTTGCCCGCAGCAATAGTTAACGTATCCGTTCCGCCAGCATCAGCTACGATATTACTCTGACCGGCGACTGCGATTTCTCTGAAGTATTCGTTATCTAGTACACTGCCTCCTATAGTCGAACCTGCTGGCAAGTTAACCGCAGAGCCTGTGGCTGTGATTGTTGCAGATCCTAAATGTATACTTGAACCGCTCAAGTAAAGATCTTTCCAACGTTTAGCCGCTGAACCTAGATCATAAAATTCCGTCGAGCTAGGCACAACACTGGTACTTAAACTAGTGAAGTCTACAGGGTTAACACCATATGTTCCTATGGTGGCCACTAATTCAGTAAAGTTTTGATTTATTTTAGTGAATGCTTCGTCGACAGTGCTCCATACTATGGGAGCGGAGCCTGGGTTAATTTGTTCTATAGCCATTATGCTCTTCCTACGGCAACTTCAATAGTGCCAATATGATCTGAATCGTAATCTTGTAAGGCTTTACCTATGATCGTTCCTGCTCTAGCATCACTGCCTGCAGATATCGCAACTCCGGAAATTCCGGAAGTTATCATCAAATCTCCTTTCATGATTTTACCAACAACTCGGACAGGAACCCGACCTTGTAGTGCTACTAGCACACGATTTCCAGGACATGCTTCATTCATTATAAATGCAGCATTTTCGGAAACAACGCCAGCTACTCTAGTATCTGCCTTGACAGATCCAGTAGTAACCTCATGAGCGCCACCAAACACTAACACAGTGCCTACAGGATATTCTTGATCTCCTTCGTAGTATTCAGCAAGGTCCGCATATGTAGCCTGCCATTTGCTGCCAGTAGTTAATGTCCATGTACCTGTAACGGAACCTCCAGTTGACGCAGCACCTGTACTCAATGCCTGTGCAGTTACAGATGAACATACAACAGGCGCATTAGTCAAACCGTTCTGTGTTCTGAATGTATGACTGTCGTTATCGTAGAATGATTTCTTATCACTACCTAAACTTCCGTCACCGATTAAAATACCAACTTGACTGTTAAAGCCATAAATTTGTGTATAACCGCCTGTGGCACTAGTAGTAGTGTCTAAAACTATTTTACCATCAACTAATAATTGAGATACACTGATATTTCTAGCAGCAAAATCTCCGTTGCTGTCACGCTTGACCAATGTACTGACAGTGTTTGAGCTTGATTCGTCTACAATGGTATAGTCAGTGTCCTGTGTAGCAGTAAATCCAATCCTGCGTAGATATCCAGTACCTGTATTATACTGTGACTTTTTAACAGCACCACCATCGCTGACCACTGTGGTAAAGGATACTGCTGCAGGATCGCCTGTGGCCAAGCTGGAGTTACCTACCACAGTTTTGGTAGCTATCTGGGCTAATTTGTTTAATGCAAGCCCGTTATCTTTAACAGATATCCATCCGCTGATAGCATTGAATTGACTAGAATCAAAGCTAGCTAATCCTCTTTCTGCCTGTGTGATACCCGTAGCATTAGCTCTGGTACCAGCACTGCCCATAGCTAGTTTACTTTGTAAAATACCCGCAGTAGTGCTAACGTCTGTATTGGTAATTACACCTGGGTTGATCTGTGCATCTACAGTATTGGCTGTGCTATCAAGGCTGAAAGATATATCCCCGATCACTGTAGAGTTTTGTGCAACGTTTCCAGCGCCTGTAAATGTCAGTACATCTGCAGCCTGCACATTAGTAGTTGTAACATCTTGGAAATTGTCAAAGGTTAAACTTTGTAAATTAACAGCATCTGTGGCACTAGTAGGATCGTCGAGATTTACTATCTTATTGTTATCGAGGTTCATATTAGCCTTCATAGACAACTGTCCATCAAGGCTCATATACCCGCCAGTATAAGCAGGAAGCAACGAAATATCAGCGACTATGCCACCGGTTTGTGAAACACCTAAACGTCTATCTACATAAGTTCTAACTGCGTTTTCTGTGGGAACACTGTCTGTGGCATTGTCTCCCATAGATGAATCCACAGAGAATTCGCTGATCGGAACACCTCGCTTAAATCCAATACCATCTAGGTTTGATAAAGCGATCGCAGCAGCAAATGTAACAGTACCTGTACCTTGGTCGACCCTAAAGTATGGTCCCACACTAAAATTACCAAATTGGTCAGTGGTTACATAGAATACACGACCGACTCCACGTTCTTGTACTTCCTGTCCCGGATTATACGCATTTACAGGAGGTCCGTAAATCTCATTAGGATAGTTAGTATCTGAATATGATCCAGTACCGATGTCTAACAAATCATGAGATGTAACACGAGTCAAAGCGATACGGATAGTTAATGTTCCTGGTTCATCTTTAGGAATAGCACCTTTAAGAGAAGGCAGTGCTGTAAAATATATCACACTGTCTACTAACGGGGTGTCTAGTACTACCGTTGCATAAGCCTGTCCTGTTATAGTTTCGTCATTGTATGCAAGTACCTGATATTCGACACCTTTCCATACTATCAATGTACCTAACACTCTTTCTTTTTCGTCGCCGCCTAAAGGCACAACAGCAAACGTATCGTCGCCCGCTCTACCTACGACCTTACCTACTCTGTGAGTACCACTCTGCGATCCTGTGGTTTCTATTACAGTTCCTCCCGTAATAGCTTCTCTGGTAACGGTGAAAGTATCCGGACCTAGCACTGTTTTGACGAAGTAATGAGCACCTTCAACTATTCCTGTTGGTAAAGTTCCTGTGGTTTCAAATTTAACAACATCGTTAGCAACGAATCCGTGGCTGACCAATGTTATTACAGCAGGATTGGCTATGGTTATAGTACAAGTTGAACCCGAACTTACATACGGCTGTGATGGCCATATCGAAAGATCGACGTAGTTATAATTTTCTCTTAAAGTAGTTCTAGCCAGTCCTTCGACATAGTAACTTTGTACACCTGATTGGCTACCGCTGGTAATGACTGGTGTACCATTTTTAACTGTGGAGAAACTAAAACTATCAACGGTCCAGCCGTCTGATAATACATAGTATATTTCTACATCGTTGACGCCTGTAGGCAACGATCCTGTAGTTGATAAACTAAATTGATAGCCAGGCTGCAACCCATGACCGACTCTGGTAATCACTGCCGGCGAGCCTATACTGATAGAACAGGTTCTCGCGCCCGCAGGATCTTGATATTCTTCAAATTGTAAGATACGATATACAGTCGGTGATTCTCTTAATACTAAACCTGTACTTGGTCTTACAGCGACATCAACTACATCGCCAGTGAGTGCTACCTGTGCTAATTGTCTAATAGTAACCAATGTTCCGTCTGGAACACTGGCAGCTAGACCTTCTACACCTGCTCCTTCGGAACTTTGCAAACTTAATTTTGCTACGCCTGCAGGAAGGTCACCGCCAATTTCAGCAGTGGCAATTGGGTATCGATAGATACTGCCCAGGCCGTGATCGATTTCAATCTCGCCTCGATCCATAGGAGCGTAATTAAATCCGTCGACGTAGATGATTAATCCGTTAATTGCATTAGAAAATGTAGCACTAGGATAATAAACTGTGGCTGGCTGTGCTAATTCGTAGTACAGGGTCACAGGAGTCGGTACTTCCAACGGGTCGGCACCCTCCGCAACTAACGCATAATTACCGTGCGCTGAAGATCCTCCTACTGAACGGATCTGACCACCGTTGACTGCATAATAAGAAATATGGCAGTAATAGGTAAACATCGAAACTTCTTCAGCTAAACCGCCGTTAGTAACGATAACTCCGTAGCCTAGGTCGTTGATCTGTGTGAAGTCATTACCTAACATACTTCTGTTACCAGGCATTAGAACTTCGTAGATATTTGCATTTTCATCAATGAATGTGATAACGCCATCTTGAATGTCGGTCTTTTCAGCTAACAGTGACGTTCTTGCATCTTTGGATAATGTTGTATATGTATAGGCATTTAGATTTGGAAGAACTTCTGCCGCTGCTGCACTTACACCGTTAGTAATGATATCTGCGGTTTCTGTTAATAGTGTATCGATTTCTGTTTGGATAGCAGCGTCGCTGGCAGTGCCCGATACTCTAGGAGTAGCACTATAAGTAGTAGCAGGTGCAAGATCTAATACAACTTGCATTGCTAGGTATTTGATATAATTGACACCGTCGGCAGTTTCAGTTAATTGACCGCTCGGTATCTGTAAAGTTATAGCATCGCCTACACCATTATAGTATCGAATACCTGCATCTCTGGTCTGACTGTTACCGCCGTAGGTGATATCATAGATCAGTGCTTCGACGATGTATCTAGTATCTCTACCGCACTTGGCAGTATTGAAAGTCAAAGAGGGGTATGTGGCCTGTATATAACCAACTACCTCGTCGGCGATAAAATCTATGTTAGATATTAATAATGCTTTGGCATTTATTCTATTAGATGGTAATCCCGGTGGGCTAGTAAACGATAACGCAGGAGCAAATGTTGTTCCGTTTCTTACGATATTGTCTAATGTGGCCTGGCTAGTTTCTGCTATGGCCTGTGCTAGAACATATCCTTCCAATGCGTTAATCGCTAGATCGTGTGCATAAGAAATCGCTCTCGCTGTGATATCTAATTGACTATCGATCACTACCTGTGCATTAGCCTGTCTATAAGTAAGGCCTGCTTTTCTTTGATGATAGTTAGTACCTAGTACGATATCGTAACCGAGTCCATCTATGATCAAGCCGACGTCTCTGTAACAGATATCGTCGTTATATGTAAAGAGATCAAAATTCCATGGTGTAGCTTCATCTAGCACAAAGGATGCTGTAGATCCAGCTACGTTAAATGTATAATCTCTAACATAATTGATTCTATATACTGTATCTTGTACAATAAAAGATGCAGGTAGTTGTGGAAATCTATTCAATCCTCCAACGTATAAGAAACTGTTATCGTCTACAGTACCGTCACCGGAAGCTATCACACCGTTATAAATGAACACTGTGCCTGCATTATTGTTTGCAGCTCCCAAAGAAGTAAACAAAGTAGTTCCTGGAGTGTTGATAGTATAGGATCTGCCGGCTAGCATAGCTCCTACGCTAATTTCTCTTTTACCTAATAATTCGAATTTAATGTTACCAGTGAAACCGTCAATGAACTGACCACCTGCAAATGTCTGTCGGCCAGTACTCTTGGCAAAGGATGCACATTCCTGGGCGTAGGGAGATTTGGCCAGTATCTGTCCATTCGGATCTAGTACCATCATGAAACCGCCGTGACCTTGACAGGTTAAGGCTTGGAAACGAACAGCATCATTACACAGGAAAACGTCCATCTGATCGTTGTTCTTTGGTGTGTTAACGATACCTAAACCTGCTCCTGATTCATTGATGATATCAATGATGACATTAGTTAACGCACCAACAACACCGCCATTGTTATATGCCGAACCTCCGCTGACATAGGCACTAAAATTAGTCCCGTCTACAGGATCAGTTAATAATGCATCGTTGTACAATTCAAAGGCAGTAGGACTTATTATCGAAACATAGTAATCGTTACCGTTGATTTCAGTAGTACCTGTTATATCGTCGATGATAACAGTGTCACCGTTGACTAAACCGTGTGCTGTGGCTGTGGTAACAACCACAGGATCTGCTAGAGTTATACCAGTAATGTTAAATGATGTGCCACCTGAACCAGTTTCTGCGATATACGCACCGTCTACGATCTGGAAAAATGTTTGTTGATATATTTCTGTGATTTCAATATTTCGTATCACAGCCTGTGCTATGATACCCAGTCGTTTGATCGCTGCGGTAGTTTCGTCTAATTGCGCACCTATAGCTACAGCAGGATCGCCTAGATTAGTAGGTTCGCCATAATATTTTAATGCTGCTGAAACTGTTCGATCGGATCCTCCGTACTTAAGATCGAAAATCATAGCATCGATAATCAATCCTACATCTCGTTCACACAGAGATGCATCGTAATTAAAAGCACCGACGAACGGAGAAATATTGTTATCTATCTGATGTTGAATCCAACCTATGACTTCTTTTTGTATAAAAGATCTGTTTAAAGATAGAAGTGTAGCAGCTGATCTATAAAATCCTTTATTGTTAACCAGAGGATAAACTGGTTGGGAACTATCTACCAGATAATGATAGCCAAATAGCCTGTCTGTGAGAGTAATCTGATCTACATTCTCTTGACCGATAGTAAGGTCTCGTCTAAAATTTAAAAATGCCCAAGGGCTAGAGCTGACACCTGGTTTTGGTCTAATAATTACTCTACGGAATTCATCGCCGACGATAGAAGTATTCTGCGGAACACGTAGAGGAAAGTTTTCTTCATAGATACCGCTTTCTACTAATACAGTGATCTGTGTTTGTTTAGAAACGTCACCGTAGGATATTACCTCGTCGATCTGGAATGATGCAAATTTAATATCCACATCAAATATTTCTCTACCGCTGCTGTCTAAATCTCCGCTGTGTGCTAATATCTGTGCCAGAGCCCCTGATGTCTCTCCTCTTAAGAATAAGCCTTCTCGCAGATCTCTAGATCTAACAGCCTCTGGTGTAGTAGTGGAAACATCTCCCGTAAAATCTGTTCTTTGACCTTCAGTCTTGATCAAGAAGCGCGGCAAGCTGACCTGTACTACAGGCAACGAAGTGAACCCAGAACCTTGGTCAGTGATAGTTACGCTGATTACAGAGCTACCAACAACGTCAGCAGTACCAAATGCACCAGTACCACCACCGCCCACGATTCGAACAGAAACTAGACCGTAATTGCTACCACCTGAAAGAACTTGGACATTATTAACTTTATACGTTACATCAAACTGAACACGTTCTGGTTCAGTTGGGTGGGGAATAGCACTGTCGCTGGTGGTATCAACACTAGTAGAACCAGGTAACACTGTATATACACCAGAACTTAATTGTCTTACAGTAACTACGGCACCAGGAGTCGATGCAGTTGATAATACTTCGTATCTAGCAGGCTCAATAAATGTTCCGCCGGTTAGTGTAATTATATCTCCGGGTAGATAGTTAACGCCTGGAGAACTGATGGTCACGGTGTCCACACTCATTAATACCTGCCCACTGAATCCTGAACCCGAACTCGGAGCATCAGTAACATCGTCTAGAGTACATTGTCTTGTACCGTTATTGTAAGTTAATACTTTCTTATAAGGACCGATTTCTAATGGTGATTCGAGCATGATTTCTTCTGCTCGTTTTAACGCTGCTTCTAGACTACGATAGGCGTAGGCCAAAGCACGACCCTGTATTTCCGAAGATATACCCACACGCTCGTCTTCACCGCTGGTAGCCACATATAAATTTACTTGACTACCGAATGCGCTGTTATCAACGTATCTTTTGGTAGCTGCGATTAAACCGTCGAATACTTCGTCATCATCGGGTACAGGGTCTCTGGCTAAAATTAACGGACCAGTCATATAACCGAAACTAGTGTCGTTATTTCCTGTAGAAGGATCTATAGCATTAGTTCCCGCCTTGCTTAATTTTGTATCTACGTACCCTTTATTAGCAGCTAAACGATCGGAATTATCAGCATCGCCTACGCTGCCGTGAATAGTGGTTATTTCGTTTTTTGCTGCCTGGGCTTCTGCAGGATTAGATAGATCCGGCAAAGCACCGATGCTGTGTCGATCACCACCACTGAATGTACTTAAAGCACCACCTAATTTTGGTGATTCGTCACCTACCACCTGTGAAAATTCAGAGCTGATAGATATTTCATTGGTGTTGGTGGTAAAATCTAAAGCGATACCAGAACCCGGTACTAGACGTTTGAATTGAAGTCCCGATTCTGTATTGTTGATAGTTACCAGTGGAGTGTTGCCAGATACTGGATCGTTCTGACCAACAAATGAATTAGGAGTATCGTCTAGTCCTAAAAAGGTGAGATTCTCGCCGAGACCTAATGAACTGTACAGTTCTCTGAAGTTATCGTTTACTTTACGGAACGAATCTCTTATACTGTCGCCGGTACCATCATTACCGACAACGCCAATATCTATGATTTTTCTTGCCATGGTAGACCCTAAAGAATAGTTTCAACTTATATTTACCAATAAATTTTATAAGCCGAATGTAAATAAGTTATGTTCTTAAAGAAAAAAACTATTAAGAATCAATATTCTAGAATCAGTAAATTAGGCATAGCTCACGAATACTTTAGAAAAAAAATCGTAGCTATCTTTCGTTGCGATAATTGCGACGAGATATTTGAAAGAGATTTAAAAAAGATAGATCACAGGAGATTAAGTAACAATTATTTTCATTGTTGCTCTAATTGTGACAGTAAAAGATTCGCTCAACGCAAAGGTGTTGAACGTAAAAAGATATGGGATATGCCTGCTAGTTTAGACTGGCCCGTAAGCAAACATTAAACTCTGAAACTTTCACCACAGCCGCAGCGATCTCGTTCGTTAGGATTTATAAAATCAAATCCTTCATTGAGCCCTTGTTTTTTCCAGTCTACTATCAATCCTTTGAGATAGGGTTCAGCTTTTAGATCTATTAAAACAACGAAATCGTCGTGAGCATAGTTTGTAACTCCGTGCTCTGCTTCATAGCGGTCTACATATTCTAAAGTGTATGCGAGACCGCTACAGCCGGTAGTTTTAACTCCGATCCTAATTCCTACTCCTTTGCCTCGTTTCTCAAGCAGTTGCTTGATCTTCTTTTTGGCTATGTCGCTTACGGTAATC